>JGI12109J20283_10010749_pt1 | contig 15534 bp, 16 predicted proteins | sample ElkSlonscriptome_12_FD_20283 | JGI IMG/M metagenome (IMG submission 20283) | reverse complement strand
TCGGCATCCTCTGCCTGGTCGCCTCGATCCAGTTCCTCACCACCGGTGTCCTCGCCGAAATGCTGACGCGGATCTTCTACGCCTCGGCTCAAATCCCGCACCACACCATCGCCTGGCAGAGCGACCCAGACACCGCCGGTTGGTGCGGCCGGCGATGAATCCCCCCAAGCTCGAAATCCGGCCCTGGCTCAGCTCGCCCTGGGTGGTCGCCGCCGTCGTCTACCTCTGCTTCTTCTGGCAGCTCGGCGCCGTCCCGCTCTATGACCTCGACGAGGGCGCCTTCACGGAAGCGACCCGTGAGATGCTCGCGAACGGCAACTTCATTACGCCACACAAGGATGGCGAGCCGCGCTACGACAAACCGGTCCTGATTTACTGGCTGCAGGCGGCCTCGGCCCAAGCCTTGGGGTTCAAAGAACTGGCCCTGCGCCTGCCCTCGGCGATCGCGGCGGCCCTCTGGGTCGTGGCGCTCTGGGCCTTCGTGCGCGAGCAGCTCGATACACCAACGGCGACAGTGGCCGCGCTCACGATGGCCCTGTCGCTGCAGGTGTCGCTGATCGCCAAGGCCGCAGTCGCCGATGCGGTCCTCAATCTCTTCATCGCGCTGACCTTTTTCGAGATCTACCGCTATTGGCAGGGGCCGCGCCGCGCGCCGCTGTTGCGCGCCTATCTCTGGATGGGGCTCGGGTTCCTGACCAAGGGGCCGGTCGCGGTCTTTTTTCCGGTCCTCGTCAGTTTTCTGTTCTTCGCCTCGAACGGCCGTCTCACAGCCTGGTGGCGCGCTGCCTTCGCCCCCCTCGGCTGGTCGGTCTTCTTACTCGTTGCCGGTCCTTGGTACCTCGCCATCTACATCGACAACGGGCCTGGCTTCTTCGAGAGCTTTTTTCTCAAGCACAATGTCGGCCGGTTCGGTGATGCCATGCACGGCCACGCGGGCTTTCCCGGCTACTATTTCGTGATCCTGCCGCTGATCCTGTTGCCGTTCACGGGTTGGTTCCTGCGACTGCTGCCGACCCTGCGCCGGGCCTGGTCCGAGCCGCTCGAGCGTTTTCTCTGGCTCTGGTTCGGCACCGTCTTCGCCGTCTTCTCCTTCTCCGGGACCAAGCTGCCGCACTACCTGCTCTACGGGGCCGTGCCCCTGTTCGTGCTCATGGCCCGCCACCGCGAGCTGCTCGTCAACCGCTGGCTCGCCTTTGCGCCCCCGCTGCTGTTCTGCTCGCTGCTCTTCTTCCTGCCGGAGATTCTCGCGTTGGTCTTGAAGGGGACAGATGATCCGCACGAGGTCGCGATGATGACCGAGGGGCTGCGCCTCCTCGATCCGCCCTATCGATTCCTGGTGGCGACGGCCGCGCTGGCAATGCTGGGGATCGCCCTGTGGCGCCGGCTGCCAGCCTGGCAGGGGCTGGTGCTGGTCGGCGTGATCCAAACGCTGGTGGCTTACGGCGTCGTCGTGCCGCGCGTCTTCGAAGCGATGCAGGCCCCGGTCAAGGAGGCCGGCCTGCTCGCCCGCGAGCTCGACCTCCCGACGGTGGTCTATCGGACCTCGATGCCAAGCTTCAGCGTCTACCGCGACGCGATCACACCGGATCGGACACCGCAGGCCGGCGACCTGGTCTTCCTGCGCCTCGACAAACTCCCCGACCTGATCCGGCGTTTCCCGGAGCTCGCCGTCGAGCTGCGCTATCAACGGGGTGCCGTCGCCCTGGTCCACCTGAAGGCACGCACCGACCATGGCTGAAGGACTCCTCGCCGCCCTGCGCCATGACGCACAGGCCGCGCTGGCCGCGGGCCGCGAGCGCGCAGCCGGGTACCCGCGCGACGGCGGGGCATGGCTGGTCGCCTTCGCGACGCTTTGCGTCCTCACCGGCCTGGGGCTTTTCCTGACCGGCGGCTACCATGCCGGGTTCTTCGTCGTGAACGGCGCGGCTCCCCAGCTACCGGCGTGGTTCTGGCAGGGCTTGACGATCCTCGGTGATGAGCGTACGGCCTTCGCCCTAAGCCTCTTCGTCGCGCGGCGCCACCCGCAGATCCTCTGGTCCCTGGTGCTCGCGGCCTTGCTCGCGACGGCCTACAGCAACGGATTCAAAGAGCTCTTCGACACCCCGCGGCCACCCGCCGAGCTGCCCGACGGGGCGTTCCAGCTGATCGGGCCGGAACACCGTCGAACGGCCTTTCCGTCCGGCCACAGCGTGACAGCAGCCGTCTTCTTCGGGGTCCTCGCCTACTACGGCCGGGCCTGGCCCTCGCGGGTGATCTGGCTGACCCTGGCCGCCGCGGCTGGACTGAGTCGCGTCGCAATCGGCGTGCACTGGCCCGTCGACGTCGCCGCCGGCCTCTTCGGCGGCGCACTCGCGGCCTGGCTCGGAATCCGCTGGTCGGCCTGGGCCAGCTGGGGGGTCCGCGATCTCTCGGTCCACCTGGCCTTCGTGGCACTCGCCGGCATCATGGCGGTCGCGCTGCTGCTCTGGGACGGCGACTACCACCTCGCCGCGCCGCTGCAGCAGGGGATCGGCCTCGCGTCACTCGGCTTCGCGCTGCTCGTCTACCTCGGCCTGCCGGCCTGGCGCTGGGTCATCGGGCGAGTGCGCAGTTGACCCGCAGGCGGCGACTCGCCTCGGTCTAGGTCAACGCTGCTCGCTGCGCCGCGCCGCGGCCGGGCTGGTCGGCGACGGCTCCCGCGCGCCACCGAGCAAGTCGGCCGCCAGCGCCTCGCCAGCCGCGCGGCCCGATTGGAGCGCCCAATGGATCGACGGCGCGGAGCTGTACTCGCCGCAGACCCAGATGGGCCCTTGGCGACGCCAAGGCGAGGACGCGGGATCCGGACGCGGCGGCGGCTGCGCGGGGAGCGCATCGGGGAGCCGATAGGTTGCCAGGAGGTCCCAGCGCCGGGCAGCCGGCCCGAACCAGGCCTCCAGCTCGCGGCGGAGGGCCATCTCGAGCGTGTCGGGGTTGTGTCGGGTCCCGAAGATGTTGACCGTGACGAGGCTGAGGCCAGCCGGCGCGTAGGCCGACGATAGATTGCTCGGGCATAGCAGGCTATTGATCAGGCCGGAGCCCTCGCCATTCACGACCAGATCCGCGCCGGCGATCGGCGCCCGCTCCGCGGCGAAGTAGCAGCAGGTGGTGCCGCGCGTTGGGAAGGCGTCACGCCGGCCGAGCAAACGCCCCGCCTCCCGGCCCTCGGTCGCCACTACAATCGCGCGGGCGCGGCGGCGCGCCCCGCTCACGAGCTGGACCTCGCTGCCCTCGATACGCTCGACCCGGCTGTTCAGCTGCACGGCGTCGCTGGCCAGACCGGCCGCCAGCTGGGCCGGTATGGCGCCCATCCCGCCGGCCGGCAAGGCGGTGTCGCCGCGCGCGAAGGCGCGAAAGACGAACTCGAAGGATCGGCTTGAAACACTGAGGTCGGGGTCGAAAAAGACGCCGGCAAAGAAGGGCTTGAAGAACCGCTCGATGATTTGCGACGAGAAGCCACGGCGGCGCAGAAACTCGACCGCCTCCGTCTCGGGCTGCTCGTAGAGATCGTGGAGGTCGCCGCGCAGGGCGTGAGCCCGCAGGCCCGCTAGTCGCAATTTGTCACCCAGGGTTCCGACCGGCGAGACGAGCATCTCGGGGACTCTCAGCGGCCGTCGCCAGATATCGCTGACTCGGTGAAAGCGCCCGCCGATACGCACCAAGGCCCCGGGGTTGAAGGGCCGCAGGTCCAGGGCGTCGTAATCGAGCTGATCACGGGCCTCCGGGTACCAGGTTTGCAGGACCTGAAAGCCCCGATCGAGCATAAAGCCCTGACGCGCGTCGGTGCGCAGGCGCCCCCCGACACGATCGCTCGCCTCGAGCAGCACCGGTTCGATCCCGCGCTGCAGCAGCGCCCGCGCGCAACTCAAACCGGCCAGGCCAGCACCGACGATGATGACGTCTGCGGACATCGCGTCTCGGTCTCCTCGGAAAGTCCTGCGTCCCACCAGGCACGGCCGCGGTCATCGCGGTCATGCCCGCCAAAGGTCAGTGATAGTGCTCCGTCGTATAGTGGCCCGGGCTGTTGCGACGGTGGCGGACCAGCCCGCGTCCTTCCAGGATGGCTTTGACCTCCTTGATCATTTCGGAGTTGCCGCAGAGCATGACGTGGCTGCGCGCGGGATTGATCGGCACGCCGACCCGCTTCTCGAGTTCGCCGTTCGTGAGCAGATCGGTCACGCGCCCGGGAAGGGCACCGGCGTGCTCCTCGCGGCTGACCAGCGGGACGGCGGTGAAGCGCTCGCCGTACTCGTTCGCGATGAGCTGGAGCGTCTCGCCATAGGTGAGCTCGCCCGCCGTCCGCACCCCGTGCACGAGAATCACGCGCTGGAAGGATTGCCAGGGCTCGGAGGTCCTCAGGATCGACAGATAGACCCCGAGCGCCGTCCCTGTGGCCAAGAGCCAGAGCTCAGGGCCCGGTTGAATCCCATCGAGCGTGAAGATGCCGCTCGGCCGTGCGGTCACCCAGAGCGAATCGCCAGGGCTGAGGTCCGAGAGGCGCGGCGTCAGCGGCCCTCCTGGGATCTCGTTGAAGTAGATCTCGAGCGGGCGCTCGCTGGGCGGGTTGACCAACGAGTAGGGCCGGCCGACGCGGTCGCCGTCAATATCGAGCGCGACCTTGATGAACTGCCCAGCCGTAAAGGCGGACACCGGCGCCTCGATCTGCATGCTGTAGAGCCCGTCGTTCCAGCGTCGCTTGGCAACAACCTTTCCCATCACCCATTCGTTCATCGACTACTTCCCCAAAATCGTTTGCCACTTTACCCGTTTAGAGATCGGTGCCGCGCCCGTGCTTTTCAAAGACGCCGCCTGCCCCCAAATCCCTGGCGGCTCGGGAGCGAGCCCCAACCGGTCCGCCCGCGCCTTCCCCACGGCGATTCTTTCACAGCGGAGCACATCGATGAAAATGCCCCTACTCGCCCTCTCTCTAGCCGCCGCCTTATCCGGCGCCGAGGCCGCAGATCAAGGCTGTCCACGCCTGCTAGATCTCGAGGTGCGACGGCTCGCTGACGACGAGACAGAACGGCTATGCGACGTCTACCGTGGCAAGGTCATCCTCGTCGTCAACACCGCGAGCAAGTGCGGCTTCACACCTCAGTACGACGGCCTGGAAGAGCTCTACGGACGTTACAAGGATCGCGGTTTCGTCGTGCTCGGCTTCCCCTCGAACGATTTCATGGGCCAGGAGCCCGGCACCGAGAAGGAGATTGCGGAGTTTTGCCGGCTGACCTACTCGGTCGAGTTCCCGATGTTCGAGAAGGTGCACGTCAAGAAGGGCCAGGCCCACCCCTTGTTCGAAGGCCTCGTCGAGGCCGGCGCCGCCTACCCGAAATGGAACTTCTATAAGTACCTGATCGATGCCGAGGGCCGGCTGGTGGATTACTACGCGAGCGTGACGCCGCCCACGAGTCGGAAGATCGTCGACACCATCGAGCGGCTGCTCTGAGCCCGCTCAAACCCGCCCGGTCTCCCGCAGCGATGGCGCCCGCGGCACGGCGATTCGGCCTGATCGTCGTCGGCGACGAGCTGCTCGACGGGGACCGCGAAGACGGACACTTCGCGTGGTTCAAGGCCCTGTTGCGGCCTCGGGGCCACCAGCTCGGATGGTACGCGGTGCTGCCAGACGATGAGGCGATCCTCACGGCACACCTGCGCTGCGCGTTCTCACAAGGCGGCCCCGCCTTCGTCTGCGGCGGCATCGGCGGGACACCCGACGACAAGACGCGCAGCTGCGCCGCGGCCGCAGCCGGCGTCGCCTTGACGCGCCACCCCGAGGCCGCCGCGCTGATCGAAGGGCGCTTCGGCGAAGAGGCCCACCCAGACCGCATCGTGATGGCTGACCTACCCAGCGGATGCGAGCTGATCCCCAATCCGGTCAATCAAATCCCGGGGTTCAGCCTGGGCGGCCTGTTCTTTCTGCCCGGTTTCCCGCAGATGGCCTGGCCCATGGCGGAATGGGTCCTCGAACAACGATTTCCCGGCACCGCAGTGGCGCTGCGGGAGCTGGCGGTGCGGGTCGAGGGCGTTCCGGAGAGCCGGCTGGTGTCCCTGATGAACCGCCTAACGCGCGCCTTCCCAGAGCACCAGATTTTCAGTCTGCCGCATCTCGGCGACGATCGTCACGTCCTGCTTGGTCTCCGCGGACGCACGGGGCTCGAGGCCGCCTTCGCGGCGCTGCAGGCGGAGCTCGACCGCGAGGGGCTCAGTTGGACCTGGCCGGCGGAGGCCCGACCTTGACTGGGCCGGGGCACGAGCTTCGCCCCTGGGGCCCGCAGTGTGACAGGGCATTTCACGATCGCGGCGGCGACGCCCTCTATGCGGCCGGGGTCTCCACCTTGGCCGGGTATTCGCACAAATCGTTGATCGGACAGGTCGGGCACGCCGGGCGCCGGGCCGTACAGACGTAACGGCCGTGCAAGATCAGCCAGTGGTGGGCGTGCTGGCGAAACTCGGCCGGTACCAAGCGTAGGAGCTGCTGCTCGACTTCGAGCGGGGTCCGCCCGGGAGCGATGCCGCTGCGGTTGGCCACGCGAAAGATGTGGGTATCGACCGCCATCGTCGGCTGGCCGAAGGCGGTGTTCAGGACCACGTTGGCGGTCTTGCGCCCAACGCCGGGCAGCGCCTCGAGTGCCTTGCGCTCGGGCGGGACCTCACCGCCGTGCTCGGCGACGAGGATTTCGCAGGTGCGCATGATGTGCCTCGCCTTGCTGTTGAACAGGCCAATGGTGCGGATCTGCTCGCGTAGGCCGTCCTCGCCGAGTGCAAGGATACCCGATGGCGTGTTGGCCAGACGAAAGAGCCGCGCAGTGGCCAAATTGACGCCCTTATCGGTCGCCTGCGCCGAGAGGATCACCGCGATCAGGAGCTCGAAGGACGTGCGATAATCGAGCTCTGTCGCCGGCTCTGGGTTGGCCGCACGCCAGCGCGCGAAGATCTCGCGGCGCTTGGCGCGCTTCATGAACGGGGCGCCCGCACGAGGGCAACGGCTGTGCGGTCAAACTTTCCTCGAGCCGAGGCGCACCGCATTCGGCGGCGACTCAATGAAAGCCGCCAGGCGGCATACCGCCCGGCGGGAAACCACCTGGGAACCCGCCCGGCATACGGCTCTGCAGCGCCCGCATCATCTTGGCCGCGCCGCCGCCCTTCATCTTCTTCATGACCTTCTGCAGCTGCGTGAACTGCTTGAGCAGCCGGTTGAGGTCCTGGACCTGGGTCCCCGAACCGGCGGCGATGCGGCGCTTGCGCGAGCCCTTGATGACGGCCGGCAGCGCCCGTTCGTGCGGCGTCATCGAGTCGATCATCGCGAGCATCTTTTTGAATTCCTTGTCGTTGACCTGGTCCTGCATATGCGGCGGAAGCTGCCCCATACCCGGCATCTTCTCCATCATGCTGGCCATCCCGCCGAGTCGGGTCATCTGCTCGAGCTGCTCCTTGAAATCGGCAAGGTCGAAGCCCTTGCCCTTCTTGAGCTTCTTGACCATGCGCTCGGCCTGGTCCTGGTCGACCTTGGACTGGACGTCCTCGACGAGGGAGACGACATCGCCCATGCCAAGGATCCGCGAGGCGACGCGATCCGGATGAAAGGGCTCCAGCGCACTGCTCTTCTCGCCGGTACCGAGAAACTTGATCGGCTTGCCGGTAATCTGCCGGATCGACAGCGCCGCACCGCCCCGCGCATCGCCGTCGGTCTTGGTCAGGACGACGCCGGTCAGCGGCAGGGCATCACCGAAGGCCTTGGCCGTCTTGGCGGCGTCCTGACCGGTCATCGAGTCGACGACGAAGAGGGTTTCGACGGGCTGGAGCGCCCCATGCAGCGTCTGAATCTCGCCCATCATCGACTCATCGACGTGCAAGCGCCCAGCGGTATCGACGATCAGGACGTCCTTGTGTCGCTTGCGCGCCGCCTCCTGGGCCTGTCGGGCGATCTCCATGGGATCCTGGTCGGAGCGGCTCGGGAAGAACTCGGCGCCGACCTCACCGGCGACCGTTTCGAGCTGGTCGATCGCGGCGGGCCGATAGACGTCGCAGCTGACCACCATCACCGACTTGTTCTGCCGCTCCCGCAGCCAGCGCGCGAGCTTGCCCACGCTCGTCGTCTTGCCGGAGCCCTGCAGCCCCGCCATCAGGACCACCGCCGGGGGCTGCACGCTGAGATCGAGGCCCTCGTTCGCCTCGCCCATCAGCTTGACGAGCTCGTCGTTGACGATCTTGATCAGGACCTGGCCCGGCGTGAGGCTCTTTGCCACCGACTCGCCGAGCGCCTGGCTGCGTACATCGTCGATGAAGCCCTTGACCACCGGCAGGGCCACATCGGCCTCCAGGAGGGCCATGCGCACCTCCCGAAGCGACTCCTTGATGTTGTCGTCGGTCAGGCGGCCTTGGCCGCGGAGGTTTTGCAGGACGTTGCCTAAGCGGCCCTGGAGATTGTCGAACATGGTTTACCTCAAGTCGCTGGCGCTTGCCTCGCCCGGTCAGGGGCTCGAGCCCGGATGGCAGAACCGGAGATTATAAAGCAGCAGGGCCGGGAGACCGTAGCCCAAGCCGATCGCTGCGGACGTTCCCTGCGCGCGGCCTTTGTGCCATCATTCCGCGCCATGATGCAGAGTTACTTTTTCGCCACGATCGTCCTTTTCTACCTCGCCAGTGCCGCGACGATCGCCGTACGTCTCTTTCGCCGTCAGAGGCAGACAGCGCTGCCCCCACGCAACCTGGCCTTAGCGCTCGGCTTCGCCGGCCTGCTGCTGCACGCCTGGCTCCTTTTCGAAAACATCTTCCGCGGCCCCGGACTCAATCTCGCCTTCTTCAACGCCCTGTCGCTGACCTCTTGGACGGTCGCGACCCTGTTGCTGATATCGAGCCTAACCAAGCCGGTCGAGAACCTCGGCATCGTGCTGCTGCCGATGGCCGCGATCACCGTGCTCCTCGAAGCAAGCTACCCGGCCGTCGACTTCATGCGTCAGACGACGAGTTGGCCATTGAAGATCCACGTGCTCTTCTCGATGCTCTCCTACAGCCTGCTCACACTGGCGAGCGTCCAGGCCGTGTTGCTGGCGGTGCAGGATCACCACTTACGCACGCGCCACCCGGGCGGCTTCGTGCGCGCCCTGCCGCCTTTGCAGACGATGGAGAGTCTGCTCTTCGAGATGATCGGGGCGGGCTTCGTGCTCCTGACGCTATCGCTACTGAGCGGCGTCGCCTTCCTGGAAGACATGTTCGCCCAACACCTCGTCCACAAAACGGTCCTGTCCTCGCTCGCCTGGGTCGTCTTCGGGAGCCTGCTGGTGGGGCGCATGCGTTACGGCTGGCGCGGCCGCACCGCCATCATCTGGACCCTGAGCGGCTTCGTGATGCTGATCCTCGCCTACTTCGGCAGCAAGGCCGTGCTGGAGCTGATCCTGCAAAGGTGACCTCATCACCGCGCGAGGTCGGCGAAGCGCATGAGGTCCCCGGGCCGGTCGAGATCCCACAGCGTCGGCAGCTCGGCCCAGCGCCAACCCAGGCGCGCGAACCGCTCACGCGTCAGCGCCGCGACCCGCTCGCTGCCCCAGGGCATCTCCGTGAACACCGGCGCCGCCGCGCAGCGCAGGCCGAGCAGGACATAGCCGCCGTCTTCGGCCGGGCCGAGCACCGCATCCTGGCCGTTGGCGAGCAAAAGCAGGGCCCGCTGCAGATACTCGCCGTCCAGCAGCGGGCAGTCCGCCCCAATCAGGATCAAATGCGCGGCCCGCCTGCTGGCGTCGCAGGCTGCGTTGCGCAGGCGCTCGCCGAGATCGCGACCGAGCTGCCGGTGCAGGGTCAGCGGATGGCAGCACGCCAATTCTTGAAACAGCGGATGCGTGCTATCCGGCGCACACCAGAGCTCCAGGGGTACCGGAGGCGGCGCGCCGAGGCGCACGATCAGGTCGCGCAGCAACCGCGCCTGAAGCGCGGCCGCACCCTCGGGACCGAGTACCGGAATCAGGCGGGTCTTGACCTGACCGGGCACCGGCGCCTTGGCAAAAATCAGGATGCGCGCCACGGCGCGTGAAGCCGACCGAGCCTCGTCTCCATGTCCGACCATCCCGATGACCTACTCGCGGCAGCCAGGACGATCGCCACGCACTTCGCACTCGCCGCCCCGATCCGCGACGTCAAGCCATTCGGCGAGGGACTCATCAACCGCACCTACCTGGTGATGACGAGCGGTCCAAGTTATGTCCTGCAGCGCATCAACGGCCACGTCTTCCCCAATCCCAACGACATCCTCGCCAATCTTCACCAACTGAATCTGCACCACCGCCGCCAACCGGCCACCGCCCTGCAGCTGCCGGCCTTGGTGGCGACCGGCAGCGGTGAGCTCGGCTACCAAGACCGCACCGGGGCCCTGTGGCGTATGCTCGAGCATATCCCGGGTACGCGCACGCTGACGCGCCTCGATCATCCCGAGCAGGCCGCAGCGGTTGGCCGGGCCCTGGGCCGCTTCCACCGGCTCTGTGCCGACCTGAGTCCGGCGGTCCTGGCACGAATCCTTCCCGATTTTCACGTCACGGCACACTACCTCGAGCACCTGTTCCTGGTCCTGGCAGAACGGCCAGAGGTCGCTCAAGCGCCAGAGCTGCGCTGGGCGTCCGCCTTCGTGCGGGACCGCCAGCGGCTCGCCGGACTACTGGAGGCGGGCCGCGCCGAGGGCAGGCTGCCGGAACGCGTCTGCCACGGGGACCCCAAGCTGGAGAACGTCCTCTTCGACGAAGCCGGCCGCCAAGCGGTCAGTCTGATCGATCTGGACACCGTTCAGCCAGGGCTGCTCCACCACGACATCGGCGACTGCCTGCGCTCGTGCTGCAACCGCCGCGGCGAGGCCGGCCAAGGGCCCAGCTTCGACCTCGACCTCTGCCGCGGCCTGCTCGCCGGCTACGCGCATGCGACCGAGGGTTTGCTCGCGGCGCACGAGCTCACATTCCTCTACGAGGCCGTACGCCTGATTCCCTATGAGCTCGGTATCCGCTTTCTGACTGATCACCTCGAGGGCGACCGCTATTTCCGCGTTCGACGTCCAGGCGAGAACCTCACCAAGGCCCTGACCCAGTTTCACCTGGTCGTCGATATCGAGGATAAGCAGACCGAGATCAAGCGACTCATCGCCGCCTCCTTCGTCACTGGCGCGGCCTAACCAAGCGGGGCAACCGATGCGCATCGTCGAAGTCGTGGCCGACCGCAAGCACGCCAAGACCCTCACCGGCATGGCACGCTTCTACGGCGCCGAGGATCACTGGTGGGCAGGCGAGGGTCCGGACGGGCGCATCGCCATTCGCATGGTGGTACCAGACGAGAAGCGACAGGCCTTGATCGACTCCCTGCAGGATGTCTTCAAGGCAGATGCCCGCGCACGGATCGTCGTGCAGTCGCTCGACGCGATCCTGACGCGGGACGGCCCGGTCAAACAAGAGGCCGAGGATCGCAGGGCGAAGACGGTCACTGCCACGCGCGAGGAGCTCTACACCCAGATCGCCAAGGGCGCCCAGCTCGACAGCAACTACCTGGTGCTGACATTTCTCTCGACCCTCGTCGCCGCGATCGGACTCGTCGAAGACAATGTCGCTGTCGTCATCGGCGCCATGGTCATCGCCCCCCTGCTTGGGCCGAACATCGCCCTCGCATTCGCGACCTCGCTCGGCGACACGGAACTGACCTGGCAGGCCTTCAAGACGAGCGGCGCCGGCCTCGCGCTGGCGCTGATCATCTCGATCGCCATCGCCTTTTTCGCGCCTGTCGGTCTCGACAGTCAGGAGATCCTGAGCCGCACTAACGTCGACCTCGGCGGCGTGGTACTCGGCCTCGCTTCCGGTGCCGCCGCCGTCCTTTCGCTCACCACGGGTTTGTCGACGACGATGGTCGGCGTCATGGTCGCCGTCGCGATCCTGCCCCCGACGGCGGCCATGGGCATGATGTTGGGGGACGGTCGTTGGGAAGCCGCCATCGGCGCCGCCCTGCTGCTGACCGTCAATGTCGTCTGCGTCCTCCTGGCGGCGAAGCTGGTCTTTCTTTTCAAGGGAGTCAAACCACGCTCGTGGACGGAGCGCAACCGCGCCAAGCAGTCGATGGCGATCTACATTTCCCTCTGGGCCCTGCTGCTGGCGATCCTGGTGGCCGTCATCCTGATTCGCCCCACCGGCTGGCACATGCCCTGACGATCTGCGATCCTCGCCCCGCTTGCCCGACGGAGCCGCCTCATGGAGCCCACCTCCTTTTCCATCCTCCTCATCCTTATTCAGCGGCCTGTGTTGGTCGATCGTCTACGTCGAAGCCGTCCGTCTCGGCTTTCGCGACAAGACTTTCGCCATCCCCTTCTGGGCACTCGCGTTCAACATCGCCTGGGAGGTCCTCAACACCGTCATCGGCTATCAGGAAAAGGGCTTTTCGACACCGTCTTCGACCTGATCTACATCTGGATGCTGATCAAAGTGAGAAAGCGGGAGCGGCTTGGCGAGTCGACGGCCACCCTCCTTTGAGGCAGACCCGTCCCATATGACTGCCTTCCTCTCAGGAGAGTGCGTCGTGGCGCGGGTTCGTCCGCTCGGCGATCAATGCCGGGCCGCGGTCGCGGGGTCCAGCCAGGGTCCGCGCTGGCGCCCTTCGAGCAGGGCGGCCCTGCCGATCGAACAACTCGAAGCGCTCGGCAAGGCGCTGCTGGACTTCACCGAGTGGGTTAACATGACAGGGCCGTCTCTGCCGTGACAACTTCACCGCTCGTGCCGCTCGTCGTGGACCTCTATGGCACCCTGACGCGTACCGATACCCTCCGGGAAATCCTGTTTGTGCTGGCCCGCGAGCGGCCATCGCGTTTGCCGTCGGCGCTACCGAAGCTGCGGCGGGGCCGGGCGGCGTTCAAGGCCCATCTGCTCGATCAGGTCGTCATCGACTGTGCGACTCGCCTCGGGCGCCCTGCCGCTGGCTTGGGGCGTGCTGCTCAGTCCGCTGCTGCTCACCGCCTGCGTCCTGAGCCTGCTGCTCTTGCCGCCCCTGTTCACGCTGATCCTGGGCGGCTACTACCTGCTCACCACGGCCTATTCCTTCGCCCTCAAGCGCAAGCCCGTGGTCGACGTCCTGGTGCTGGCCGCGCGCTACATCGACAGCGGGCCTGCCCAACAGCTCTACGCCACCCCGCAGGCGCTCTGGCTGGTCTGCCCGCGCCTGCTCCACTGGATCAGCCGGCTCTGGTGCAAGACTCATCGCGGCGAGATGCACGATGATCCGGTGGTCTTTGCCCTGCGCGACCGGTTGAGTCTGCTCATTGGTACCCTGACAGTTGGGATCGTTGTCCTGGCAACGATCTGGTTTGGGCCTTGATATGATCTCAGCGCGCCGCCCTGTGTCAGATTGCCATCTCTCGAGCCGATTTTCTCATGGACCTCGAACGCCTGAACGAACGCATCGCGGATTTTCTTCGAGGCGCACATCAACTCGAACGGGCCGTGGCCCAGCCCTTCGATGAATTCATACGCGATGCCACGATTCAACGTTTCGAGTTCTGCTACGAGCTGGCCTGGAAGATGCTCAAACTCAAGCTAGAGCAGGAGGGCATCAGCGTGCTGACCCCGAGACAGGCGCTGCGGGAAGCCTTGCAGGCCGGGCTGATCGACGATGGCAATCCCTGGAGCGAGATCCAGCGCTACCGCAATCTCACGAGCCATACCTACGACGAGCAGCTGGCCGACGAGGTCTATGCCTTCGTCGCCCACCAGGCCCTGGTGCGATTTCAACAGCTTGCGCGGGAGGCCCGAACATGGACGACACCCTGACCTTTGGACTGTCCGAGCGCATCCGCGCCGATTTCGATCGGGTCTTCGCGCAGTATCCAGCCATCGAGCGCGTGCTGATCTTCGGCTCTCGGGCCAAGGGCAGCGCTCGGGCCGGCTCGGACATCGATCTTGCCGTCGTGGCGTCCGAAATGCCTGACGCCGAATTCGCCCGCCTTTGGAACCAGGTCGACGCCCTGCCGCTGGTGTTCAAGGTCGACCTCCTGCATTGGGACCGTCTCGCCAACCCGCAGTTGAAAGACAAGATCCGGCGCGAAGGGGTCGTCATCTTCGAGCGGCCCGGGAACCGCCCCGCGCGGATGGCGGCGGTATGACCCAGCGGATCGAATCCTGGGGCCGTTACCCCAAGGCGACCCCGGCCCGGGTCACGCGCCTGTTCGACCGCAACGCCCCGCTGCCCCAGAGCGACCTGCCGATGCTGGTGTTCGGCAACGGCCGCAGCTATGGCGACGTCTATCGAGCTGCTGCGCTCCGACGGCAGCCGCCGGGTCTGCACGCCCACCGAGAACTCGGACTGGTTCGCCGCCAACGTCGGCGCCGATCGTCGCGCGCCGCGCGCATCCGCTGGCTACGGGACGGTGCACCTCAGGGCTTCGTCGTTTGTGGGCTCAGAACAGCACCAAACGGCACAGTTATCGCGCAGATTTTCGGATGTCTTGGCTCAGAAAGGGCCTCGCGTCGATGCGGGCGCTCCAGATTTTCCAGTCAACTTGTTGATTATTTTGATGGTGCCGAGGGCGGGACTCGAACCCGCATGCCCGTAGGCGAGGGATTTTAAGTCCCTTGCGTCTACCCATTTCGCCACCTCGGCAGGTTCCTGTTGATACGACACCGCTGCAGACTTGTCAAACCGAGCGCGAAATAGGCCCCAGCCCGAGCGGCCGTGGGCCGAGTCCGATGGGTTTTGGCGATGGCGCGTCGGTCCGCTAGAGGCCTCTAAGCCACGCCGGACGCAATGGCGCTGCCCCGGGACGCTCGATCGCTACCCGGACCCGGGTGAGGAGCTGCGCCTTGTCGGCGCCGAGCCTTCCTTTGAGCACCAGCCAGTTCGAAGCGTGATCGGCGCGGAAGATGGTCCGCTGCAGCTCCAGGCCGCCCAGAAACCGCTCCATCTCCAGTAGGAGACCGCGCTGCGTCAGGGGCTGCCAATCGGGCCAGGCCGCACGCAGGCGGGCACCGTCGTCGCCGAGCATGACGACCAGGGTGGAGAGGTACTCGGGCTGGGTAGCGTTGATCAGCCGCGCCGAATTCTCCGCGTGCCCGACAGTCAAAGCCTGGCCCCCGAGCCCCTGTAGGATCATAACCGAGCGGCGGATGCCGGCATCGGCGAGCTTATCCAGCGCCGCGCGGGTGGATGCGAAGGTTTCGCCCTTGTTCACCCGCTCCAGCACCCGATCGTCACCGGACTCTGCGCCAAGATAGACGCGCGTCAGGCCGGCGTTGCGCAGCTCGGTCAGCTCGNCCACGGACTTCTTGCGCAGGTTGCGGGCCAAGCAGTAGCTCGAGACGCGCCGCACCGCCGGCAGATGCGAGGCGATCGTCTCAAGGTAACGGAGCAGGCGGCGCGTCGGCAGCACGAGCGCATCGCCGTCCGCGAAGAAGACCCGACGAATCGGGCCATCCAGCTGCGCGCCCACACGCCGAATGGCGTCGATGACTTCGTTCGGCGCGCGGGCGCGGAAGCGCTTCTGCGGCAGGGTATACATCTCGCAGAAGGTGCAAT
>JGI12109J20283_10425805_pt1 | contig 15539 bp, 11 predicted proteins | sample ElkSlonscriptome_12_FD_20283 | JGI IMG/M metagenome (IMG submission 20283) | reverse complement strand
CCGCCACCAGCTGCCCCGTGCCCAGGGCCGCCAGCATCAACACCGCCCACACCAGCTCGTGGATGGAACGCATGAGGGTCATCAGCACCCGCGCCGCACCCGTCACCCAGGGGCCCCAGCGCAGCCGTGCCCCCTCACCCAGGTCCCACCAGGCCGACGAGGCCGCAAAACCCAGCAGCAGGCCGCCCACCAGAGCCAGGCTGATGGCCGCCGCCGCGAACACCACCGTGAAGCCGGCGGCGCGCAGGGCCTGCAGGGGCAGATCCCAGGCGCCCTGCGGGGTGCCCTCCCCCTGGAAACGCAGCGCCGGATGCAGGGCCTGGCCAAAGAACTCGCCCGCCAGTTTCCAGCCGCCGGCCGTGGGCCCGGCTCCGGTCTGGAACAGGCCTAGCTTCCAGGCCGACAGCAGACCCGCCGCCACCAGGAAGGCCAGCACCCAGCCGCCGGCCGCCAGGCTACCCGGCCGGCGCAGGAACGAAGGACGGCCCTGATAGGCTTCAGACGCCATCTTCGGCGACCAGACTGTAAAGGGGAGCCAGATCCGCGGGCGTCACGTCGGCCGCCGCCTGATCAAAAGTGGCGTGGCCGGCCCTCAGCCCGATGATGCGCGGAAAGAAACGCAGAGCCAGGTCGGGATCGTGGATGCTGACGCACAGGGTCAGCCCCTCCTCGCGGCATATGCCCGTCAGCAGATCCAGCAGGTCCGCCGCCCGGGCCGGGTCCACGCTGGAGACGGGCTCGTCGGCCAGCAGCAGGCCCGGTTTCTGGAAAAGGGCCCGCGCCAGGGCAACCCGCTGCTGCTGCCCGCCGCTGAGACGGTCCACCCGCTGGAACAGCTCCTCGCTGATGCCGACGCGCTCGAGGATGCGGTGCGCCTCCTCCAGATCGGCGCCCGAAGGATGCAGGAACATCAGCAGACTTTGCAGGAAGTTGCGCCTCCCGAGAGACCCGCTCAGCACGTTCTGGCTGACCCGCAAATTGGGCACCAGCCGCAGATCCTGATGCACGAAGCCGATGCCCGCGCGCACCTGACGCAGCTCCCGGTTGCCCAGCCCATCGAGCCGGCGACCGCCCACGCTGACCTGGCCCGCGTCCGGCCGCAGGGCGCGATTCAAAAGGCGCAGCAGGGTGGTCTTGCCCGCCCCGCTGGGACCCAGCAGGGCCACCGCCTCACCCGGCGCCACCTTCAGATCCAGCCCCTTCAACACACGGCGGGGGCCGAAGCTGACCTCGGCCCCCGTCAGGGTGAACCCCCAGCTGCGGGTTTCCCCGAAGGCTGTCACCGCAGCATGCCCAGATCGCGAGCCACGTCGGCGATGCCGTCGAACTCCTCGCTGCGGGCCTTGATCAGTTCCTTGCGCGGCAAGGCGGAAAGCAGGCTCTCGTCCTCGATGCCGACCAGCGCGGCCTGCAGCTTGTCCGTGAAACCGGCGCCGAAGGTCTCTTCCAGGGCGGGATGGGCCGTGAAGTTGTAGTCGGCGTAGAAGGGTGTCTTCCAGATGACCCGGCACACCTCGGGATCGGTGTCGCCGTTCTTGATACGCTTTTCGTACACCTTGTAATTCACCACGCCCACCGGGAACTGCCCGGCTTCCACCAGCTCGACGGTCTTGTCGTGGCTGCCGGAAAAGCTGTAGCCCTTCTTGAAGAACTCGTCGAGGCTCTTGCCGGTGTTCTGCTTGATGAAGTACTCGGGCATGAGGCGGCCGCTGGTGCTGCTCTCGCTGCCGAAGGTGAAAGGATAGTCCGCAATACCCATGGGGAAATCCTCGGCCTGCTCCAGCCCCGTCGAGGCGTTGGCGATGAAGTAGCTGTAGTACTCCGGATCGGCCGCCCCCTGGGCGATGGCCTCGGCGCCCGGCACCGCGGCGCGCGCCTGCACACCGGTCAGCCCGCCGAACCAGGCCAGCTGGATATCACCGGCCTTGAACATCTCCACGGACGCCTGGTAGTCGCGGCTGGGCACGTACTCCACGGGCACGCCGAGGGCCGCGGAGAGGTGCTCCGTCAGGGGCGCGAATTTCTGGATGAGTTCGGTGGTATTCTGGTCCGGGATGGCGGTGTAGCGCAGGACCGGGGCCTCTTCCTTCTGGCCGCCGCTGCAGGCGGCCAGGAAAACGAACAGCCCCACGAGGGCCAGCCTCTTCTGAAAATGCATGGCAGAAAATCTCCTTATTTGAAATCCCAGACGGACCCTTCGGGGCCGTCCTGGACGCTCACCCCCATCCCCGCGAGCTCGTCGCGAATCCGGTCGGCGGCGTCCCAGTCTTTTTCTTCGCGGGCGGTGCGGCGCTGCACCAGCAGCTCGTCCACCCGGGCGACATCCAGATCGATGCGGCTGGCCTTCAGATCCCGGCGCTCACGCAGCCAGGCCTCCGCATCCTGCCCGAAGCAGCCCAGGATGGCCGCCACGGCTTCCATATCCTGGACAAATCTTGCGATGGTGGCGTGACGCAGGGGCTTGCTGACACCCTTGCCGCTGGCCAGCAGACCGTTGACCTCGCCCAGGGGCTTGCTCAGGACGCCCAGGGCGCCGCTGCTGTTCAGGTCGTTGGCCATGTGGGCGACGAATGCCTCGAGCATGCCGTCCACCTCACCCTCGACGGCCACCGGCTCAGCCGGTGCCTTGGCCGATTCCAGGAAGCGGCGGGCGGCCGCCAGGGTCCCGTAAATGTAGGCCAGGCGATCGTCGGCTTCTTCGAGGCTGGGAAAGCGCACCCTCGATTTGAGGATCTCGGCGGTGCTCTGGTGGCCGCAGGCGGCGCACCGGGCGGTCTCCTGCTGTTCCCTGTCCAGCTCGGCGCCGCACACGGGGCAGGTGACCTGCAAATCGAAGTTCAAACCGCTGCGATAGTGTACCGTCATCAGGAAATAGCGCAACGTCTCACCGGGAAAAAGTGTTGTCAGCTCACGGGTTGTGAAAAAATTACCAAGACTCTTGGACATCTTCTCGCCCGCGAAATTGATGAAACCGTTGTGCACCCAGGTCCGTGCGTAGGTGTGCTCGCCGTGGGCGCCCTGGCTCTGGGCGATCTCGTTCTCGTGATGCGGGAAGATGAGATCCCGCCCGCCGGCGTGCACGTCGAAGTTGTCGCCCAGGTGCTTGCTGCTCATGGCCGAGCACTCGATGTGCCAGCCCGGCCGCCCCTTTCCCCAGGGGCTGTCCCAGCTGGGTTCGCCCGGCTTGGCGGCCTTCCACAGCGCGAAGTCCAGCGGTGTTTCCTTGCGCGTATCCACGTCGATCCGGCTGCCGGCGCCTTCGATCATCTCATCCACCGAACGCTTGGAAAGACGTCCGTAGGGCCCGAATTCCTTCACCCGGAAATAGACATCGCCCTGGACCTCGTAGGCCAGGCCCTTGTCCACCAGCTGCTCCACCAACTGGATGATCTCCGGGATGGTGCCGCTGACGCGCGGCTCCACGTCCGGCTCCAGCACGTTCAGGGCCGTCATGTCCCGGTGGTATTCCTCGGTGAAGCGGTCGGCCATGGCCTGGGCGTCCTCGCCCTTCTCGGCGCTGCGCGCGATGATCTTGTCATCGATGTCCGTCACGTTCCGCACGTACTTCACCTCGTAGCCCAGATGGCGCAGGAAGCGCACCAGCAGATCCGGCACCACCGCGGCCCGGGCATTGCCCAGGTGCGTCAGGTCGTAGACCGTGGGGCCGCAGCAGTAGATGCCGCACTTGCCGGGTTCCAGGGTTTCCAGGGGCGCCTTGTGGCCGGTCAGGGTGTTGTAGAGCTGGACGGAGCTGGCAGTGGTCTCGGGCATGGCTCTTTCCTCGGCAGCGTGTGAATGAAGGCTTTGGCAGAATTTAATAGGAGGGGCGGCAAGGGACCAGGGGAATCCGATCCAGGCTATTTCCCACTTTCCCGGTATTGGGGTTCGTCCCGGTGGATTTGTGCTTTCTACTACATAATCGTGGATGGTTACGGCGGCGATAGCGGTGATTACATTCTGAGCGTCACGGAATTACAGCCCCCCCCGTGCCCAGCGGTCTGGACTGCCCCCCGGCACCTTGGACGAAGGCGAACCCCCGTTGCAAGCTGGCTACGTGGACAACTTCCATGCCGGCTGCAACGACGCCCCGGGCCAGGAGATTTTCCAGCACCTGGAAGGAACCGGTGAGGAAACTTTGCTCTTCTGCGGCACCGGCGGCTGGATCACCGACGGAAACCGTGATACGGACTGGTTCACCGCCGTCATCGGCTCCACCGGAATCCTGCACTGGCGGCTGGACGCCGAACAGGAAAGCTCCGGCTTCCTGCTCCAACCCCAGGATTGTGACGAAGTGGGCGTCGCGGAAACCATGGAAGTCGGTCCGTGCCTGGAAGGGGAAATGACCATCCAAGGCCAGCCGGGCGATCTGTTGTGGCTGTGGGTGGGGGCCAACGATTACTACCCGCCGGCGGGCTTCACCGGCCATGAGTACCCGTATGTGTGCGAATTCGAGGGCATTTCCGACGGCATCGTCGCCACCGAGAGCCTCAGCTTCGATGGGATCAAGAGCCTCTATCGGTAGGCACCGGCATTCAAAAGAGATCGGCAGCAGGCCAGGAGATTCAGTCGAGACCAGCCTGTCTTCTGGCCTGCAGCCAGGCATCTTCCAACCCCAGTTGCTTGACCCAGTTCTCTACATATTCCCGATCGATCTCGGCGTGTCTGATCTGGAGAATCCCGGCAACATCCTCGATCTGCCGTTGCGAAGACCCCATGGTCGCCCATTCCAGTTTCGCCAGAATGATGTCCTCGGCACTGGCCACTGCCAGGGGTGTCCCGGAGAAATCGATATCCTGGCGACGCCCAAATTCCTCGATGCTGAATGGCCGATCCCGCCGCACGATGAGGTCCACCTTCCAGCCCGTGGCCAGATCGATGATATTGAACTGGGATCGGAGGCGAAGAGCCTCCAGGGCTGCTTCAAGATCGACATAATAATCTTCGGGGGGTAGGTGACGCACCAGGTCACGGATCTGATTTTCCGTCGGGTCGATGACGAGGTCGATATCCTGGGTGGCGCGGGTCAGACCATGCAGGGAACTCGCGAAAGAGCCTGTGAGCATGTGGGGTATGCCGGATGCATCCAGGGCGGCGATGATCCTTCGAAAGACATCAGCCGAGCTCATGGGTGCCCCGTGAGCCAACTGAAACCGAAGTCGTCGTCCGGATCAACTCCTGCACGCCCTGAGCCCTGGTCCATTCAGGATGCTGCTGCATGATACGGGCAAGGCACAGATCACGCGCGAAATCGCTCATGTCACAGGCCAGCCGAAGCCGTTCTTCGCGGCTCATGCGACGCAGTATGGAATGCTGGATTTCGATGGCCTGTTCTTCGCTCATGGTTAGCCTTTCCTGAATGTGGGACCATCATATCCCACAAGCCACCAGGTGTCAAAACCCGTCTAGTTTCCCGCGCCGCTGAGCACAAAAGCCGCCCAGAAAGCCGGGTGGGCCGGATCCACACCCTCGGCCTCTGCATGCCACATGGCCCTTTTCGCCGCGGCCAGAGCCTCATCCCGATCCGAGCCCCCCGTGCCCAGCCGGGCGTAATACAGCTCCATGAACCGCGCCGTCTCCTGACCCGAAACATCCCACAGGGCCGAGACCACGCTGCGCGCCCCCGCGAAGATGAAGCTGCGGGTCAAGCCCACGCGTCCCTCGCCGCTGACATGGGGCCCGAGGGCCGAGGCGCAGGCCGAGAGCACCACCTGATCGCAATCCAGCTCCAGGGCCAGCACCTCCGAGATGCTCAGGAAGCCATCGTCTCCCTGTTCGGGATCCGTGCTCAGCACCAGCCCCGAGTACCGTGGACGCGCCTCGTTGAACAGACCATGGCTGGCCACGTGGACCAGCCGCAGATCGCCTTCCCGGCCGGCGTCGGCCAGAGCCTGGCCCGTGGCGTCGGCGGCCCTCAAGACCCGCGCCTTCCCGGCCGGGGCCTCCTTCGCCAGAGCCTCCAGCTCCCGGCCGGCCCAGGGCAACGGGGGCAATCCGGCCGCCCCGGCCGCCCGGGCAAAGAGCCCCGCGTCCCCGCCGTCCGCCAGCAAAGGATCACCCAGCAAAAGCCAGCGCGAACCGCCCGCCCGCTCCCTCTTTCCCAGCAACGCCAGCACGCTGACCGAGGGCGTGTACCGCACCATCCTGTCGCGTACCAGCCAGGGCAGGTCCGCAAAGGCCGCCGCGGACGAATCTTCGGTGAGCAGGGCCTCGAAGGGCAGGTAGTGCAGGATCCCGTCCGGGCAGATGATCAGCTTGTCGGCCGCCGCCACTTCTGCGGCCGCGGGCTCCACCAGCATGCGGTACAGGTTCCGGGCCGCCGGCGCGTACCAGCCAGCTTCGGGTCCGGTCAGGTTGTAGTCCTGGAGCAGGGGCAGCAGGTCGCGCACCGCCCCCTCGATGGCCTCGCGCCCCGGCAGGGCCAGCATGCGCCCACTCTCGGAGGTCAGGACCCAAAGGAAAGAACGGTCCTCACCCAGCCTGTACTCCAGCAACACCTCGCCGGGCTCCAGGACCTCCCGGCAAACCTCCTGCAGCCCCAGGGGCTCCGGATATAGAACCCGGGCATAACGAGGATCGGCATCCCGCAACCGGGCCGACAGCACCTCCAGCGCGTTCTCGGCGGCGGCCAGGCGGGCGCGCAGGGTGCCGACCGAGTCGCCAGGCGCAGCGGCCAGGTCCTTTTCCAGGCCGATGATCCGCGTCAAAATCTCCGCCTCCTGATCCCGGTAGCCGGGCACGGTGCTGATCTGAAGGTCGTACTCGGCCTCGCCCATCAAATCCAGGAAGGAACGGGCCCGAGCCTGTTGCTCCACCGCATAGGCGTGAGCGGCGTGTCCCGCGCCCGGGTCCTTACCGTCCAGCTCAAAGAGCAGGTCGATCATCTCCCCGGTGATGCCCCCGGCCTGCCCGGTGATGCCGCCGGTCACACTGGCCGAGCCCCCGCTGCGGCGCCGGACCTCCGCCACCTCCGCCAGGGCCTCTTCCAGGTCGCCCAGAGCTTTCTGCAGTCTACCCTCCGCGCGCGCGGCACGGGCCCGGCCCAGCAGAGCCCACTCCAGGCTATCGAAGTAGTCGATGGCCCGGGCGCGCTCGATGGCCTCGTCGTAGACCAGGCGGGCGGCGGTCGCATCCCCGCGCTTGAGCAAGGCGCTGCCCTTGATCTCCAGGGCCGAGGCTTCGCTCATGGGAATCTCGAACTCCCGGGCCGTGGCGATGGCCTCGTCCAGCACGGCCAACCCCTCATCGAAACGCCCCAGCTCGATGTACGCCTCCCCCAGCGACTGCATCGCCTGCGTCTCGGTGCGGTGATCCCCCACCTGCCGCATCAGGTCCAGGGCCTCCTGCAGCACCGGAACCGCCTCCTCGGTCTCGTGCCTGTACTCCAGGATGGAGCCGATATTCACCAGCATCATGCCCCGCCGCCACGGATTGGGCGCCAGGCGCACCGCCTCGCGGTACTGATCCAGGGCGCGCTCGAAATCGCCCAGGTGAAAATTGATGGCCGCCATCTCCCCGAGGATGGCCCCGTGCTGGGCCTCGGACGCCGCCTCCAGGGCCAGGGCGTCGGCGTCCTGCAGCCGGGTCATGGCGCGCGTCAGATCGCCCTGCATGATCTCGATGGTGGCGATGTAGTGCAGCGCCCGCGCCTGCCCTGGCAGGCTGCCGGCGGCCCGGTAGTGCTCCAGGGCCTCGCGCCGCCACTTCAGGGCATCTTCCAGATCCATCTGCAGACGACTGACCACCGACAGGGCGATGGTGGCCACGCCCGCCCACTCATGGGCATCGTTCGCCACCGCCAGATCCAGGGCGGCCTGCAGATCCTCGCGCGGCGGCTCCACCTGCCTGAGGCGCACCCGCGCCCGCCCCCGGGTCAGCAGACCGAAGCACTCGCTGGCGGGGCGCTGCAGGTCGTGGGCGGTTTCGATGGCGTCCGTCAGCAGATTTTCAGCCTCGTTGATGCGCCCCAGTTCCACGTAGCAGGCCCCGAGACGCAGATCCCGGTGCAGGCTGTCGCTGCGGTCGAGGTTGTCCGCAGGGATCTCAGTGAGGATCTCCGCCGCCGTGCCGAAGTCCTTGCCCTCGAAGGCCACGGCCGCCCGGGCCACGGGGCCGTCTGCAACGAAATCCGGATCATTCTCGTACTGGATGGTGGCCAGGATCCAGCGGGAAAGCAGATCCTCGCCTGTAGCCGCATCACGGGCAGCGACGAGGCGGCCCTGTTCCAGCAGGAGCCAGGCGTCCTCGCCCGGGTGGGCGTGAACACCGGTGGCCAGGGTCAGGAAAGCGGCCAGCACAAGGGCCTTGCCAACACGCTTCATCTCGATCATCATGAAATCCCCGATTCTGCGGGCGCGCGGCCCGTCGAGAGCGAACCCCGGAAACCCAGCGGAGCCCAGCGTGAGCACGGCCGAAGCCTCTCTCGACATTCTATGTGAAAAGTCCCTGGCGGGCGACGCCCGGGCCGAGGCCGCCCTCTTCGAGGCCCTGCGTGTAAGATTTCTGCCCATCGCCAAACGAAGGGTGCATGCGGATCAGGCCGAGGACCTGGTCCAGGACACCCTGAAGATCGTATTCGACCGCTACGGGTCGCGCAACGAGGGACAGGGAATTCTCGTCTGGGGAATGACCGTGCTGCGCAATGTCATCGGCAACCACTACCAGAGCAGGAACCGCGAACGCGAGCGCATCGACTTCGTGGACGAACTGCCCCGGGACGCCGCCGACGCCCACGATCCCTTCAGCGACCTGCAACTGGCCGATACGCGGCGCCTCCTGCTGGACGGCATCGCGCAGCTGGCGGAACGCTTCCCGCGTTGCGGGCGCATCTTCCACCATCTGCTCCACAGCCTGGAAAAGGGTGGTGGGCCCCAGGAGGTCTCCACGCGCACGCTGGATTTGGTGCGCCGGGAAGACCCGGACATGAACCGGGGCCGCTTCTACACAGCCCTGCACCGCTGCCGGGCCCAGTTGCGGGATGTCCTGGCCGGAATGGACAAAGGATTGAGCCATGACTGAGCGGAGGAACTGCGACCTGCTGGCGGCCTACGAGCTGAATATTCTGGAAGAGGCTGAACGCCGCCTCTTCGAGACCCACCTGCCCGATTGTCCCGACTGCCTGGAAGAGCTCTTCGCCCACGCCCCGGTCGTGACCGAGTTGCTGCGCGAACCGGGCCTGTACGCCGGCCGGATGACCCGGCCGCAGTCAGATCCGTCGCTCTGGAACCGGCTCGCCGCCATCTTCCGTCGGCAACCCGCCCGCGTGGTGGCGCCCCTGCTCGTGGCCGCCCTGCTGGCCTTCGTGGTCTTCCTGCCCCGCAATGAGGCCTCCCCCTTCCCGGGCCTGGCCCGGACCGATGCCCCCGCCTACTCCGTCATCCCCGTGCGGTCCGGTGCGACGGCGGACTGGCAGCCCCTCTGGCAGGAGGGCATGCTGCTCTACGTGGCGGAGGAATTCGCCGCGGCCGCCGCCCGGCTGGAGCAGGCCGTGCCTCTGCTGGAGCAGGCCGTGGCCGCCGATCCCCATCAGCGTCGCCATCTGGACAACGCCCGTTTCTACCTGGGGGCCTCCCGCATGCTGACGGGCGACGCCGACGCCGCCGTCCCACCGCTGGAAGCCGCCGCCACCAGCCACCTGCCGCCGGTGCGGCAGAAGAGCCTGTGGTATCTGGCCCAGGTGCATCTGCTGCAGGATGATCCCGACGGTGCCCTGGCCGTCCTCGCCCCGCTGGAGAGCAGCCCCGTGTACGGACCGCGGGCCCGGGACCAGGTGGCGGCCATCCGTTCCGCGCGCTGAGACACCATCCAGGCCTGATCGCGCCCGTGGTGACCCAACCCCCTTGCGACAATTTTCAAGGTCGGTTACACTTCTTGCGCAATCATCCTGTCGCCACCCTGGAGGGATATCATGAGTTCCGCCCATTCTCTGTTTGGCCGCATCATCCTGGTCCTGGCCGTGCTGGCCGTGTTCGTCTCCGTCGCCTTCTCCGCGGAGGACTTCCAGGTCCCGCGCGAACTGCGCAATGAATACCGGATCGGTAACCTCAACGAGCCCCAGGACGCGGTGCCGGGGATTTTCAACGGCAACGAAGCCTACGCCTACTACGTGTACCCGCCCAGCCAGTGCGAATGCGAGGAAGAAGGCTTCAAGCTGCTGAGCGTCACCCAGGGGCTGCACTTCGATGAGCAGCAGATCCCGGCCCTCCTGAACGTGCGCGCCCTGTTGATCAAGGCAGAGCTGGATTCGTCGCAGGACTACTACATCCCCGGTGATGTGCTCTTCGAAGGCCCCCTGCAGACCTTCCTCATCGAGGACAACGGCCCGGTGCTGGTGACCGTCCCCACCGGTGGCAGCGAGGCCTTCCCCTTCGATGATCACTACTTCATCGGACTGCGTTACGAGGGCAACGCCCCCGGCAGCCTGCTGATCGATGACGAACCCCTGCCCGGGATCGAATACATCAATACGGGCAACGGCTGGTTCGATCTGTACGGTTGGCAGAAGCGGGCCGGTGGCGGCAAGGTCATCGTGTACGGGGATATCGTCTGCTCGCCCCTGGGCGTGCCGACCGAGACCAGGGCCTGGGACGGCATCAAGAGCCTTTACCGGTAGAGGTCAGGAGACCACACCGGCGGGTAACAAGCGGGTGATGACCTCGGCCAGGTTTTCCTTCCTGAGGGGCTTGGCGATGTAATCGTCCATGCCGGCGTCCAGGCATTTCTCCCGATCGCCCTTCATGGCGTTGGCTGTCATGGCCACCACGGGCACCGAGGGGTTTTTGACACCCTGCCTGGAGTCACGGATGCGGCGGGTGGCTTCGTACCCGTCCATGACCGGCATCATGCAGTCCATCAGCACCAGATCATAATCCCGGTCCCGCAGGCACTCCAGGGCCTCCTGCCCGTTCCGGGCCAGATCCGCCGGCAATCCCAGCCTGCGCAGCATGCTCCGCGCCACATTCTGGTTGATGGTATCGTCCTCGACTAGCAGCAGCCGCAGCGTCCGGCCGGTGAATGGGGCCGGGTTGGGGTCAGCTTCCGGTCCCGTGGTGACGGATTCCCGGACACCAGCGTGGCCGGCCAGCGCCCGCCCGAGTACCCGGCGGGTTATGGGTTTGGTCAGTCGGGTCAGGTATTTGCCCCGTCCGGCCGGGGCCTTTCCGGTGGGCATGGGCGGGCAGGCCAGCAGCCAGTGGGCCCGGGTCCTCAGCCCCTTTTCCACACCCTCGAGGGCTTGGCCGCTGCCGGGATCATCCAGCAGCACATGCCAGTGGTCGCCCTCATCCAGGATGCCCTCTTCGGCCAGAAGGTCCTTGACCTCGTCCAGCCCCCGGCAGAGTCTGGCCTCGCCGCCCATGGCCTGCACGATCTCGCAAACCACCCGGCCCTTTTCGACACTGTCCAGAGCCACCAGCACCCGTTTCCCCACCAGCTCAGCGGCACCACCGGCCGGATCATCCGCCCGCCAGAGGACCACCGGGTAGGTGATATTGAAATGGAAGGTGGACCCCATCGAGAGCCGGCTATCGACTCCTATCCGCCCACCCTGCAATTCCACCAGTTGGCGGCTGATGGCCAGGCCCAGACCGGTGCCGCCGAACTTCGGGGTGGTGGATGCGTCCACCTGGGTGAAGTCCTGGAAGATACTGTCCACCCTGTCCTCGGGGATACCATTGCCCGTATCGATCACCTCGAACCGGATCCGGGCCGTCCGGTCGGTGGAATCCGCCAGGCGGGCCCGGATCTCGATGCGCCCCTTGCTGGTGAACTTGATGGCGTTGCCCACCAGGTTCATCAGGATCTGCCGCAGTCGCCCGGCATCGCCCCGGATTTCCGTGGGCAGGGCCGGATCCAGATGGAAGACGAGCTCCAGGTCCTTCTGGTAGATGCGGAAGCTAACCAGGGACAGGAACTCTTCCATGAAATCTTCCAGATGGAAGGGGCCTGCATCCAGCTCCAGCTTGCCGGCCTCGATCTTGGAGAAGTCCAGAAGGTCGTTGATGATGCCCAGCAGGGATTCCCCGCTGCTGTGGGCCGCGGAGGCGTAGCGCTGCTGCTCGGAATCCAGATCCGTATCCAGCAGCAGGGCGGTCATGCCCACAACCCCGTTGAGGGGTGTGCGGATCTCATGGCTCATGGTGGCCAGAAACCGGCTCTTGGCCGCACTGGCGGTCTCGGCCTGATGGGCGACCCGGGCGTACCGTCGGTTGGCTTCCTGCAGCTCTTCGGTCATCTTCTGGCGTTCCTCCTCCGCAAGCTTGGCCTCCGTCACATCCTTGTCCACCCCGCGGTAGCCGATCCATTTTCCCCCGTCGTCATGGATGGGGACTCCCGAAGTCTGCAGGCAAACGGGCCGGCCATCCCTGGTCAAGCTCCAGTGCTCCTCCTGGACGATGGGACCCTGCTTTGCCAGCCGAGATTTGATTTTCGCCCGCACCTCCTGCGCACACCGGGGTTCCGCAAAATCCAGGAGAGACTTGCCGATCAGCTCCTCGGCGCCGTAACCCGTGATGTCCTCCACCCGTCCGGAACAGTAGGTGAAACGCCCCTGCGTATCGGTCTCCCAGATCCAGTCGGCCAGGGTCTCGGCCACGCCCCGGAAGCGGGCCTCGCTCCGGTTCAGGGTCCGGGTGCGTTCCAGCACCAGCGCCATCAGGTCCCTCTGCCGCCCTTCGACCAGATGCACGGTCATGGCCAGCAGCACGCTGATCAGCAGCCCCACCAGCAGGGTGATGATCGACGCATCCCGGCACTGGTCCGTGACCTGCTCCGAAGCCGGGAAGGTGCAGAGCATGAAGGTCTGCCCGTGCAGGAAGATGGGGCGGTGGAAATGGTCGGCAAAGACGTGCTCATCCTTGTTGCGGCGGGAATCGTAAAGGACCCGCTTGGCGCCCCCCTTCAACAGCAGACTGAGCCGGAAATCCAGGGGCTCCACCTCCGTGGTCAGGGCTTCCAGCTCGCGCACGGTCTCCACCATCCGGGTCGGCAGCACGGCCACCATCAGGCTGCCCGCTTTCTTCGTTCCAGCGACCGGCAGGTGGGCCGGCAGAAAGAGCAATTCCGTGGGGCCGAAGTCCTCCACGGGGAACAGGCTGCCCCCCGAGGCAGCGCGGAGGATTCTCGAAGCCTGGGCCTGGTCCAGCGTCTCCAGCAGCCCCGCGTCCTGCGCCAGATCCCGATCGATCTGACCGCTCAGTTTCGCCCGGGAAGCCAGATAGACCAGGTCATGGCCGCCATCGTCCCGTAACTGCACCCAGCCCAGGGCCAGGACCGATTTTTCCTCCAGGAGGTGCCGGGAAAACGCCAGGAACTCATCCTCTTGCACATCCTGACTGCCGTTGAGGTAGGCCTCCAGGCTGCGCAGACGCTGGTCCCCCAGGGCCTGGAAATCGTTGTGCACGTACAGGGATTGCACGGCAGCATGGCGTTCGAATTTTCCGTAGGCGCGGTCCCGCATCGAGTGATGCGCCCGATGGGCCACGCTGACGCTGATCACCACCCCCAGGGTCAAGACCAAAAACCCCGAGCGATACCGCCCACCGAATCCCACACGCCAGGCCACTGCCACCGGGAATGACGGACGTTCCCACTGCCAGCCGATCAGGCCCATGAACAGCAGCACCAGAACAAGTTGCAGCAGGGGCGCCAACCCCGACCGCAGGATCTTGTGTCGGTAGGCGGGGTCCAGGAATTCCACATCCAGGAACAATCCCGCCGAGCGCCCGTTCGATTCCCCCAGCGGAACCAGCACCCGCACCGTGCGCATCCCCGACCGTTGCCCCGAGTCATCCAGGGAAAGGAGCCCCGCGGCCACGGCGGCAGGCCAGGCAACAGGCAGCAGATCCGGATTCAGGGTTCCTTCCCCGGGATCCCGCCCCAGACGGGAGAGATCCACCGCAAAGAACCGCTCGAGGGTCCCGTCCGTCCCCGCACCGATGAGTTCGATGCGCCCCAGATCCTCGGAGATGGAACGGCAGCGCGCGAGCTGGCTTCGCCATTGGATGGCCAGAGGGTCCTGGCGGTCGGGGGTCCGGGACAGCTCCACGAATCCGATCTGGTGGTCCAGGGCCTGGGCCAGCATCGTGGCCCGGTCCCGGTACGCCAGGCGCAGGTCCTCGTGCTTTTGATGCACGAAATCGGCGATATTCCACGACCCCAGCAAGGTCAGGATCACCGCCATCATGCGGAACAGTTTTTGGCGCCCGGTGAGTTGCAAGGAGGATCTCCGAAAACTGGAGAAGCGGGCCAGGTCCCCGACAACGGGGGCCACATATCCCATGAATTCTCGGTACTTAGCGTGTTTTCTTTAGTGAATATTAAAAAGCCCCACTTTTTTCGCTGATGGGGTAAAGACAAAAAAATGAGGCCGGGCGTGTAAGAAATCGCGGGGAGGTCAAATAGAAGGGGTATTCAAGGTGGCGTCGCATGTTCGTTCCCCCGTTGCGTGACGTCCCAAGAAAGGAGCCGGATCACTCCGGCTCCTTTTCTTGTCCATGGCCCTGGATGTTCTCTCCGGTCGGGGCTCGTCATTCCTGCCGTCGGTCGAAGGCCTCCAGAAGCCGTCGCGCGGCCAGGGTGGCCGGCAATTCTCCCGCGGCCACCTGCTTTTCCAGATCAGGCATCATCTCGCGGACCGGGCCATGGTTCTCGAAGAGCTCGGTCAGCCCTTCGCGCACCAGAGCGTGCAACCATTGCCGGTCCTGATCCTGGCGACGCCGTCCGTGCACCCCGCTGCTGGTGGTCAGTTCCTCGAATCGTCCCACCACGTTCCAGATGTCGGCAATGCCCTCTCCCTTGAGGGCCGAGGCGGTGAAAGCCCGGGTCAGCCATCCTTCGGTGGCCGGGCGCAGGTAATGCAGGACGCGGTCGAACTCCGCCCGAGCTGCCTCGGCGGGCTTCTTGCCCGGGCCATCCGCCTTGTTGATGAGAATGGCGTCGGCGATCTCGATGACACCCTTCTTGATGCCCTGCAACTCGTCCCCCGCCCCGGCGATGAGCACCAGGAGGAAAAAATCCACCATGCTGCGCACCAGGACCTCGCTCTGGCCCACGCCCACGGTCTCGACCAGGATGACATCGTAGCCGGCGGCCTCGAACAGAACCATGGTTTCGCGGGTCTTGCGCGCCACGCCGCCCAGGGTGCCGCCGCTGGGCGAGGGCCGGATGAAGGCGTCCGGGTCGGCCGCCAGTTTCTCCATGCGCGTCTTGTCACCGAGGATGCTGCCGCCGGTCAGGCTGCTGCTGGGGTCCACCGCCAGCACCGCCACCTTGTGGCCCCGGCCGGTGAGCATGGTGCCGAGGGCCTCGATGAAGGTGCTCTTGCCGGCACCCGGCACCCCGGTGATGCCCACCCGGCGGCTGGGTTTGCGCTCGGGCAGCAGGGCCGTCAGGACTTCCTGGGCCAGGGCCTGGTGCGCCGGCGCCCCCGATTCCACCAGGGTGATGGCCCGGGCCAGCTTGACGCGATCGCCCGCCAGGACACCGTCGATGTATTCCCGGGCCGAAAGCAGGGTGCGGCGGGGCGAGGCGCCGGACGGAGAAAC
>JGI12109J20283_10064854_pt1 | contig 15540 bp, 2 predicted proteins | sample ElkSlonscriptome_12_FD_20283 | JGI IMG/M metagenome (IMG submission 20283) | reverse complement strand
CCATCTGGCCGAGGGCGCAGTTCCAGGCTCCCGCGCCGTCGGCCACGCAGCCGGTGGGCACAGTGCCGGTAACAGTGGCATCCACGCCGAAGCGCACGGTCACCGCCGCCGCCGTCAGGGAACCGGTGTTGGCCACCACCACCCGGTAGCCCAGCGCCGCGCCGCCCGCCGGATCGAAGGCCGGCGGCCCCAGCAGTTGCACGGCCATGTCCACCCCCACCACCACCTCGGTGGCGGCGCTGGCCTCGTGATCGTCCGGGCTGGGATCGGTGGCGCCGGCCTCGGGAGTGAGCACGGCGGTGTTCAACAGCGGATCCCGGGCGCTGGCCGGAAGCCCGGCGCGGATATCCACCACCAGAGTATCGCCCACGTCCAGATCGGCGCCCAGCGCCACATCCCCATTGCCGCTGGCGGGGCAACTGGATTCGCCGCTGGCCTGGCAGGTCCAGCGGGCGTTTTCCAGCAGCGCCGGCAGGAGATCGTCCACGCCCAACCCGAGGGCCGCGCTGGGGCCGGCATTACTCACCGTCACCTGATAGTCGATGGTCTGCCCGGCCACGGCCTGGGCCGGTCCGGTCTTGTCGATGCCGAGGTCGGCCACCACGGCGATGGCGACACTGTCGGTAGCGCTGTTATCGGCCATGGCCGGGTCCTCGCCCTGCCCCGGCAGGATCTCCCCGGTGCTGGACAGCTGCCCCCGGGCCCGGGGATGCAGCCGCGCCTGGAAGCGAAGCTCCGCCCAGCCCGAGGCCCCCAGATCCAGGGTGGTGTCCACCCCGTCGGCGCTGGCGCCGGCCACCAGACAGCGCGACAGGGCCTGTTCCGGATAGCCACTCAGGGCCTGCCCGGTAGCCACCAGCAGGCGGCCGGCGGCGGCATCCTGGGCCAGCGCAGTGGCCTGAGCCAGCGGCGCCCGGAAGCGGTGTTGCAGACTGCCGTCCTGCCAGTCCCGGGCCAGCACATGGATGGCGGCGCCGTCCAGCAGGTAGGCCCGGGAACCAGCGGCGTCCACCACCAGCGTGTTGGGCGCCTGCCATTCGGGGATGGCGGTGAGAGCCGCCACGAAGTCCAGGCCACCGTCGGCGCGGCGGCGGAAGTGGGCCAAGCCGTCGTTGCCCAGCGCGTAGTAATGATCGTCGCCAGGGGCGGCGGCCAGCGCCCGCACCTCGTTCAGGCCCGCGATGCCGGCCTCGCCCTGGCGCCGGACGTCCTGGAAGTCCAGCACCCCGGAACCGCCGTCGATGCGAAAATGGCTGATGGCCCCGGAGTCCCGCGCCACGGCGTAGAGATCCCCGCCTCGGGCGTCCACATGCAGATCGCCGACGCCGCGGATCACATCGCTCTCCGGCACGATGGTGCCAAAGCCGTCGCGCACCCGCTCCACGAAGCCCAGCCGGCCGGTCCCGGCGTCCCGGGCGAACACCGCGATGGCGTTGGAGACGCTGGAGGCCACGTAAACGAAGCCCTCGTCGGGGGTGATGGCCAGGGCCTGCGGCCCTTGCAGGCCGAACACCCCGTCCGCCCCGGAGCTCAGCACCTGGACCAGGGTCCAGGTTGCCCCCGGTGCCTCCCGGCCCAGCACCACCACGCTGTCGGCGCCGCTGCCGGCGGCGTAGAGGTGGCGTCCGTCGCGGCTCGCGGCCAGCGCCGCCACCCCGTCCAGGCCATTGATCACCCCGCCGGGCAGACTGTCGCCGTTGCCCAGCACCGTGGCCGGGGCGAGCCCGCCGTCGGCCAGCACCTCGTACACCAGCACCGCATTCCGGGCGGCGCTGGCGGCGTACACCCAGGCACCACTGGCGCCCAGCCACAGGGCGTCCAGGTCCGCGTCGGCGGCGAGTTCGACGGGCGTCCCCAGGGGCGGGTTGGCCTGGCAGGTCCAGGCCCCGCTCCCCGCCAGCAGGCCCGCCGGATCGGCGTCGAACAGCGGCGGGCTATCCAGCAGCCTCGCCCCCAGCGCGTCGCTGGGGCCGGCGTTGTCCACCCGCAGGGTGTAATTCAGCGTCTCGCCGGCCACCGGCGCCGCCGGCTCGCGGGTACGGCTCAGGGCCAGATCCGGGCGCGGCACCAGTTGATCGGTGTCGGTGGCCTGGTTATCGGTGGGATTGAGTTCCCGTTCCGGCAGGGGATTGTCCAGGCTCACCGTGTAGGCGAGGGTACCGCTGGCATTGGGCTGGAGCCGGCCGCCGAGCCGATACACCAGTTGCCCGCCCGCATCGATATCCACCCGTTGCTCACCCAGCGCACCGGTGCCCGCCGTGGGGCAACGCGAGCCCCGGATCCGCGCCCAGGTGCCGATCCCGGGGCTGCCCAGGCTGTAGAGCTGGGCCGCCTCCGGCCCCGGGCGAAGCCCCTGGAGACCGGCGAGAAGCGGGAAGCTGGCGGCGGGATACTCGGCCACCAGCGCCGGCTGCTCGCCCAGCAGGCTCACCAGCAACAGGCCCTCGGCGGCGGCGATGTAGAGGCGCGCCCGGTCGGCCACGAAGCGCAGATCCACCGGCGCCGTCAGGGTGGTGCCGAGGCCGGCGCCGTCCAGGGTCCCCAGCAGACTGAAGCCGGCGGTGCCGTCGGTGGCCACGCCGAACTCGAAACGCGCCACCAGATTTCCGTCGCGGGCCGCCACCAGCACCTCCGTGCCCACCACCTCCAGGGCCACGGCACCCCGCAGCACCGGCGCCGGGAACTGGAAATCCAGCACCAGCGCCACCGGCGTGAGTCCGCCGCCGCCGGCGTCGCGGCGAAACGCCGCCAGGGACTGATTGGCGCCAGCCACCGCCAGCAGGTACTCGCCATCCACACTCCAGGCCAGATCGGTGACATCGTTCAGGCCGTCCACCCCGTCGATGCCCTGGCGCAGCACCCCGGTCTGGGTGAGGCTGCCGTCGCCGCCGATGGCGAACACCGCCAGCGCCCCCTCGGCCGCCCCCACCGCGTAGAGGTGCGCGCCGTCGGGGCTGATGATCAGCCGCCGCACCCCGCCCAGTCCGGCCACGCCCGGATCGCCGTCCTGATAGCGGCGCAGAAAAACCAGTTCGCCACTCACGGCGTCGCGCTGGAATACCGCCACCGCGTCGGCGTCGGCGCCGGCCACGTAGAGGAAGCGCCCGTCGGCGCCCAGCAGCGCGTCGGCCGCGCCGCGGATACCGATCACGCCAGCCTCGCCCTGGCGCAGCAACTGCTGCTGCGACAGGCGCCCGTCCAGCGGATCGCGCCGGTACACCGCCACCGCCCCGGTGCCGGCATCGTCTCCCACCGCGTAGCCGAAGCGGCCATCGCCGCTGAACAGCAGATCCCGGTAGTCGGCCAGCGGCATGGCCTGCTGGCCGACCGCCTCCAGGACACCGGCGGCGGGCTCGGCGCTACAGGTCCAGGCAACGTCATGGAGCGCCGCCGGCAGGGTGTCGCGCAAGATCATGCCAGCGGCGTAGGAAGGCCCCAGATTGGCCGCCGTGACGGTGTAGTCCAGGGTCTCACCGGGCGTGGCCTCGGTGACCCCGTCGTCCACGCTCACCACCAGATCCATGGTGGGCGAGAGCACGGTGTCGTCGTCGGTGGCGCTGTTGTTGCCGGTGTCCGGATCGCTGACGCCGCTGCCGCTCACCGTGGCGGTATTCACCAGCCGCCCGCTGGTGCTGGCATCCACCACCCCGGTGGCCTGGAAGGTGACCCGGCCGTCCACCGGTAACTGCACCTCCACGTCCAGGTTGCCGCTGCCGGCGGGCGGACACTGGGCCCCGCCGCTGAAGGTGCAGACCCAGCTGACCGCGCCGAACTGGGGCGGAAACTCGTCCACCACCCGGGCGCTGGACACGGTACTGGGGCCGCGGTTCTCCACCACGATGGTGTAGGTCACCCCGCCACCGGGGGGCACGCCGCCCTGCCCGTCCACCAGCAGGCCCTGGAAATCCAGCGGCGGCCCCCGGCGGAACAGGCTCAGGGTATCCACCGGCGGCGCCACCGCGTAGAGATGGCCGGCATCACTGCTCAGCAGCAGATCCGCCACCCCGTCCAGCCCGAACACCTCACCGCCGGTGAGGGGCGCCGGATCGCCGTTGGCGATCTGCCCGGCGAAGGCGAGACTCCCGTCGGTGGGGTCGATGGCATAGCGGCTGATGCTGGCGTCGGCGCCGCCGGCCACGTAGAGGCTGCCGCCCACGGCATCCAGTAGCAGCCGGGTGGCCCCGCGCAGGCCGGTGGTATCGCCGGTCCCGTCCTGCAAGAAGTCCAGAAAGCTCAGTTCGCCGCTGAAGGTGTCGCGCTGGAACCGGGCCAAAGTGCCGTTCTCCGCGCCCAGCACATAGAGCAGGCTGCCGTCGGCGCCGAGGGCCAGATCCCGCACCCCGGTGAGGCCCACCACGCCGCCGCTCTGGTCGGTGTAGTGGGTGCGATAGCTCAGGCTGCCGAAGCCGGCGCTGCCCGGCGCGGGGTTGCGATCCAGCACCGCGAGGGTGTCGGCCTCGGCGCCCAGCACGTAGACGTGGCGCCCGTCCGGGGCCACCGCCAGCGCCAGCGGCTGGCCGAGCCCGGCGACGCCGGCCACGCCGTTCTGCACCATGCCGATAAAATCCAGTCGCCCGTGATCTGCGGCCGTGGGATCATCCACCCGGGCAAAGCCGGAGACGGCGTTGTCGAAGCGGCCCACGGTGTAGACATGGGCATCATCCGGGCTGAGCGCCAGCGCCCCGGCGCCGGACAGCCCGGTCACCCCGAGGATGCCGTTCTGCTGCACCTCCAGAGGACTCAGGGCGCCGTCGTCGGGGTCGCGCACCAGGCCGATCAGGGTATTCTCCACCGGGCTCACCGCGTACAGGTGCGCGCCGTCGCCGCTCAGCAGCAGATCCGCCACCCCCGTGAGGCCCAGCACGCCGTCGTCGCCGCCGCGCAGCGCCGTCACGAAGCCCAGCGCCCCGAAATCGGCAGCGCCGCTGTCGGTCTCGCGCTGGAACACGCCGATGGCGTTGTCGGCGGCGCCGGCAACATAAAGATGCGCGTCGTCACCCGCCAGCGCCCGGGCACCGGCCAGACCGTCGAACTCCCGCAGCCCGTCGCTCTTGGTAATGGCCAGATCCGCCACCACCGAGGTGCTGTTGGTCTCGGTGGCGACGTTGTTGCCGGGCTCGGGATCGCGCCCGCCGGCATCCACCGTGGCGGTGTTCTCCAGGCTGCCGGTGAAATCCCCGGCCACCGTCGCCTCCAGGGTCACCGTCACCTCGCCGTTGGCGGCGATATCGAAGGGCAGCGCGTTCAACTCGCCGCTGCCGCTGGCCGGACAGAAAGAATCGGCGCGGCGCTGGAACTGGCCGATGGCGCCTTGCAGGGTACCGGCCACGTGGAGCTGATCCAGCGCGGCGTCGAACACCAGTCCGGTGGCCCCGCCGAGCCCGTCCACCCCGGCGCTGTCGTTGCTGAGCTGGCCGCCGAAGCGAAGCCCCCCGTCGGCGTCGTCCCGCACGAACCAGGCCACGCTGTCGCCGCGCTGGCCGGTGGCGTAGAGATGCACCCCGTCGCCGCTCAGGGCCAGCCGGCGCACCCCCAGCAGACCGCCCCCCTCGGGGTCGGTATGGGCGAGGCTGGAGGCCAGCGACAACTCGCCGTGGCTGCCGGTGCTACTGTCGTCGCGGCTCAGCACCAGGATCCGGTCCAGCGGTCCCTGGGCCAGGTAGAGATGGCGGCCCTGGCCGTCGAACACGCCGGCAGCGATGCCGGTGAGATCCAGGCCCAGATCCAGCCCGTCGTAGTCACGCCGCCAGCTCAACGCGCCGCTGCCGGGATCGCGATCGAACAACGCGATACTGCCGGTGCTGGCCGACAGGGCATAGAGATGTTCGCCGTCGGGACTGAGGATAAGGTACTCCACGTCGATCAACCCGGCCACGGTGGCGCCGCTGTCCAGGGGATCGTTCACGCCGTTCTGCTCCGACTCCACCAGCGACAGGCTGCCGGTGACCGGATCCCGGGCGTACACCGCGATGGCGTCGTCGTTGGCGCCGGCCACGTAAAGATGTGCCCCGTCGGCGCTCAGGGCCAGGTGTACCGCCTGATCCAGGCCGATCTGCCCGCGCAGGGTCTGCACCAGCCGTACCTGGAGATTGCCGGCGCCGTCGTCGCCGAGCCCCAGCACCGTGACGCTGTCGGCCACCCGGCTGGCCACGTAGAGAAACGCCCCGTCGGCGCTGGCCACCAGCGCCCGGGCCCCGGCCAGGGCATCCACCACCGTGCCGTCCAGGCTGTCGCCGTCGGCGATCACCCGCACCGTGCCGAGCCGCCCGTCCACATCCCGGGGGAACAGCACCACCGCGTCGTCCAGCACACTGGCCCCGGCCAGCAACGGTTGCGGCGCACCGCCCGCGCCGCCCGCCACCAGCGCCAGATCGCTGATTCCGGCCATGCCGGCGCCGGGCTGGTAGACCTCCAGGAAACTCAACGCCCCCGAGCCGGCGGCCCGGCAGGTCCAGGTGGCGCTGCCCGGCACCAGCCCCGGATTGTCGTCCAGCAGATCGGTGAGGGTGAGGGGCTGGGCGGGATCGTGCACCAGATGGCTGGGGCCGCTGTTACGCACGGTGATCTCGTAACTGACCGTCTCCCCGGCCACCACCGACACCTGGCCGCTGGTCTTGGTGAGCGAGATATCGCCCTCGGGCACCAGTTGCGTGGTGTCGGTGGCGCTGTTGTTGGCGGGAGCGGGATCCTCGAAGCGCTCCGGCGGGGTGACGCTGGCGGTGTTCTCCAGGCTGCCGCTGGCGCCGGGGCGCAGGCTGCCGCTGGCCCGGTACACCAGGGTGCCGCCCCGGCCGATATCCACCCGGTCGTCGATATCGCCGGAGCCGCCAGCGTTGCACGAGGAGCCGGTGCCGCGGATGAAGGAGGCCAGGGCGCCGTCGCCGAAGCCCGCGCCGTAGACGTTCAGGGAGTCGTTGCTGACCGCCAGCGCCCGCACGTTGCGAAGCCCCTCCACCCCGTCCACCCCGTCGCGGCGGCTCTCCACCGGGGTGAGCAACCCGAAGCGGCTGCCGGTGGCGTTGAGATCCCGGTCGAACACCAGCAGCGCGCTGGAGAACTCGGCGGCCACGTAGACCCGCTGGCCGTCGGGGCTGATCTGTACATCCCGCGGCCCGTCCAGATGGGCCACATCGGCGCCCGTCAGCAGCGCCAGCGGCTGGACCCGGCCGAAGGCGGTGCTGGCCGGATCGGTGACCCGCCGCAGCACGGCGACGGAGTCGGCGTTCTGCGCCACCACATAGACATGCTCGCCGGCAGCCTGGCCCCGGGAGCCGGGCATGGCCAGCGCCATCAGCCGCATCCCGAGATCGGCCACCCGCTGGACGAAGCGCAGCCCCCCATAGGCTGCACTGGTGGTATCGGTGTCGCGATCGAACACCACCAGCACATCGTCCACGCTGCTGACGCCCAGCACCTGCCGCCCGTCGCCGCTCACCACCAGATCGCGGATACCGGTGAGGCCCATCACCCCGTCGCTGCCGTTCACCACCCGGCCCTGGTAGCTCAGGCTATCGTCGGCCTCACGCCGGAAGATGGCGATGGCGGCGTCGAAGGCGCCGGCTACGTAGAGGTGTTGAGCGGCGCCGTCCATGGCCATGCCCTGGGCGCCCAGCAGGCCGTCGGCGCCCGCACCGTCGCTGAAGGACTGGCGAAAGCTCAAAAGGCCGGTCTCGGCGTCGCGGCTGAACACCGCCAGGCTGTCGGCGTCCTCGCTGGTGACGAACACGTTGCGCCCGTCCGGGCTGACCTGCACCCGGCGGGGGCGATCCAACCCGGACACCCCGCCCTGCCCCTCCACATAGCCAGTGAGATATTCCAGGTGCTGGCCCAGGGTATCGTCGCTGAGACCGTCCCGGGCCGAGCGGGAGAACACGGCGAGGCTGTTGTCCGGCAGGCTCACCGCGTAGACGTGGCGCCCGTCCGGGCTCACCGCCACGTCGTTGGGGGCGCCGAGCCGGCTCACCCCGGTCTCGGCCTCGATGAAGGCGAACAGGGGCTCCGGTGCGCGCCGGGCGTATACCGTGAGCGGCGGCGAGGCGGTGCCGCCAGCGGCGATCAGCAGGTGCCGACCATCGGCGCTGCTGACCAGATCCACGGGCCGGTCCAGCCCCGACTCGGCGCCCCGCGCCGCCTCGAAACCGAGCCCGCCGCTCAGGGGATCCCGGCGGAAACGGTACAGGGTATCCTGGTCGGCGCTGACCCCCAACAGGTGCTCGCCGTCGGGCGCCACGGCGATGGCCCCGGCCCCGGATAGGGGATCGCCCGCCGGCAGGTTGTTCATATCGGCGGCGCTGTAGCTGAAGCCCAGGACAAGACCACTGGCATGGTCCACCAGGCTCAGCCGCGCCGCGCCGCCCGCCAGCACGTAGAGCTGCGCGGCATCCGGGGCCGGTGCCAGGTCGCGGATACCGCCGAGAGCGGCATCCATCAGGCTGCCGGCGAGCGCCAGCCGCCCGGCGGGATCCCCGCCCGCGGCCGGCAGGATGCTGAACGACACCAGCCGCTGGCCGCTGGCCGAGCCCACGAACAGCAGATCCCCGGCCACCGCCAGCGCGCCGGGGTCGGCGGGAACATCGGCGCTATGGTCCATATCGTGGCGGGGCAATCCACTCACCGGATCGCGCGCGTACACGGCGATGGACTGGTCGCCGCTCACATAGAGATTGCCCCCGGTCACCGCCAGCCGTCGCACCGTGGCGGGCAGCCCGGTGGTGGCGCTGCCGATGAAGGTGAGCCGGCCGAAATCCGGGGAGGCCGGATCGCTCACCCGGGCGAAGCTGGCGATGGCTGGAAGTTGGGTGTCGCCGTCGCCGCGAGACAGCACGTACACATGCAGCCCGTCCGGGCTCAGGGCCACATCCACGGGCCGGCCGAGGCCGCTCACCGCGGATCCCGGATCCTGGCCGTCGTCCACACCCTGGACCTCGGTCTCCAGGGGCGCCACCTCACCGAAACCCCGCCCCGGCACGTTGTTGCGATCGAACACGAACAGGCTGTCGCTGGCGCTGCCCACCACATAGACATGGCGCCCGTCGGCGCTGGCGGCGAGGGCGTCGCCGCCGGTGGCCGCCGCGCCGGCCCGTTGCAGGGGCGTCAGATCCCCCGGCACCGGGGTGGTGGCCTCGCAGGTCCAGCCGAGGTTCTCCACGGCCGCCGGGAACAGGTCGGTGACACGGGCGCCGAAGGCGTCGTCGGGGCCGGCGTTCTGCACCGTGATCACATAGTCGATGGGACCGCCCGGCACCGCGCTGGCGCGGTTGTCGGTCTTGCTGATGGACAGATCGGCCTCGCCGGACAGGCCGGAGACCAGCGTGACACTGGCGCTGTCGGCGCCAGCGCTCACCGTGGCGGTGTTGGTCACCTCGCCGGCGGCGATGGCGGTGGTATCCACCGTCAGGTCGAAGCCCACCGTGGCCCCCGGATCCAGTGCCACCCGGGCGTCCAGGGCGCCGCTGCCGCTGGCATCGATACAGCGGGTGTTACCCGGATCGTTGAGCACCTGGCAGGTCCAGGTGGCGGTGGTGGCATCCAGCAACACGTCGCTGAGATCGTCGCCGACCCGCGCCTCCACGAAGCTCGGTCCCTGGTTGCTGGCCTCGATCCGGTAGCCAAGGCGAAACGGCGCGGTGTCGCCCGCGAGGCTCGCCAGCCGCTTGCTGATGGCAAGCTCCGCCCGGGGGCTCAGCTGGGTATCGGCGTCGGTGGCGCTGTTGTTGGCGAGGTTGGTGTCGTTGATGCTGGCGGGAACGGTGATGCTGGCGGTGTTCGCCAGGGTGCCGGTGGCGCGGGGATCCAGCGTGCCGGTGACGGTGAACTCCACCCGCGAGCGGGCCGGCAGATCCACCCCGTGGTTGTCCAGCAGATCGGCGAATACCGGCGCGGTGGGTTCGCTGGCGCCGCAGTTGGCGCTGTTATGGTTGCAGCAGGCGCCGTCGAAGGCCCGGCATTGCCAGCGCAGCGTGCCGGGTTCGAAACCGGCGCCGGGGTTGGCCGGATCGTAGAGCGGGAAGGTATCGCTCAGGCCGATGTTCTGGCCACCGATGAAACCATCGTTGCTGACGGTGATGGTGTAGCTGTGCTCGGTGCCGGGCACGGCCGCGGTGGCGGCGTCGGTCTTCTGGACGCTGAAATCCGAGCCGATCACCACGTCCACCACGGCGCCATCGCTGTTGTCCGTGTCGGGATCGCGCTCGCTCACCGGGCTGGCGGCGGGCAGGGCCACGCTGGCGGTATTGGCGATCTGGCCGCTGGCGGTACTGCTGGCCGAGACGTGGGTGACCACGGTGCTGGTGGTGCCGGCGCTGAGCGTGAACGGCAGATCATTGATATCGCCCCGCCCGCTCACCACGCTCACGCCCTCCGGGCAGTTATCGGGGTCGACATCGGCGCCCGCGCTTTGCGGGCAGTAGTACCAGCAGGGCTGGCTGGCATCGTTCTCGGGGCACTGGCCGGCGGCGCCGTTCAGCTCGGTGGGAAAATCGTCGTTCAGCAGAATCCCGGTCTCGTCGGTGCCGTGGCCCACATCGCTGGGACCGAGGTTGCTCACCTCAAGGGCGTACTGGAACTCTCCGAGGGGCGAGACCGTGGTGGTGTCGGCGGTCTTGACGACCCGGATGTCGGCGCGGCGCTGGACGGCGAGGATCACGCTGTCGGTGTCGTCGTTGGCGTCGGTCTCGCCCGCCGCCGTGATCCCGGCCGAGAGGCTGAGATCGGTCAGCGCCGCGCTGGCGTAATCCAGTGCCGCGGTGAGTGTCACCACCTCGCTGCCCACCGGCACGTCCACGCTGGTGGCCACATCACCGCTGCCCTGGGCGGGGTCGCAGGCGCTCGCCGGAGCACAGGACCAATTCGCGCCGGTCACCTGCGTGGGCCAGTCGATGGTCAGGCTGGCCCCGTAAGCCAGGGAAGGCCCGGCGTTGCCGACATTCACCGTGAGTTGCTGGGTGCTGCCGGTACAGGCGGCGTCCCCGGTGCCGGCCGCGCAACCGGGCACGTAGATGGGATTGCTGGCGGTGGTCGGCTGGACCGCCACCGCCAGATTCACCACCGGCGTGCGGGTGCTGGTGACGGTCTCGCTGAGTTCCTCTGGCGTCCCGCCGTTCAACGTCGCCGTGACGCTCAGGGGATCGGCGGTCATGGCGGCGTCGAAGTCGACGTTCAGGGTGTAGGTCACCAGACCGTTCTGGGCGATGCTGTCGCCCGACTGGTTCAGGTTGCCGTCGCCAGAGGCGGCAGCGCAACTGGTGTCGGTGCCGGTGGCATCACAGGTCCAGGACACCGTGACCTCGGCCGGAAAATCCGTGGCGAGGGTGGGAGATATGGGGTCGGTTCCCGAGTGGAACACCGCCAGGGTGTAGGTGTCACCGTCGCCCGGGGTGTAGCTGGCGGGCCCGATGAAGGTCAGGCTCGGTCCACCCTGGGCATCCACCCTGGGGGCCAGTGACAACGCTGCCAGGAGCCCGATGAAGAAAATAAAGATATTGAGTAACTTACTGTTTATTAATAGATTGCTCATCCCTGACAACACCAGATCCCGGTCGCCACGATTAACCCCCTGGATATCTTTCCTTCTATTCCCTGGCGCCCAATCAGTTTATGGCGAGCCGATGCTGATATAGGCCTGTATTTTTTATTGGTTTTTGTCGGAAAGAACAAAACTCGTGTGGAGTGGTCAGGTAATAGATGGAATAAAGTTAATGAAGGTTAAGATTGATCTGGAAGCTATCACACATGATCCGGAACACCAACCGGTACCGGAACCGGTATTCCGCCCCATGGATGACGTCACCGATCGGCGGATCGCTATCAGCCATCGGTTGCCGGATTCGAAGGCCGGCGGTATTCGATCTGTGATTGAGCGCCCTGGCACCATGCCGCCAGAGAAACACCGGACCTGCTACTTGGGTATATATATCAGTTACTTGCAAAAATTTTAGAATTACATTGTCAGCTTTCTCACCTTTTACTCGGGAAAATTAATTGGTTATACACGCCACTTCTCAAATAATGCTGCTAGTGCTGCGCAAAACCGGCCTTGAACCCGTCTGATTCCCCAGCCTCGACACACAGCAGCGATTGTCACCTTTTGTAAACTAACTCGGCGCAGCGGGTCGGAGACATCGTCCACTCCAGGCGGAGGGATCTTTCCCGACAGCCCCGGCAGTGCCGTCCATGGCCCGATTCAACGTCCCCGGGCAGCCACCGCAGCGTATGGCTACACTCTCCGGACCCCATCCGACCCGGAGCACCGCACCATGGCCCAGACCACCATCGACACCGCCGCCGCCCGTCTCTGGCAGCACTGGCGGGAGATCGATCTTGCCACCCACCCGGTGGCACTTTATCGCAACGGCGAGGTGGTCACCACCGGGGTCTGCGGCAAGCCGGTGCCGATCGATGTGGGGGATCGGCTACGGGCCGATTTTGGGGAGTTCGGCGTGGTGGCGGTGACACTGATCTAGGACCACCCGCGGTGGTCCGGCGGGCAATGGTTTCGTCGAGGACGCGCACGCAACAGAAAACGTCGATAAGGCGCTTGCGCCACTTCTCGACGATCTTAACAATTTCATCTACTTCGGCGCCGATGATGGCCCGGCTTCGGACGATTCCCATCTGGGATCGGGCAGCGGTATTGCATCGCACCTAACCCCGAACACCGGTGCCACATCCCAGTTTCAGACCGATCGTGTACGCGTAAACGCGGTGTCCCCACGCCGCGCATCCACAGGCAACGTTGCAGCGAGAGCAGTCATGGCACAGTTTCCCGAAAAATCCAATGTGGTCATCATCGGTCTCGGCGGCATCGTCGGCGCCTCGGTGATGCACCACCTGATCGAACGCGGCTGGGAGGACATCGTCGGCATCGACAAGTCCTCGGTACCCACCGACATCGGCTCCACCTCGCACGCCTCCGATTTTTGCTATGCCACCGACCATAGCAAGTTCAACTGCTACACCACGGGCTACAGCATCGCGTTCTACGACAAACTGGGCCATTACGACCGCGTCGGCGGTCTGGAGGTGGCGCGGGTCGGCGACGACGAGCGGATGCTGGAGTTAAAGCGCAAGGTCGCCTCCGGCAAGGCCTTCGGCACCCGGGTGGAGATGATCAGCCCCGCCCAGGCCAAGGCGCTTTTCCCACTACTGGAAGAGAGCATGATCCAGGGTGCCATGTGGGACCCGGACGCCGGACTGGTGAAGCCCCGTTCCCAGACCGTGGCGGGGATTCTGGTGGATAAAGCGGTGGCCACCGGCAAGGCACAGTCCTTCGCCAACACCAACGCCACCGGGCTCGACATCCAGGACGGGCGTATTGTCGGCGTGCATACCAGCCGCGGCTATATCGCCGCCAACCACGTCATCGTCTGCGCCGGGCTGTGGGGCCGCACCATCGCCCAGATGGCTGGCGAGGATCTGCCGGTGATGCCCATAGACCACCCGCTGTCGTTCTTCGCCCCCTACACCGAGTTCGCCGGCACCGGCAAGGACATCGGCTATCCGCTGCTGCGCGACCAGGGCAACTCCGCCTACATGCGCGACACCGGCGACCCGAAGACCCCCGAGGGCGGTCAGATCGAATGGGGTTACTACGAGGAAAGAGCGCCCCGGCTGGTCCACCCCCGCGACCTTCCCGAGAAGGGCGAGACCCACTGGTCGCCGTCCCAGCGGGATCTGGAACTGGAGCAGATCATGGAGCCGCTGGAGCGGGCCATGGAACTGACCCCGATCCTCGGCGAGCTCGGCTACAACGAGAAGCACTCCTTCAACGGATTGTTGCAGGTGACCACCGACGGCAGCCCGTCGGTGGGCGAATCCGCCAAAACCCGCGGTCTCTGGTACGCGGTGGCGGTATGGGTGAAGGACGGCCCCGGCATCGCCAAGGTGCTGGTGGACTGGATGACCGACGGCGTCGCCGAGATGGATTACGCCAGCATCGACACCGCCCGCCACTACCCCCTCCAGAAGACGCCCTCGTTCATTTATGAGCGCTGCTTTGAAGCCGCCTTCAAGGTCTACAATCCGCCGGTGCATAACCGCGAGCCCTTCTCCAAGGGACGCAACCTGCGCCGCAGCCCGTTCTGGGTGCGCGAACAGGAACTGGGCGGCTACTTCATGGAACTGGCGGGCTGGGAGCGCGCCCACGGTTACGCCGCCAACGAGCATCTGCTGGAGAAATACGCCGGCCGGGTGCCGGTGCGCGAGCACGAATGGGACAACCGCCACTTCTGGCGGGTCTCCAACGCCGAGCAACTGGCCATGTCCGATAACGTCGGCATGATCAACCTGTCGCACTTCGCGGTGTTCGATGTGTTCGGCCCCGATGCCGAGGCGCTGATGGAGTATGCCTGCGTGGCCAAGGTGGGCGGCAATACCCCCATCGGCAAGGGTGTCTACACGCATTTTCTCGACCATCGCGGCGGCATCCGCGCCGACCTCACCGTGATTCGCCAGGGTACGGATCGCTACCGGGTGATCGACGGCGCCGACGCCGGCCACCGGGACTACCTCTGGCTCAAGCGCATGGCCGAGGACCACGGCTGGAAGGTCTATATCGACGACCGCTCCGACCACATGGCCTGCCTGGGCGTCTGGGGGCCCAACGCCCGCAAGACCATCCAGGCCGTGGCCGACGATCCCACCGCCTGGGAAGACGGGAACTTCCCGTTCGCCAGCTACCGCCACCTCACCCTGAACGGCATCCCGGTGGAGGCCTTCCGTATCTCCTACGTGGGCGAGCAGGGCTGGGAACTGCACGTGGCCTTCAGCTATGGGCTGGCGCTGTGGGATCTGATTCATGCCCAGGGCGCGACGCCGGTGGGCATCGAGACCTACGCCAACACCCGGCGCATGGAAAAGAGCCTGCGGCTACAAAACGCGGATCTGCTCACCGAGTACAACCTGTTCGAGGCCGATCTGGCGCGGCCCAAGGTGAAGGCGGCGGAGTTTCACGGCAAGGCGAGTTTCCTGGAACAGCGCCAGCGCGAGCATCAGCCGGCCTACCTCTGCACCCTCACCATGACCGACAACGTGGATTCCGCGGGCATCGCCCGCTACCCGGTGGGGGCCTGTCCGCTGATGGATCCGGCCACCGGTGAGGTGCTGGTGGATTCCCTCGGCCGGCGCTCCTACCTGACCAGCATCGCCTTCGGGCCGAGCATCGGCAAGAACATCGGGCTCGCTTACCTGCCCTACGCGTATTGCGAGCGGGGGCTGGAGTTGACCATGGAGTACCTGGGGGAGCAATTTCCCATGAAGGTGGAGGCGGTGGGCTACGAGCCGCTCTACGATCCGGAGAACAGGCTGCCGCGCACCTGAATCTCTCCCGTCCAGGTCTATCCCGTATCGGATCCCCGGCAGCCGCTGGCTGTCGGGGATCGCCGCCTTTCCGGTCAGGTATCGACGAACACCTTTGCCAGGCTGTCTGCCTCCAGCAGGCGATCCGCCCATCGCTCCAGTTGTGCGGGCGAGGCGGCGGCCAGGCGCGTCGCGACCCAGTCGGGCAGGGGGCCGAAGCGGCGGTTCAGTTGCCGCAACAGCAGG
>JGI12109J20283_10030685_pt1 | contig 15540 bp, 10 predicted proteins | sample ElkSlonscriptome_12_FD_20283 | JGI IMG/M metagenome (IMG submission 20283) | reverse complement strand
CGCTGCTCGGCTCGGTGGCGATCGGCATGGTCCTTTTGATCATGGAGCACGGCATCGAGATCGTCGCGCCGATGCTGTGGCTGTATCCGGTGGTGCTGCTGGTTTCATTGAGCCTGCCTCGACTGGCATTTCGTACGTTCAAGGATATGCGCACCGAGGTTCGCTGGCGCAGGAGTAGTCAGCGCACGCTGATCCTCGGGGCCGGGCGTTCCGGTCGGCTGCTGCTTCCCGAGCTGCGGCGCCGCGGCGGCTTCGACCTGGTCGGATTTCTCGACGACAACCCGCGCCTGAAGGGCACGGAAATCGCCGGCATACCCGTACTGGGGCACGTCGGCCGACTGCCACGAATCTCGCGTGAGGCTGCAATCGACCTCGTCGTGATCGCGATTCCGTCGGCGACCAACAGCCAGATGCAGCGATTCGTCACGCTGTGCGAGCAATCGGGAGTCGAGTTCAAGACGCTGCCAACGCTCAAGGAACTCGGTGCCACGATCACGCGTTTCGAGGACCTGAAGCCGGTTGCGATCGACGACCTGCTTGGCCGCGATCCGGTATCGCTGGACTGGGATGCGATCCGCGCCGGCCTCGCCGGTAAACGAGTGCTGGTGACCGGCGGGGGCGGGTCGATCGGCGCGGAGCTCTGCCGCCAGATCGCGCGGCTGGATCCGGCCGGCCTGGTCGTACTCGATAGCTCCGAATTCAATCTCTATCGGGTCGATTACGACCTGAGGAACGAGTTCCACGATCTGGTCATGGATTCGGTCCTCGGTGACGTTTGCGATTCCGCCACGGTTGAAAACGTGTTGTCGCGGCACCGGCCCGAGGTGGTGTTCCATGCCGCCGCTTACAAGCATCTGCCGATGCTCCAGAACCAGGTGCGTGAGGCGTTCCGCAACAACGTGGTCGGCACCATGCGGCTTGCCGACGCTGCCGCGCGCCACGAAGTCCAGACCTTCGTGCTGATTTCCACCGACAAAGCGGTCAACCCATGCAACGTCATGGGGGCGACGAAGCGGGTCGCCGAGCTCTACTGCCAGCACGTCAATTCTCGATCCGATACCCGTTTCATCACGGTGCGTTTCGGCAACGTGCTGAATTCCACCGGTTCGGTGGTCCCGTTGTTCAATGAACAGATTCGCAAAGGGGGACCGGTCACGGTCACCCATCCGGAGATATCGCGGTATTTCATGACCATCGCCGAAGCCGGCCAGCTCATTCTTCAGGCCGCCGTGCTGGGCGAGGGCGGTGAGGTATTCGTTCTCGACATGGGGCAGCCGGTGCGCATCAGTTATCTTGCCGAGCAGCTGATCCGGCTCGCGGGCAAGGAGCCCGGCCGCGATATCGAGATCGTCTACACGGGTCTTAGGCCCGGAGAAAAACTGTTCGAGGAACTTTTCCACGAACACGAATCCTATGCCAGCACGGGACACCAGAAGATTCTGCTGGCGCGCAACGGTGAGTCCAGCACCCCGGATCTGGAGCGCTTGATTCATGACGGCGAGAAGGCCGTTCAGCGTTACGACTCCGAACGCGTCCGCGGTGTTCTGACCCGCCTCGTTCCCGAGATGGGCCGGATGCCGCCCAAGGAGCGCAAAGTCGTTCCGATGAAGCGGGCGTGAGCGAACTCCGCTCGACGCCGGGGTTGAGACCCGAGCCACCGGTCGAGCGCGGGCGCGTCGAGTCCTTTTTGATGCATTCGGAAGTTCTGGCGCGATGCAATCCGCTTGGCGACCCGACCGAGCGGCGGACGTGGGTCTGGCTTCCTCCAGGCTATGGACATGAAGACCGGGCCTACCCCACGCTCTGGTCCCTGGCGGCCTACACCAGCTCCGGACCGGCGCAGGTTGCCTGGCGAAATCACGGCGAGAATTTGCCTCAGCGCCTCGATCGGCTCGTGTCCAGCAGGGCGATGCCGCCGGCGATCGTCGTGATGCCTGACAGCTATACGTCGCTGGGAGGTAACCAGTTCGTCGACACCCCGGCGATGGGTCGATACGCGAGCTACCTGGTCGATGAACTGCTTCCGGAGGTCGAGCGGCGTTATCGCGCCGTTCCGGAGGCCGGTGGCCGCGCAGCGTTTGGCAAATCGTCCGGCGGATTCGGCGCGCTGCACCTGGTCACGCGCTTTCCCGGCGTGTTCGGCGCCGCGGCCAGTCATGCCGGGGACTGCGGTTTCGATCGGGTGTACCTGCGTGATTTCGCCGCCTGCTGCGACGAACTGGCCCAGTCCGGTCACGACCTCGAGTCTTTCGTGGCTGGATTCTGGCGCTCTTCGCGGCCCTCGGGGCGTGCTTTCCATACCCTGATGACGCTTTGCCTCGCGGCCAGCTATTCGCCGGCGCCCGGCAGTCCGCTGAACTTGGAACTGCCGTTCGATCTTGAGACTGCGAAGGTCAAGCCGGACGTCTGGGAGCGTTGGCTCAGTTTTGATCCGGTCCGGTTCGAGGACCAGGCCCTCGAACGCCTCGGAGCGCTCGACGGACTCTGGCTGGATGCCGGAAGTCGAGATCAGTATTTCATTCATTACGGCACGCGAGAACTGAGTTCGCGACTGACCGGTGCCGGGATCGATCATTACCATGAAGAATTCGACGGCACGCACAGCGGCCTGGACTGGCGGCTGGACCACTCGCTGCCGTGGTTGTTGTCGAGGTTACCGGTGGCGGGCGGCTGATACAGGACCGATTCGGTGCGATATAATTGAATCCGGTCGAAAACTCTTTGGTGAACAATCCATGCTGACCGTGACGCCCGTCGCACGCGATTATTTCGGCAAGCTGCTCGACGATCAGCCCGAAGGAACTCAGCTCAGGCTTTCGGTGGCCAATCCCGGTTCACCCAGGGCCGATGTTTCTCTGAATTTCTGCCCGCCAGGTGAAGAGCAGGCCCGTGATGAGCCGATCGACTGCGGGGCATTCACGTTGTTCGTCTCCGAGGCCGGACGTGATTCGCTGGAAGGTGCGATGATCGATTTCGAAACCAGCGAGACGGGCGGCGAACTGAGCATCCGGGCTCCGGGACTGCGCGGCCAGCAACCCAATGACGATGCCCCGCTGCATGAGCGTGTCGCGTGGGTGCTGGAGTCGAGAATCAACCCGATGGTCGCCTCTCACGGTGGCGTCGTGTCGCTCGTCGAGGTGACCGACGATCGTGATGTGCTGCTGCGGTTCGGTGGCGGCTGCCACGGCTGCGGAATGGTGGACGTCACGCTCAAGCAGGGCATCGAGACGCAGATCCGGGAACTGCTCCCCGAGGTCCGCAACGTTCGCGACGCGACAGATCACACCACCGGCGACAATCCCTACTACGACTGATCATTCGCTCCGTCGGCTCGGCGTAGCGGACGGGCGAGCGTGATCATCGATCCATGGCGACAATGCCTTCACCGGGGTTTGCGCAGCAAATTTCTGCACGACCACCGCCTCTGGGCCGGCCTCCAGAGTCTCGGCAGAATGCAATCGGATGGGTTAACCGAGTCGGCCCGCAAACCCCCCCGACGTTCAATCCATCGACAGGTCGCTCAATCCGTCCTGGCGTGAGTACCAAGCAGCGAGGTCGGCAATATCCTGATCGCTCAAATTGGCGGCAAAACCCGCCATGATCGCATTGCTGCGCGCTCCGCTTCGATAGCTTTTGAGGGCATGCTCGAGGTAGTCGGCGTGCTGTCCCGCCAGGATTGGATAGCTCGGCATCAAGCTTTCCGCACCGGTCCGCCCGTGGCAGGACTGGCAGACCTGCGATTTCTCTAGACCGCGCTGCGGGTCGCCGGCGCTGGCGGCGGGTGAAAAACCGGTGGTCGCAACCACCAGGGCCACGACGGCAGTGAGTTCGGCAAGCCCTGTAGATCGTGCTACGGAACTTCTCACGAATCCTCCTCGTTGAAACTGACAAAGTAGGCGGTCACGTCCAGAATGTCCTGGTCGGACAGCGTCGAGGCCTGAGCTCGCATGGTCGCGTGCTGGCGCTCTCCAGCGCGATAGGCCTTGAGCGCGGAAATCAGATATTCCTGGTGCTGCCCCCCGATCTTGGGCACGGTGTAGGTCGGGTAGGCGTTGTTGTAGAACGGAATGCCGTGACAACCCGTACAGGTGTAGGCAATTTTCTTGCCCCGCGCTGGATCTCCCTGACCCAGTGCATTCAGCGGCATCAGCGCCAGGATGGCGATGGCGATGCAGACTCCGCGCATGGAATAATCCGGTGTATTGGTAAGCAGGGGATTATACCGTCGCTTGACGTGAGCAAGCGTCGATGCTGATACACTTTGCGCCAATTTGAGGTGTCGACAACCGTCGTGGGCGAGGTCCTCGCGGGTAGCGATTCGGCTGCCCAGCGGTTGATAGAACGCTGCCTCGGTCTCTTGAATTGACGCTTGCCAGGATACGACCTCATGCAACGATTGGACCCGCTGGACCTGTTCCAGGTCGGCGAAGAGCTGACTGAAGAAGAGCGGATGATTCGCGACTCGGTGGCGCGCTTCGTGGACGAGCGAGCGCTCCCGCTGATTCCGGAATGCTTTGACCAAGGCCGGTTTCCGCACGAACTCATTCCGGAGATCGCGGATCTGGGTCTGCTTGGTTCCAGCCTCGAAGGTTACGGCTGCGCCGGGCTGAACTCGGTCAGCTACGGCTTGATCTGCCAGGAGCTGGAGCGCGGCGACTCCGGACTCCGAAGCTTCGTGTCGGTACAGTCATCGTTGTGCATGTACCCGATACATGCCTTCGGCTCCGACGCGCAGCGTGAGCGATGGCTCCCGGCGATGGCTCGAGGCGAGGTCATCGGATGTTTCGGGCTCACCGAGCCGCACGGCGGGTCCGATCCGGGCAACATGAAAACGCACGCGCGTCGCGACGGCGACGACTGGATCCTCAACGGCGCAAAGATGTGGATTACCAACGGTACGCTGGCCCACATTGCAATCGTTTGGGCGCGCACCGAAGAGGGTATTCAGGGCTTTATCGTCGAAACCGATTCGGCCGGCTTCGAAGCCCGCGACATCAAGGCCAAGATGTCGTTACGCGCTTCGGTTACTTCGGAACTGTATTTCGATAACGTCCGCGTTCCGGACGCCAATCGACTGCCCGACGTCTCGGGTCTCAAAGGACCGTTATCCTGCCTGACGCAGGCCCGTTACGGCATTACGTGGGGCCCGATCGGCGCCGCGATCGCCTGCCTCGACGAGGCGCTGCGATATACCGCCGACCGGACGCTGTTCGATCGGCCGGTTTCGGCCAACCAGGCAGTGCAGATCAGACTGGCAGACATGGCGCGGAGAATCACGCAGGCACAGCTGATGTCGCTGCGCCTGGGCCGACTGAAGGACGACGGGCGTATGCATCCAACACAGGTCAGCCTTGCCAAGTGGAACAATGTGAGGATGGCGCTGGATATTGCGCGTGACTGTCGCGACCTGCTCGGCGGCTCCGGAATCACGCTGGAATACGTGCCGATTCGCCATATGCTGAACCTCGAATCGGTGATCACCTACGAAGGCACCGAAACCATCCACCAGCTCGTGGTGGGTCGAGAGGTTACCGGAATCAACGCGTTCTAGCGTGCTGTCTGGTGCGAATTGCTGATACCGGCAATTCTTGCCGGACAGCGCACCGGGGAACCTCTGAATCAAATTGCTCGGCGCGACGGTCGTTTGCGGGAGCCTCCGCTTCGGCTTGCGCGATTGCGGTTCGGTCATTCCAAATCAGCGGGCCCGAACGAGGCGGAGGCCTGGCAAATGCAGTCCCACTAGGGTTTCGCCGGAAAAGCGGCATCTCGCGCGCTGCAACACGCGGTTGTAGCGACGGCTGCTGTCATTCGCGCCGCACCACACGATCTGCGGCTTTTCCGACTGAATCGCGCTCCGAGCATCGTTGTTCAGAAGTTTCCGAGCCGCGCATTCGCCGGCCAGGATACGCTGCAAGCACCCTTCAGTCGAGCTCGATCGAATGGTGCCGAGGAGAGGACTCGAACCTCCACGGGATACCCCACCAGGACCTAAACCTGGCGCGTCTACCAGTTCCGCCACCTCGGCGTTAGAAGCTTCGTTGCAAGTTTAACTCGACGACTGGAACGAGCGCAGAACGCTTGAACCGTTCGTGATCTCAGGGAGATGGTGCCGAGAGGGAGACTCGAACTCCCACGTCCTAACGGACACTAGCACCTGAAGCTAGCGCGTCTACCAATTCCGCCACCTCGGCACAAAAGAAGTGGCCGAGGCAAGGGGGGAACCTCGGCCACAATCCGGAACGGGGAAGGGGGGAACCCCATACCGGACGTACAAGTCTAGCGATCTATGATGCCATGTCAAGAGAACCAGATCACAATTGCCGTTCCGAAGACAAGCCGCAATGCGCCGTTCGTCCCGAGGGCCTGAACGCGGCGGGCACGCGGCCCGGTGATATAATTTCGTCTTTCTCGAACCGCTATTGAATTCCGGCCGCGATCGACGCGCGACGCCGGATTCTTTCCGTCTTTTCCGCGCCAGAATGGATGTCGCAATGAATTTCAATCTCACTGAAGAACAGCAGATGATCCAGGCCGCCGCGCGCGATTTCGCTCGCGAGCGCATTGCACCGGTGGCCGCCGAATTCGATGAATCCGGACAATTCCCGCTGGAAAACATCCAGGCCATGGGTGAACTGGGATTGATGGGAATCGAAGTGCCCGAGGAATACGGCGGAGCCGGTTTGGACACCATCGGATACGTTCTTGCAATGATCGAGATCAGCGCTGCAGACGCGGCGCACGGCACGATCATGAGCGTCAACAACTCTCTGTTTTGTAACGGGATCCTCAAGCACGGCACCGAAGAGCAGAAAAAGCGTTACGTCGCGGAGGTCGCCAGCGGCGCTGCGATCGGAGCGTATGCGCTGACCGAGCCGCAGTCGGGGTCCGATGCATCCAATATGAAGTCGCGAGCGGTTCGATCCGAAGACGGAAGCCACTACGTGATCAATGCCCGCAAATCCTGGATCACCTCCGGCCCGCATGCGCGCTACCTGGTGCTGTTCGCGATGACCGATCCGGATGCCGGGGCCAAGGGCGTCTCGGCGTTCATCATCGATACCGAGGGCGACGGATTCAGTCGAGGCAAGACCGAGCCAAAGCTGGGAATCCGCGCGTCGGCGACCTGCGAGGTGGAGCTGGAGGACTATCGCTGTCCGGCCGACTGTCTGCTGGGCACCGAGGGCGAGGGCTTCAAGATCGCCATGGGCGTGCTCGATGCCGGCCGGATCGGTATTGCGGCCCAGGCGATCGGAATCGCGCAGGCAGCCTACGAGGCAAGCCTGGAATGGGCCCGCGATCGGAAAGCCTTTGGGCGGGAGATCGGCAGTTTCCAGATGATCCAGGCCAAGATTGCCGACATGAAGTGTCGGCTCGAGGCCGCGCGCCTGCTGACGCTTCGGGCCGCCTGGGCGAAGCAGCAGGCTCAAACGAGCGGCGCGCGATTCACCGTCGACGGCTCGATGGCCAAGCTGTACGCTTCCGAAGCCGCAATGTGGATCACGCACCAGGCCGTCCAGATCCATGGCGGTATGGGATACAGCAAGGAGATGCCGGTCGAACGGTACTTCCGAGACGCCAAGATCACCGAGATCTACGAAGGCACCAGCGAAATCCAGCGGATGGTCATCGGCCGACTCGAAACCGGTCTGCGGTGAGTCACTCCGACGTGCTCCTCCCGAGTGCCGGTGAACCGGGCAGGAATTAGGCGCTCTGCGGAAAGGGCACCCCTTTGCCGCGAGCCTCGGGGCCGAAAAAGGTGCTTCTGTTCGGCCATGGAAACCGTTTCCAGACAGAAACGGCGATGCCGCGGGACGTCGCCATCGCGCACAGCGCTTGTGCGCTGAGGCTGCGCTGTGTTTAGATAGTCGGGTTTCTTCATTGCCGAGCCGGCGAGGCCTCCGAGACCGGATCAGAATCCGGCACAGCGTGACGCTTCCGGCTCGACCTGCCAAGGCCTTGAGTCAGTAATGAACAAGAACAACAGGGTCGACGAGGTGCTCGGGGCACTGGATCGACCGGCTTCCTCTCCGGAGATCGCGTTCGCCCGCGAGTTCCTCCGCAACTATCCGTCCCCGGAGGCGATCGACGAGCCGCCTGCAGACCACGCCCGCATGGTGACCGGTTTCTTCGAATTTTTCCGGAGGCGCCGTGCCAACGAACTCCTGATCCGGGTCTATAACCCGACAATCGAGAGCCACGGCTGGACGTCCAGCCACACCGTCGTCGAAATGGTCAACGACGACATGCCGTTTCTCGTCGATTCGGTGGTGCTGGCGCTTTCCCGACTGGATATCGGGGTGCACCTGATTATCCATCCGGTTCTTCGACTCAGGCGTGACGAGGGGGGGCATTTCCTCGCAATGGTCGACGACGATTCCGGGCCGAAGGTGTTTCAGGAGTCGCTGATCCATATCCGAATCGATCGGCAGACCTCCCCCGAGTCGCTGGCCCGCATCGAGCGCAGGATCCGCTCGGCGCTCGACGACGTGCGCGTATCGGTGGCTGACTGGGAGCAGATGAAGGCCCGGGCGCTGGAAATTGCCGATGCGGTGGATCGCAGCACCAGCGGTCTGGACCCGCAGGAACTCTCCGAGGCCCGCGAGTTCTTCCGCTGGCTTGCCGATGATCACTTCACCTTTCTTGGTTATCGCGAATACGTGATCTCCGAGTCCGAAAAGGGCAGGGTGCTCGAACCGGTCCACGACAGCGGGCTCGGCCTGATGCGCGCCGAACATCGGCGTTCCCCATCGCGGCTGGTCAGCGAGCTGGCGGGCGACAGCCGGGGCCGCAGCGGCGAGGTGCATCCGATCATCATCACCAAGACCAACGGTCGCGCAAGCGTTCATCGCGACGGCTACATGGATTACATCTCGGTCCTGCAGTTCGGAGAAGACGGCAGGGTCCGCGGCGAGCAGCGGATCATCGGCCTGTTCACGTCCGGCGCCTATATCCGCCGATGCCACGATACGCCGCTGGTCCGAATCAAGGTCGAACGCGTGCTGGAGCGCTCGGGTCTCCGACCCGGATCGCATGCCGGAAAGGCCCTGATGCACATTCTGGAGACGCTGCCGCGCGATGAGCTGTTTCAGGCCGGTATCGAGGATCTTCTTGCGCTCAGCATCGGCATCCTCGACCTGCAGGAGCGGGTGCAGACTCGATTGTTCATTCGGCGAGAGCGCTTCGGCCGATTCTATTCATGCATGGTGTTCATTCCGCGCGATCGATTCAATACCGAGAACCGCCAGAAGGTGCAGGCCATCCTCAAACGGGCCCTGCGCGGTGAGCGGCTGGATTTCGCGGTGCAGGTCGGCGAATCGAAGCTTGCCAGGATGCACGTGGTGGTCCGTCCGCGCGGCGAACGGGAAGCGTCCTTCGACGTCGAGGAGATCGAAGCAAGGATCAAGCAGGCGATCCGGAGCTGGCAGGACGAACTCAGCGAGATCCTCGTTCGCCAATGCGGTGAGGAGAAGGGGCTTGACCTGCTGCGCCGTTTCGGGAGCGTGTTCCCGGTGAGTTACCAGGGCGACGTGGCACCGCATGTTGCCAGTTTCGACGTGCTGGCAGCGGCCAGCCTGCGAAACGTCGAAGATCTGCAGATGAGCCTGTACAAGCCGCGCAAGCGCGCGCGCGGCATCCTGCGGTTCAAGCTGTTCAAATACAACGACCCGATCCCGCTGTCGGACGTGCTTCCGATGCTCGAGAACCTCGGCATGCGGATTGTTTCCGAGCGGCCGTACGAACTGGTGCTCAAGGACGGCAACCGGATCTGGATTCAGGACTTCGACATGCTCCCCCCGGGCAGCGGCGAGATCAATCTTGATCTGATCCGCCGGCAGTTTCAGGAAGCCTTCGAGCAGACCTGGCGCGGCGCCAGTGAAAACGACGGTTTCAACCGCCTGATCCTGCTGGCCAAGCTGGACTGGCGCCAGGCCTCCATGCTCCGCGCCTGCGCGAAGTTCCTGCAGCAGACCGGTTCGCCCTTCTCCCAGAGTTACATGGAGCAGACGCTCGCTGCTTGGCCGCTGGCTGCAAGGCTTCTGGTCGAATACTTCGAAGCCCGCTTCGACCCGGCGCGCTGCGAGGAGACGCGCAAGCGCCGCGCGGTCGCCCGGAAACAACTGATGCAGCAGTGCACGGAGTTGGGCGAGCCGATCGAAGACCCGGTGCTCAACGAGTTTCTCGAGGACCTGTTCGTCGCGCGCGAGACCGGGGGACGGTCCGACGACGCATCCACGACTCGTCGCGCGCTGCTGCGGATCCTCGATTCGATTTCAAGCGCCGACCAGGACCGGATCCTGCGCAGCTTCACCGACGTCATTCGGGCGATGCTTCGGACCAATTATTTCCAGCGCGACGTCCGCGGGCTGAACCACGATTACATGAGCTTCAAGTTCGACTCCGGTCAGCTTCCCGATCTTCCGATGCCGAGACCCCATCGGGAAATCTGGGTCTATTCGCCGCGTGTCGAAGGCGTTCATCTCCGGGGCGGCAAGGTCGCGCGCGGGGGCCTTCGCTGGTCGGACCGGCGAGAGGATTTCCGGACCGAGGTACTGGGCCTGATGAGGGCGCAAACGGTCAAGAACACCATGATCGTTCCGGTCGGCGCCAAGGGTGGTTTCTTCGTCAAGCAGCTTTCGAAAAGCGACAGCCGCGACGAAATCATGGCCGAAGCCGTGTATTGCTACAGGGCCTTCATCAACGGTCTTCTCGATTTGACCGACAACATCGACGGCGACCGGATTCGCACACCCGAGGGCATCGTGCGCGAGGACGACGACGATCCCTATCTGGTGGTGGCCGCCGACAAGGGAACCGCCACGTTTTCCGACATCGCGAACGCGATCTCGGTCGAGCACGGCTTCTGGTTGGGAGATGCGTTCGCTTCCGGCGGCTCGAACGGCTACGACCACAAGGCCATGGGAATCACGGCAAAGGGTGCCTGGGAATCAGTCAAGCGCCACTTTCGAGAGCTCGGCGTCGATACCCAGCGCGAGTCATTCGACGTGGTGGGCATCGGCGATATGTCGGGGGACGTGTTCGGCAACGGCATGCTGCTGTCCGGGCATATCCGGCTCAAGGCGGCGTTCAACCATGCGCATATCTTCCTCGACCCCGATCCGGACCCGGCTTCTTCCTTCGAAGAGCGCAAGCGTTTGTTCGAACTCGGCGGGTCGAGCTGGTCGGATTACGACAAACAGCTGATTTCCGAAGGTGGCGGCGTATATTCACGCCAGGCCAAGACGGTACCGCTGAGCAAACCGGTGCGTCAGTGGCTCGAAGTCGAGGACCAAGAGCTTTCGCCGCAGGCGCTGATCCGTGAACTGCTCCGGGCTCGCTACGACCTGCTCTGGAACGGCGGCATTGGTACCTACGTCAAGGGTGCGCACGAAACCCATGGCGACGTCGGCGATCTGGCCAACAACCCGGTGCGCGTCAACGGCAAGGAACTGCGCTGCCGGGTTGTCGGCGAAGGCGGGAATCTCGGGCTGACGCAGCACGGCCGAATCGAGTTCGCGCTCAACGGCGGCAGGATCAATACCGATTTCATCGACAACTCGGCCGGCGTCGACTGCTCCGATCACGAAGTCAACATCAAGATCCTGCTCGACCAGGCGGTCGCCGCGGGCCGGATCGATTCGCAACGGCGCAACAGCCTGCTGCGCGAGATGACCGATGAGGTCGAGGCCCTGGTTCTGCGCAGCAACTACCTGCAGACCCAGGCGTTGAGCATGATGGAGTCACTGACCTCCAAGCGACTGGGCGCGGAAGCGCACTTCATCACCATGCTCGAACACCACGGCGTGATCGACCGTGATCTCGAGAACCTGCCGGACGAGGAGCAACTCCGCGACCGCGTCTCGCGAGGGCTCGGACTGATGCGGCCCGAACTCGCGGTGCTGTTCTCGTTCAGCAAGATCACGCTGTATCAGGACCTTGTGGCATCGGAAGTTCCGGAAGACCCGTACCTGTCGCGCGAACTGGAGGACTATTTCCCGACCCACCTCCGAAGCGAGTTCACCGATCTGATGGCCGAACATCGATTGAAGCGCGAGATCATCGCAACGCGCGTGACCAACAACCTGGTCAATCGCATGGGCGCCTATTTCGCGGTTCGGATCAAGGAAGACACCGGCGCCGACTCTGCTACCGTCGCGAAGGCGTTCACGGTGGCTCGCGAGATCTTCGAGGCGCGCTCCTACTGGCATCGGTTGGAAACCTACGATTCGACCGTCTGCGCTGATGTCCAGAACGGCGTCTACCTGGAGATCTGGAACCTGATGCGCCAGAGCACCCGCCGTCTGATCACGCTGCCGGGCGGTTTCTCGATCGACATCTCCAGCCGGGTCAATCGCTTCGGACCGGGCATGCGCGAGTTCCGTGATTCCCTCTCGGAGATCGTGACCGGAGTCGAACGCCAGGCGATGGAAGATCGGCGCCGCGACCTGGAGCGGGCCGGCTTCGAGTCCGATTTCGCGCGCCGACTGGCCGCTCTCGGTTGGATGTACTCCGCCCTCGATGTCGTCGATGAGGCCCGCGCGTTGGACCTGGGCGTAGTCGAGGTCGGCCGCACCTACTTCCGCCTGTTCGATGAACTCTGCCTGCGCTGGCTGCGCGAAAGCGTAGAAAATCTGCCTGTTGAAAAGCAGTGGCATGCGCACGCCCGCGGAAACCTCCGCGACGAGCTGTTCCGACACCACCGCGTGCTGGTCGAGCGAATTCTGACCGAGCAGCGTGGCGCTGAGGACCCGGTCGCCGGCTGGATGACAGCGCATGGGGATACGGTCGGGCGAACCCGGGAAATGCTCGAGGAGATGCGCGCGACCTCGACGCTGGACTTCGCTACCCTGCAGGTGGCCGTGCACGGGCTCGGCCAGTTGATCAGCGCGACCGCCTGACGAATCGAGCGAACCAGCCATGACCGACCAACCGGGTATCGCCTTCGCCGCCAGTGAACATCCGAGAGCCCGGGAAGCGCTGAGCCGGCTCAAGCAGCACTACGAATCGGTTCCGGACGATGAAGCCGATGTACTGGTCGCGCTGGGTGGCGACGGATTCATGCTGCATACGCTGCATGAGAACAGCGCCCGCGAACTGCCGGTGTTCGGCATGCACCTGGGCGAGGTTGGTTTTTTGATGAACCGCTTCAGCGTCGAGGACCTGTATCGACGCATCGCGAGCGCCGCGAGTTTCGAGCTGGCGCCGCTGAAGATGCGCGCCGAAACCATCGACGGTCGAATCCGCGAGGGACTCGCCATCAACGAGGTGGCGCTGCTGCGCCAGACCAACCAGGCCGCGCACGTTCGCATCCTCGTCAACGGGACCGAGCGCGTCCCGAGACTGGTTGCCGACGGCGTGTTGGTGGCCACGGCGGCCGGTTCAACGGCCTACAACCTGTCGGCGCACGGGCCGATCATCCCGCTGGGCACCGAAGCCGTGGTGCTGACGCCGATCAGCCCGTTCCGACCCCGGCGCTGGCGCGGCGCGGTGCTGCCGGCGGCCGCCGAAGTGGAGTTCGAGGTGCTCAACGCCGAGCGCCGACCGGTCAGCGCCACCGCCGACTACGATGAAGTCAGAGGCGTGGTCCGGGTTCATGTCTCGCAGTCGAAGTCTCTTCGACACACGCTGCTTTTCGATCCGGAACACTCGCTGGACGAGCGGATTCTGCGCGAACAGTTTCTTTGAGCGGCCGGGCCGGACCCGGAACGACGTAGGCGGCGCGCGCGCCGGATCAGTTCGATGTGCGCTTGAACGGATTGATCAGCAGCGCCAGCAGCCCCTGATCGCGATCCTCGCGAAAGCCTTCGAGTCCGATCGGCATTGTCCGTTCGGACTGCCTCGGCTTGCCGGTGTAGCTGTTGAACAGTCGATCCCAGATCGACAGGTGGAATCCGTAATTCGAATCGGTTTCCGGCTGCCAGGTCGAGTGATGAATCCGATGCATCGACGGCGTGACGAAGAGCCAGCGAATTCGACGATCCAGTCGCTGCGGTAGTGCGATGTCGGTATGCGTCCACAGCGAACCCAGGCTCAGTGCCAGCTCGAAAATCAGCACGGCCAACGGGTGAGCGCCGATCAGCGCGATGGCGCCGATCTTGATCGCCATCGATAGCACGATTTCGCCCGGATGGAAGCGCACCCCGGTGGTCAGGTCGAAGCCCCGGTCGCAGTGGTGTACCCGATGCAGACGCCACAGCCACGGAATTCGGTGGAACAGCCGGTGCTGCCAGTAGATGACCAGATCCAGCGCCAGCACGGCCAGGACGATGCCGAGCCACTGGGGCAGGTCGACGCGCCCGAGAAGCCCGCCCCCGGCGGCATGGTGACTGGCGGCGAAGGCGACGGCCAGTACCGGAAAGGCCAGGCGGAGTGCGATGGTGTCGATGACGACCAGCGCGATGTTGGTCAGCTGTCGCCGCGCGGGGCGACTGTCGCGCCGCAGGCTGTAGCGCCACTGCAACACGGCCAGCAGGACGATTGCGCCGAGAAACGCCGTCAATCGGACGGCTTCGGATTGTTCGAGCAGCGTCATGCAACCCGTTCCAGGCAGCGCTCCAGCCACTCGATCATCTGACGCTGTGATCGACCGGCTGGATCAAGGGCGCGCAGCTCGTGCAGCACCGGCTCGAGGTCGGCATCGCGGTCGAGATCGGTGCGGGTCGGCAGCATCTGCCATTCACCGACTCCGATCGCGGCGACGAAGCGATCGGCGGTCTCGGCCGTGCTGTAGGGCACCGATTCCCAAGCTTTCGCCGAGTGCTTACGGTTCGAGCCGTACAGCCAGAAGCCGCCGTCGCGGGCGGCGCCGAGCGATTGCCGCGGGGCGTCCGAGGCCAGCCAGTCACCGGCCTGACGCAATTCGGACGGTCGAATCTGTGGAAGGTCGCCGCCGACCAGTATGGCGGCGCCGTGGCGGGCGACCAGATCGGAATGGACCTGCGCCATGCGTCGTCCCAACGAACCCTCGCCCTGCGCAATGCGCGGGAACCCGTCCCAGAACGACGCGCCCGGTTGGTCTTCCTCGGCGACCGCCCAGTAGGCAATCAATCCGGCGTCCGCGACGCTTTCTGCGACGCATTGCGCCGACAGCCGATAGCAGGCCTCGGCCTGTGAGCGACCCAGAGATTCCGCCAGCCGGGTCTTGATTGGCGAGCGGCCGGGCGTCTTGACGAAAATGGCGACGGCAGCCTTCATCGAACGGCATCCTTGGTTTGCGCTCGAGCACGGCGCAGCATCGAAAGCGTATTGAATCCGTGTGCAGCCGTTGTGTTCAGCCATCCGTGATCGCGGTACCGACGGGCCGAGGTTCGAAGTTGTGCGCCGATCCGCACCAGCCGGATGCCGCGAGCGGTCGCGCGCACGATGAATTCCAGATCTTCGCCGCGACCGAATTCGGCGTCGAAGCCGCCCATGGATTCGACGGTCGAGCGCCGCATCATCCAACCCTGGTCGCCGAACGGCAGAGCGGCAAAGCGGGATCGCAGGTTGGCGCCGGCCGCATTGAGCCGAGCCCAGATCGGGCCGTCGGACGAAAAAGCCAGG
>JGI12109J20283_10003605_pt1 | contig 15540 bp, 13 predicted proteins | sample ElkSlonscriptome_12_FD_20283 | JGI IMG/M metagenome (IMG submission 20283) | reverse complement strand
GGATCAGACACAAGACCAACCAAACACGGCACGGGGCGAAGCGAGGCACGCGTCAATCGGCTCCTCGCGATCACCATTGGTCCTTGGCTTGGTTCTTTGGCTCGATCTCTTCTGCGGAAGGCAAAGCTGCCAGCATGATCCTTGCCCCCGCTTCAAGAGCGCGACAATGATCCTCCATCTTGAAAGGCTCGACATCCACATCTCGTTTGGCGCAGACGCTGCGGTTATCCGAAACTAGACAGGATGACTAAATCCCCCCAAGCTATTTGATCGACTAATATTACCTAGGCCCCAATATTTCCCAGGTTCCGTGGCCACCTGAATGCTCCGTTCTCGACTAAGTCGAGAACGTCTCGTCATAAATCCGTGACGGCTGACTGCGGAGCAGCAACCTATCCCGACAATAACATCGTCTACAACTAACGCTTCGGCTCAAATAACCTCGTCAGCCAGCGGGTCTGATCATGCCCGTTGGGATGCCACAATAGGCGAGGGGGCATAATCAATGTATGTTTGAATTAATCAATCGTTGCCATGCCCGTTGTGACCTACGTGGCTGCCGTGACCTTGATGGCCAGCAGTGTCACTAGAACGCATTGGCTCCAGCTCACTTCCAAAAGGCGTCCGATCTATCCCGGGGAGCAGTGTGATACTATCTGAATACACCTGTCCCGAGGGTCCGAAAAAGCGATCAGGCAGCTGCCCTCGTCCCCCTGGCCCGAACCCACAACCTCTTGATTCTTGCACGCATCGCACGAACCCTCTGTTTGCGGATGGGTCCGAGCCAAACATGTAGTCCCCATGGAGTGTAGATAGTGGGGGGGCATCCTCCATTACGTCTGACGAAAGATAAGGCTGACCGCCTGTCTGATTGGCATCAAACAGGATCATGAACTGAGGCGTCGGAAACCGATAGGGATGGCTCGTCGGACAACCAACTTCATTGCCACCGCCTGGATAGGCCACATGGCTATTTACCTGATTTGCGAGATTTCCCGGCATATCCCGAAACGATAATATTGGATTTCCGGTAATTTGACCGTTGTCGGTTGCAACGCATGATGGAAAGGATATGTCTAATAATAAGAAACTTTGGCCACCGTCCTGAAAGAATTCTGTCCTGATTAGGTTATCGCTGAAGTTCAGCGTGCTAGAAGAAGCAAGCATACCCAAGCCTAGCGGTATCTCTTGTACCATACTGTAGTTCATCGAAGGCGGCCCAAACGTCTTGTAGTAGATAAGGACCTGCTCAGGAACGACCACCTCATCGCGCGAATTGAACAATGCTGGTATCCACGCGCCGACTTTATAAGCGTCACCCCCTTCGCACGAACTCAAGCCCGAGCTCAATATAGAGTCACTCGTAGTAAATGCATTGAGCGCGGTATTTCCCCAGAACATATGGAGATGGGCCCTTCCTGGCTCATCTGGGTAAATTATTGGGTCGTCATAAGAGAAATGACTTACGGTGCAATAGATTCTATTGCCGTGATTGTCCCGTGGCGTAAGCGCTCTGATCTCATAGTCCGTCGCGTTGGCCGTGCCAAAAGTAAAATCGTATCTCTCGGTTTGTGTAGGCGTCGGCGTCGGCGTCGGCGTTGGCGTTGGCGTCGGCGTTGGCGTTGGCGTTGGCGTTGGCGTTGGCGTTGGCGTTGGCTGACCACCGATCGGAGCAGGTGCTTGGACTACGCCGTCATCACCGCCACAGGCCGCTAGCGCAGCACACAAAACCGCGATCGTGAAGCCGCTTGCTTTGCAACGATAATTCATAACTACTTCCTTAGCTTGGTGGGCGACGCCTGTGCCTCTGCACCGAGAGGGTGGGCCAAGTCCTTCAAAATTTCTATGGAGCCTAAAATAAATTACTAACCAAAATTATAAGGCGAGAAATTAACAGCGATGAAACTAACAACCGCAAGCTGAACAATTGCTTTAAACGGATTATTCCCGGGAAGCTCGCAACAATGCCCATGAGAGTGCATGCCATGGTTCGTGCCTACCATGAAGGCGCCATTCGCTGCTGCACATCGAGTTCGCAAGTGAGCTTGCGATGACCTGACCCATTAGGTGGCCCAACGGTTAAGTTAGAGTTCCGGCGGTTATGGTCGGCCTGCATAGGAAGCCGAGCGTCGCGCAAGGGCATCTAGCAAAGGCGAGACAAGACCTTTTGGCGCAGGCGACGGGCTTTGTAGCAAAGAAGGCGGTTTCACAGTCTTGGAGTGGGGGCGCCAGCGTTCGATGAAGATCACCACTTCATTCAGAGCGTAAAAAATTTCGGCATTGAGCAGCTCAAGTTGGACGATGGCAGCGAGTTTATTTCTCGCGAAACGGATCTGCGGGCTTGCCAGCGCTGCGCGACCCTTCGCTTCCCCCACCCTGGCAAGCCCATCGTCAACGCAATACACAGAAAGTTGCGCAGCGAATGCCTCAACGCACATTGGTTTCTATTGATGCAAAATGCTTGCAAAATTCTGGAAGTCTGGCGCGTCCGTTAAAACGAAGAGCGAGCTCAAAGCTTTGTCGAGAATATCTCCCCGATCATGCTGACGAACTCAGCCGGTGAAACTAGCCTACCGGACCTGAGCAAGGCCAAAAACTCCGGACCCGCGTGCTCCAAGCTTGGATGGCAGCGCCAAACTGCACAAAATCTAGGCCTGATTGGACCGCGGTCGGGTAACGGTGCATTTGACGTCTGAGCCTACCAGCAAGCGGCCACATTTCCTGAGAGCGTGCCACGCGTACCCAAGTGCGGCGTGCCGGCTGGAGCGCCTAGATCAGGATGCGGGGCCTTTCTTTTGTTTTGAGGTAAAAGAGCAAGCTATGCCCTTCTCTCAGTACTTTCAGGACGAAGGAACGATCTGCGCGAACCAGCGAATGGCGATACAATCAGCAAGTCACAGACTGACTGCGCGCGCCTTTTTTGTCATCAATCAATCAATCAACCTCGCTAATCCAATCTGAGTCTAGGGCAACGCTGTTGTGAGTGAGGTCCGCAATCACTTCCATCAAGTATCAGGCCCCTTGCATAAAACTCCGTCAGAGTACCATTCTGAGAGCGCTTCGGCTATGCGTTGCGCCCCATTCGCATCAGGATGGATGTGGTCTCGGTAACTCACGCCGTCAATTCTTCCAAGATGGAGCAAAGGGACATCTCGCGACTTAGCCCAGTCTAAGATACGCTTGCCCCCACCAGATATGGCTGACTGGCGCTCTTGTGTGGTGGCGTTATATACTAATCGAAGCTCCGCGCCCGCAGCAGTAACTTTAGCCGCGATCCGGTCTAAGGCGTCTGAGCTCAATCTTGCACGCTCTTCGGGAGATAGAACTGGCGTCGACAAATCGGACCGCAAATGGTGCTCAAAGAGGGCTTCGATAGCATCTCCGATAGCGCCAATTGGTTTAGAGAGGCGATAAGGAACCAAAGATCCGTCGGAGAGTGGCGTATCGAAGATGTCATGGCCGGATAATACGATAGCAACCTCATTTGCTCCAAAAGTTCCCTGTCGCTCAAGCGCTGCTGCCTGATTTATGGGTCCCCAGCTCGAGACCGCCATTGGGATGACTCGTACCACGCATGTCGAAGTAGATAGTAGTGCAGAAAGGCGAGAAGAGATCGTTTCGCTCTGATCCAGTAAGTGGTTCCCATAGACGACACTATCGCCAATGAGCAAAAGTCGCGCCTCATTGTCCCGCGGCATTTTAGACAAGCTTGCTGCCCGGTATCCGTGATCGCCAATTTCAATGCGGTTCCCCCATCTTTGATAAGTCGCGTTCGGTACCAACCGATATTCCAGCTCTGTGTCGAGAACCGCAATTGGAGGATCTCCCAGTCCGACTAGCCTCAACGTTGCCTCCGCAGCAACAAGAGTAGCCGCGGCGCACATCGCTACGACGGCCGAAACCGGACGCCTCATGCCCGAGCAGGTCCGGGCGCGTTCAAACGCGCGCGCCAAACGTGAAACGGCCGTTCTGCAAATTGATACACGAGCGCCGCCCAGATCAAAGACAACACCCCAGCAGCAGTCATCGCAACCAGATTGCCTTTAACATAACCCATGGTCCAGAACGCCTCTAAGATCACAAAGTGTATGAGATAAAGTGTATAGGAATAAAGGCCTATACGCCGCATTACCCACCAATTTAGGGGCCTAAAGATTAGGTGATCGCTGCGAACGATCGCGTAGAAGAAGATCGGCATAAGGGCGATTCCTTGGATCGTGTAGCGCGCCGTCGACCTGAAAATGGGATCTTGCCATAGAAACGACAGCAAGAGACATAAACCAGATAGAGCAAGCAGCGGATAAATCGCCCGCGCTTTCATCAGCCAATCGGGTAAGAGGTCGCGTGCCATAAAGATAGCAAGTAAGCAGCCAAATAACAGGCTGTCGAAACGGGTGTCTGTCGAAATGTAAATGGCCCATTCACTGTGCCCAAAAACAAGCAATCGCACCGACCGCCAGACGAGAATTGCCAAAGTTAGTACGACAATAAGGCTGCCTCTGACGCGGCGTTTGGCAAGCAGTAAAAATATAAGAGGCCAAACCGTATAAAAATGCTCTTCAACAGCAAGAGACCAGAGTACGTCAAGACCATTCACACTTGTTTCAGCACCCGGTATCTGCTGATAATAATTATATGCGAAAAATACCTGAGCCAGCATCGCCGAGTGGCTCAAATCGCCTTTTACCACACCAACGAGGGCCAAAAGGATGGCCAGAGCCATTGTCAACAAAAGTGGCGGAGCGAGCCGTAGAAGGCGGCGCAGATAGAAGGCACGAAAGTCAAGCCCGTTCGTCCTTTCGAATTCACGACATAGAAGCGTTGTTATTAGGAAGCCAGACAGGAAGAAGAAAACTGTCACGCCGAAGCCTCCCGGTATCAGCGCTGAGAGACCAGCATGCGAAAAGAACACGATCATTATTGAAACCGCGCGCAGTCCATCCAGAGAAGGAATCTTCCCGTGACCCGCATTGGGCCAAGATTTGATTTTGGGTACTTCATGCATCGTTTTGGCTCGGCAATATCTCAAAATGAGACACCCCCTTTGGCTAGGAGGCAAGACAGGATGGACAGCGCGATGACAGAGGCTATGACGACATTAGGAACAAGGGCAACGCATCGCGCTTTGCGCGCATGCATAGCCCAACAAAGTTAGCCGAACCTTGAAGCCGTGATTGGAAGATTGCTCTTGGGCAAAGAATCGCATTTTGGGGCTTATAGCGATATCGATGGGCTGCCTCTTGTGGTGGACTTAGATGATACTCTGCTTCGCACTGACACTCTATATGAGTCGTTCGCGGCAGTGCTATTCAAAAAACCGCTATCCGCGGCTCGCGCCCTTGTTGAGCTGAGGAGAGGTCGGCCCGCATTCAAGAGTGCTCTTTGTGCAGAAGGGCTGCTGGATGTTCAGAGCCTCCCGATCAATGAAGAATTGGTCGAGTACTTGGAGAGGCAAAAGTCTGGAGGTCGAGAAATACACTTGGTCAGCGCAGCCGCTCAAACGATAGTTGATGCGGTAGCCGACCGGTTTGACCTATTCGATAGCTCACCAGGCAGCAGCTACGCTCGTAACTTGAAAGGCTCGGTGAAGGCAGCCTACCTCCAGAGTCTGTTTCCACAGGGCTTCGTCTATGCCGGAGACAGCCGCGCCGATCTTGCCGTCTGGAGGGAGGCTGGCGCCGCTGTCCTCGTCGGGACATCCAATGCAGTTTCGAGGAAGGCCGAGGGCTACACGAAAATCGAAGCGCGTTTCGATGGGATATCGGCGAGTACTAAAGACTGGCGGCAGCTGTTTCGACTGCATCAGTGGTCAAAAAATGCGCTCATCTTCGTCGCGTTGTTCCTGGGGCATGCCTATGGCGACCCCTCAGCTTGGCTGTCTGTGATTGCTGGGTTTGTGTTCTTTTCAATCACTGCCTCAGGCACTTACGTCCTGAACGATCTTGCGGATCTCTCCTCGGACCGGCGTCATGCCACCAAGCGCGAGCGGCCCATGGCTGCTGGCAGGATTCCGCTGCGCTTGGGAATGACCGCTGCTTTCGCGACGATCGGGTTCGGACTAATTGGGATGCTCGCCCTCGGTGCCATACCATTTCTATTAACCTTGTTTTATCTCGCGATCACTCTTTCATACTCCTTTCGCTTTAAGACGGCTGCAATGCTCGATGTCCTCATCCTGGCCAGCCTCTACACGATCAGGATCATATTGGGAGCTGAGCTTGCCGACGTGGTGCTGTCGGACTGGCTTCTGGTTTTCTCCATGTTCTTTTTCCTGTCGCTTTCCATGGCGAAGCGGTATGTCGAGGTCGTAAAGGCGGCGTCTGAGACCAAAATCCGAGGCCGCGGCTACTCAGGCGCCGATGCGGTGCTTCTATTAAACTTTGGCATCGCCACATGCTCCTGTGCTGTCTTCACGGTCTGCATGTACCTTCTTGAGGCGGCCTTCCCCTCCAATGCTTATTCGACGCCTCAGCTTCTCTGGATCGCCGTCCTAAGTATTGCACTTTGGTCCATGCGCATTTGGCTTCTCGCCGCCCGAGGCGAGCTCGATGACGACCCTGTGGCGTTCGCCGTTAAGGATCGCAAGTCTTTGTTCTTGGGGATTATTGCTGCCTTGGGCGTCGGTGGCGCGATCTTGTTCTGATGAGCGTTGGCATGATTGAGACCTGGGGCCGGCTTAACCGGTGCGACCGCGTCGCCATCAGCCCACGGTTCCGCGATGAGATGCTGCAAAGTCTGCCCAGACGTCGCCCATTGATCGCTCACGGCCTAGGCCGTTCCTATGGAGATGTCGCGACACTGAAGGACGGCGTTCATCTGAAAACAGAAGATCTTGATCGGATTATCTCGTTTGATCCGCAAACGGGTGTTCTGCGAGCAGAGGCTGGTATTAGCCTCTCAGCCGTGCTCCAGCTGGTCGTCCCACATGGTTGGTTTCTGCCGACAACCCCCGGAAGCCGTTTCGTGACACTCGGTGGTGCTGTTGCGAACGACGTCCACGGCAAGAACCACCACCGGGCTGGAACTTTCGGATCCCATATTAGGGCCATTGGTTTATTGCGAACAAGTGGCGAAGAATACGTTCTGCGCCCAGATCATGAAGCGGGCTTGTTCGCTGCTACGGTCGGCGGCCTCGGACTGACCGGGTTGATAACCTGGGCCGAGATACAACTTACGGTTGTGGGCTCGTCGTTTCTTGACGTGGAAACACTGGCTTTCAACAATCTAGAAGAATTTTTTGCGATCGCAGACGGCAGCGAAGGAGGCTTCGAACACACTGTAAGCTGGATCGACTGTTTGGGAGAAGGTGACCGCACAGGCCGCGGCATCTTCAGCCGCGCCAACTGGTGTGCGGATAACAGGTATGAGCCGCACAGCGATCGATCGATCCTGCTCGTTCCGATTGAAGCGCCCGGCTTCATTCTGAATGGACTGAGTGTGAAGGCTTTCAACACCGCTTACCGGGCCGCGCAGAGGCTCAAACTCGGCCGTCACCGTACGCACTATGCGCCCTTCTTTTATCCCTTGGATGCCATACGCGGTTGGAATAAATTGTACGGACGAAAAGGGTTCTATCAATACCAAAGTGTCACTCCGAAGGAGGCTGGGATTGGTCCGGTCCGTCGCATGTTGGAGGAAATTGCCGCGGCGAGTCAGGGCTCATTTCTTGCTGTGCTGAAAACGTTCGGCACCACGACGTCTCCGGGCCTTCTTTCCTTCCCACTAGAGGGGGTGACTTTGGCGCTCGATTTCCCCAACAAAACCAGGCGTACACTTGAACTTTTCGAGCGTTTGGACCGGATCGTTGCTGAGGTAGGTGGGCGTCTATACCCTGCCAAAGACGCACGCATGCCGCCTGCGCTATTCCGAGCGGGTTTTCCTCGAACTGATGAATTTCTTTCCTATCGTGACGAGGGGATCGATTCCGATTTCGCCCGCAGGATATTCAAATGAGCCCATCTGAAGACAGAGCCTCCGCGATCTCGACAAACATAGTGGACCATGGCGTGGTACTTATCCTTGGTGCCACTTCGGCCATGGCAGAGCATGCAGCACGAGAGCATGCGCGCCGTGGGGACCGGCTGATCCTTGTCGCACGCTCCGCAGACAAGCTCGACATGATCAAAGCCGACTTGGAAGCAAGAGGTGCGAATGAGGTCAGTACGTTGGTTGCAGATCTGGCCGATCCTGAAGATCACGCGTACACCCTCGAGAACTGGCTTGGAGATCAGAAACTAGAACGCACCTACATTTTCTTTGGCGTTCTCGGGGAGCAGAACGCAGCGCAGGAGCAACTGGATCTCGCGGCCGTTCTCATGAGGGTGAACTACAATGCTCCTGCCCTCTGGTCATTGGCGATAGCCAATGTCCTCGAAAAGCAAAAGGGCGGTTGCTTAGTCGTAGCCAGCTCTGTCGCTGGCGATCGCGGGCGCATGTCAAACCACATCTACGGTTCGGCAAAAGCAGGCCTTTCCACGCTGGTTCAGGGCATCGACCATCGCCTGTCAAAAGTAGGCGCTCGGGCGGTTGCAATTCGCTATGGTTTTGTGATTTCCCCGATGACGGAGGGAATGCGGCGGTCCGGGCCACTCTGGACCAGCGCAAGAAAGGCAGGTCGGTTAGCGGTCTCGGCTGCCGATAAAAGGAGAGGACTCGTATACGCGCCCTTCTTCTGGCGGGGTATCATGCACGTGATCCGTTCAATACCGACATGGATCTTCAACAGGACAAAGTTGTGATGGGGACGCGTGGAGTTCCTTTCGAATTCGTGAAGTTTGTCGGATTGGGCGCAATTGCAGCGTCGGTCAACTTTGCCTCCCGCTTCGCCTTTAACAGGTTCATGCCCTACGAAGCCGCAGTAGTTTGTGCCTACCTCTTCGGTATGGTCGTCGCCTTTATTCTCTTTCAGAAGTTTGTCTTCGGCGACTCTGGCAACGGTCAGTTCATACAGGCTTTCCGCTTCACAGTCGTAAACATGGTCGGTCTGCTTGTCGCAGTTGCGGTGAGCTCTCTTTTTGCTCGGACGGTGCTTCCAGCAATTGGCTGGACCTTTTTGCCGTATACGATAGCTCACTTCATCGGCATCATGGCGCCCACGATCACTTCGTACTTCGGGCACAAATTCTTTACTTACCGTCAATCAACTGTCGAAACCAATTGAGCACGGGCCTTTTGGAAGAGTGTTGAGCATAATTGCGATCAGTGACTGGCAAGACACAGGACCAGACTGAAAAAACGGTCAACATCTTGGTCGGCAAGCTTTGCTCTATGGCTCTTTTTTACGCACTCTTCCAAGACGCAGAGGCAGCAGCCCTCCGGTTTATATCTGACTATGAATTCCCAGCCGCAACGTAGACATAGGTAACGAAATGACCGTGTCCGATGGCACAATCAGCACGGACGCGATGAAGCCTTTCATCGTTTTTTGCACACTGTCGTTTTTATTTTGTCGGAATGTGGCAACATCGGCGGCGTTTGGGTTTTGGCTATTTACGGCTTGAAAGGAGCTGATGATTGGCCCGGAACAGATACACGCCAGAGCAAATTATTGGATGCTAGCCGAGGCCGAAGTCCGCCTGTCGCAACCGGAGAAGTTTGGGACGATCAGCCGATCGTTGCAGATCTGAGAACAGAGCAATTACCGTTGGCATCGTAAATATGCAGGGCTGGAGGTCAGCCAGGCGAATCGCTTGAAAGATCGGGAGAATGAGAACCAGCGGCTTAAGAAAACGGTGTCTGAGCTGACGCGGGTGTTCTGGTCCTGACAGAGGTCAGTGAGGAAATGTAACTGAACCCTTCGCGGCGCCGGCTGGCCATCAATCATTTGCAGGCCGTGCGGATTGTATCCAATCTCACGCTGGAATGACCTTCCCCGTCCCGCAACACTGGTCTGCTAAGGTTTCAGTTCGCCTGACATGACCGAGCACGACGCGCGAACAACCGTTTAGAGCAGCCAAACAAAACGAAGCACACACTTCAACCGTTCATCCTCGAGGGACGTTAAGCCCCAGCACCAATAAAAGCCATCAAGCCATCCCGGTGGATAAATACGGCACCAGCGCTGAGCGCGAAGCCCCCGCCGATAACAAAGCTGTCATGCAAGGGGTCCCAACAATTATGCTTACGCGCCAGAACGATGGACCCCGCGTGTGCCACCAACAGCGCCAGCCCCTGCCCGATCAAGGCACCCGCGACTCCGAAAGTCTCGGCACCCACCCAGAGAAAGATGGTCTGAACCACAGCTCGCAAAGCGACAACGATGAAAAAGCCGCGGGAGTCACCGTACGCTAGCGCCGCCTGATCGTAGACCTTGCTCGCCAGACCCATCATCTGGGCACAGGCGATCAGGACTACGATCAGACCAGCGGACGCGTAGCGCGGATCATAAAGTAGCTCGATTATGGCGGTTCCACTGAACGCGAATAGGCCAAGCAATGCCAAGCCAGCGCCAGACAGAAGCAGTCGAAGGCGGCGGACGACGAGCGCATCATCGCTGCTCGTAGCCGGGCTCGTATCACGATAAAGAGGAATCAGCACCTTTGCTTGCACAACATCGGTCAGCTGCGCAGCGAAAATGCCCATGAAATACCCGATATTGTAGATGCCGAGGGCCGCGAGTGAAAGGTATGCACCTAGGATGGCCTTGTCGCCCTGGAGGACGAAGAAACCTGATATTGAGCTCAGGAAGATCCACCTGCCAAACGTAATGATCTCGGCGGCATCCTCACGACTTATGCGAAACATGTCGACATGGCCCTCAAGGAAAGCATGCAAAACCGCGACACGTGCTGCCGCCCCGACAATTGTACCGAAGACTAACGCCCAGACCGACTGAAGCCACCATGCCAAGACGATCACGGCCGCGATGCCGATGGCCTGGGATCCGAGATCGAGTAGCGTGACGCGCGTGGCCCTGAGGTGTCTGAGATGTGTCTCATACCGCGTCGGAGTTAATCCGGTTATCAGCAGTGAAATGCCGGCAACTGGCAGGAGCTGACTAAGCACAGGCTCATCGTAAAGCGCGGCAAGCGGTGGCGCGATAACGATCGTTAGGAGCCACAGGAACGCGCCCCGCAGTACTTGGATCGACCATGCCGTGTTCAGGAACCGGGGAGTATCGCCGCGTTCGTGGCGCATGATCGAGGGGCTGGTGCCGGCATCGGACAGCATTTGAAGACCCGTGATGAACACCGTCACCAAAGCCATCAATCCGAACGCTTCGGGAAAAAGAAGTCTCGACAGGACAAGGTTTGAGATGAGGCGCAATGCCTGCGACGCGCCGTTGCCGAGCGCGATACTGGCGGAGCTTCTCGCGACGCGGGCTCCGATACCCTCACCTTTTGTCAATCGTTCGAGAAAAGTGGGTTTTGCTGTGTTTGCCATGCGCCCCCATATGTTTTCCAACAGCACCTTAGACCTGCGTTCATTCGACCACAATCATATCTGCCTCGCCGTTAACCCGTCCCCCGTTGCGAGCGTTTGTGGGAAATCCTCTTCGGTGCTGTCTGTGGCAAGCTGGACACACTGTTGGCATGACGTTAATGGCGCAAGCGGATTCATTCATTTGGCGGCGGCTGATTTTAATTCCGTCGCATGTCTTACAGGCAAAGGTTCTCGAGACAGCAGATGCTGACGCGTTTTCTTATGGACCGAATTCGAAGAAGAGTCTTGCGCCATACCCTTGTCGCTGAGACACGCAGTGGCGCGCATTTCATGACAGTCCGGGCGCGCCCCAAGGCATCAGACGCAATAGGGCTATGCGCAGATAGATCTCCAAAATACTCCCTGCAACCAGCCTTGGGCGCAGAAAACGCAGCTATCGTCATCCAAGGGCCGATCTGGTCTGCGGACGATTTCTCGCTTGAAACTGTGCGTCTCTATCGCCGCAATATGCCGGACTGCAAAATCATCCTGTCGACTTGGAAAGACACCTCTCAGCAAGACCTCGATCGGATGGCCCAAGAAGACGTAGACATCGTTCTCAACGAGAGGCCGGCCATTCCTGGACCTTACAACGTGAACATGCAGATCGTTAGCTCCTTCGGCGGCATGCGCAGGGCGGCGGAGCTGGGGGTGGAATGGATAATCAAGTCACGCACCGACCAGCGATTGTATCAGCCCACGATCATGAGCAGCCTGATCTCGATGGCTCAGCTATTCCCGCCTCTCGGAGCGGCAGCAAGAACCCAGAAGTATCGAGTGTTCGGATTGGCTGGCGGGACTTTTAAGTTCGCACCCTATCATTTGTGTGATCAGACGGTCTTCGGTCATATTGATGACATGCTTTCCTATTGGTCTCCGCCATTACGAGAAAGCCCATTGCCCGAGAGTTTCCCGACCGATCCATTGCGCCGATTTTTAGAGGTGCCCATTGGCAAGTTTTGTCGCTACGCTGCGGCAGAGCCGTATTTTGCAAGTCAGTTCCTCCTGCGACAAGGGCGACCCTTGGAATGGACCATTTCCGACAGCTGGGCGGCGCTCAGGGATCATTTTGGCGTGGTGGATCAGATGTCGTCGGACATCTATTGGGTCAAGGGGCAGCGTTATTCGATGCGCGATGTGATGGGGAGTTACGCGGCGCTCTCGAACACCGCAGAATTGAGCTTTCTTGAATGGGTGCAGCTTGTGGCGGGTGCGTTGTCGCCTGACGCGGCTGCCGCTTACGAGCGAGTGCTGGACGAATGCATAACGACCTTTGACCCAGGCTATCCGTGATGCTTCGGCAGGCGGAGATTGGCGCGCGACGTTTGGCAAATCGCGAGACTGCGCGCCGCTCGAGTGGCCAAGGTCATCTATGGCTAAGATGACACGGAGTTTGGAGTGAAGACGGGCAACATTTTGGCCCACCGTGGTCTTTGGAACGATCCTGCCGACAAGAACAGCCGAGATGCGCTGGTCGCAGCGCTCGACCACGGCTTTGGGGTCGAGACCGATTTACGGGATTCAGAGGGGTTACTTTGGATCTCTCACGATCCAGTCACAGCAGTGGAAGGTGCCATCCGTGCGGCTCAATTCTTTGAGGATTGCGCAGGCGCGAACCGGGACGGACGGCTGGCCCTGAACATCAAAGCAGACGGGCTTCAGAATATGATCTACGATGCAATCGATGCGGCCCGCGTCCCGATGGCACGCCTCTTCGCATTCGATATGTCGACCCCGGATGCGCTCGGGTACATCCGCCACGGATTTCCAGTATATTCTCGGGCTAGCGAGTACGAGACGGAACAGCCGTTCGCCGATATCGCGCACGGAGTTTGGTTAGACAATTTCACAGGCGACTTTCCACAGGTGCAAAAGGCCATAGAATTGCTGGAAGCTGGGCATCGGGTCGCCATGGTGTCGCCCGAATTGCATGGTCGTCCTCACGAGGCATTCTGGCAGGAAATCTTGCAAAGCGGCCTTCATGTGTATCCGAAATTTGAGCTTTGTACGGATTTTCCGAATGAGGCATGCCGTACTTTTGGGGCGGATTAAGATGATCAAAGCAATCCTGTTCGACATGGACGGCGTTCTAATTGACGCCAAGGACTGGCACTACGAAGCTCTCAACCGCGCGCTGGGTCATTTCGGCTTCACGATTAGCCGTGAAAGCCATCTGTCTACATTCGATGGGCTGCCGACCCGGGCCAAACTGAAGATGCTTTCCAAGTCCCGTGGCCTTCCTGCGGGGCTTCATGATTTTCTCAATGCACTAAAGCAGAACTATACGCTCGAATTCAGCAACATGCGTTGCAAACCGGTCTTCAACCACCAATACGCGCTGACGCGATTAAAGGCGGACGGCTATCTGACAGCCGTCTGTTCGAACTCGGTTCGCCAATCGGTGGAGGAGATGATGCGGCTTTCCGCCCTTAAGAGCCATCTCGACTTGTTGATGTCGAATGAAGATGTAACTCACGGAAAACCAGACCCGGAGATGTACGTGGCCGCAATGGAACGTCTCGGTGTTCGACCCGAAGAATGCTTGATCCTTGAGGACAACGATCACGGCATTGAAGCGGCAGTTGCCAGCGGCGGGCATCTGATGAAGATCGGAGTGCCAGACGATGTGACCTACCGTGCCATCAAGGCGCGCATTCACGAAATCGATGGCAGTTGAGGGAATTCCAAATGCAGATTTTGATCCCGATTTCGGGCCGTACGTCTTTTTTCCCAGAGGATGAATATTTCTTCCCCAAGCCTTTGATCGAAGTGGCCGGTCAGCCTATGATCGAGGTGGTGATCGAGAGCCTAAAGCGCGACTTCCCGAACGCTGATTTCACTTTCATTGTTGATCGCGAAGATGCGCGAGGCTTCTCGCTCGATCGGGTGCTCAGGCTGGCTGCCGGGGAGAGCACGACGATAGTGGAGCGATTGGGCGAGACGTCGGGGGGCTTGTGCTCCTGTCTGCTTGCGATCGATGTGCTTGATGCGAGCCGTGAGCTTCTGATCTTCAACAGCGATCAGATCATCACAGACAATCTGGCGGCGCATGTGACACGGTTCGATCATTCGGGGGCAGATGCCGGGGTCGTCACCTTCGATTCCGTTCATCCGCGATGGTGTTACGTTGTGGCGGAAGACGGGCACGAAGTCATTCAGGCCTTCGAAAAGAAGGTGATGTCGCGAAACGCTGTTGCCGGCTTCTATTACTTCCGAAAAGCGGAAACCTTCCTTCTGGCAGCGCAGAAAGCGGTACTCAATGATGCTAATGTCGATGGTCTGTTCTACATCAGCGCGTCGTTGAACGAAGCGCTTCTGATGAACCGCCGCATCATGCTGTCCACAATCGATGCACGAGACTACCACAGCTTTTTCGAACCGTCCCGGATCACTGCGTTTGAACGTTCGACTGCGGCCGCGTCGCTTCGCGAGCGGCCAAAAGCCGGCGCGCGCCTCAATGTGATCCTGCCGGCAGCGGGTGAAGGAAGCCGCTTTGCCAAGACCGGCTGGAAAAAGCCGAAGCCGTTCATCGACGTTCTCGGTCAACCGATGCTGTCCCACGTCATCGAAAACGTTTCGCCTACTGGCTCCCAAGTTACCGTCCTTCTGCGCAAGCAGCATCAGGATGAACAAACCGGAGCGGTTCTTGATCTAGAAGCGAAGGGAGTCACGGTCATCCCGGTCGAAAATTTGACTGAAGGTACGGCATCGACCGTGTTGCTAGCCCGGCGCGTCTTCGACGACGATAGACCGATGATGGTGGCTAACACCGATCAGATCGTCGATTTCAACGTCTCCGATTTCATAGAAGATTGTTTCAATCGGCGACTGGACGGCTCGATCCTTGTGTTCCGGGACCCGGAGATGGACCCCAAATGGTCCTTTGCTCGTGTGGGTGCCGACGGGTTAGTTCAGGAGGTGGCCGAGAAAAAGCCGATCTCGGATTTGGCGACGGTCGGGATCTATCTGTTTGCCCGCGGCCGGGATTTCGTTGGCGCTGCTGCAGACATGATGGCAGCCAACCAACGTGTGAATGGGGAGTTCTATACTTGTCCGGTCTATAATTTCATGATCGCACAAGGCGCACGGATCGGCGTCTACGAAGTCCCGATGCACGCG
>JGI12109J20283_10434603_pt1 | contig 15542 bp, 11 predicted proteins | sample ElkSlonscriptome_12_FD_20283 | JGI IMG/M metagenome (IMG submission 20283) | reverse complement strand
AATGTGCAAGAAAACCGGTGCAGTGGGGAGAAAATCGGCTATGCTTCTGCGAGTTGCCAGCGCAAGCGTGCAGTTGTGCACGGTAGAGCGCACGCCGCCATGAGAAGGGTCCGACCGCGACCCGCCACCATGGGAAAGCTCCGGGGCCTTTCAGGGCTCCCGAAAGGACGACCAGATGACGACCAAGCGTGAGGTCCTCGCCGAACTCAAGAAGCACAAGGTCCGCTTCCTGCGCCTGATGTTCACGGACATCATGGGTGCGATCAAGAACGTCGAGGTGCCCGAGTCGCAGTTCCAGAAGGCGCTCGACGGGGAGATCATGTTCGACGGTTCGTCGATCGAAGGCTTCACCCGGATCGAGGAGTCGGACATGCTCCTCAAGCCCGATCTCGACACCTTCGTCGTATTCCCGTGGGCGGACGAGCGCGGCACCGTGGCGGGCTTCATTTGCGACGTCTACAACCCCGACGAGACGCCTTTCGACGGTTGCCCGCGAATGGCTCTGCGCAAGGTCGTCGACCAGGCCAAGAAGAAGGGCTACACGGCCATGTTCGGCCCGGAGCTCGAGTTCTTCCTCTTCCATCGTGACGGCGAAGGCAATCCGACCACGCGTACGCACGATTCGGGTGGTTACTTCGACCTGCTTCCGGTCGATCGAGGTGAGGAGTGCCGTCGCGACATCACCAATGCCCTCGAGGCGATGGGCTACAGCGTCGAGGCAGCGCACCACGAGGTCGCGCCGGGCCAGCACGAGATCGACTTCCAATATGCCGACGTCCTCACCACGGCCGATCGCGCGGCGGTCTTCCGCCTCGTCGTCAAGAAGTACGCGCGGGACCATCGCCTGCACGCCACCTTCATGCCGAAGCCGATTTTCGGTGAGAACGGCAACGGCATGCACGTCCACCAGTCGCTCTTCAAGGGCACGAAGAACGCCTTCCACGCGAAGTCCAAGGATCACGAGCTGAGCGACGTCATGCTGCACTACGTGGGCGGTCTGCTACGCCACGCGCGCGCGATCTGTGCGATCAGCAACCCGTTGGTGAACAGCTACAAGCGCCTGGTGCCGGGCTACGAGGCGCCGGTCAACGTGGCGTGGAGTTACCGCAACCGCTCGCCGTTGGTGCGCGTGCCCGCGCGTCGTGGTCTCGGTACGCGTTGCGAGCTGCGGATGCCGGANCCGAGTTGCAATCCCTACCTGGCCTTCGCGGCGATGCTCGGCGCCGGCTTGGACGGTGTGGAGAACAAGACCGATCCGGGCCCGTCGGTGGATCGCAACATCTTCGAGATGAGCCACCGCGAGAAGCGTCGCCTGAAGATCGACCAGCTGCCGGCGAACCTCGGCGAGGCGGTCGGCTTCTTGCGCAAGGACAAGGTCCTGCACGAAATCCTTGGTGAGCACATCACCGAGCAGTACTGCGATGCCAAGGACGCCGAGTGGGCGGACTACATCAGCACCGTGCACGAGTGGGAGCTCGAGCGCTACCTGGGCAAGTACTAGGGGCGTCTCTCGGGTTCGATCGTCCGATTCGTGGAGCGGGTCCGGGTCACCGGGCCCGCTTCTGCGTGTCCGTTGCCGAGGGCGACCTCAGAAGCCCCCGCAGGTCGAAACGCCGGAAGGCCATGCTCCCGAGAAGGAGGGTTTCCACCACCTCGGCCGCGGTCACGAGCGCGATGCCGAGGAGCGCCCCGTTGATCGAGGGGTCGAGCGAGATCGCCGCCGTGCCCAGCGCCAACACGACGCTCAGGTCCAGGACCGCGCTCGCACTGATGATCCCGGTGCGGCCGCTCGCGAGGATCAGCCCCTTGAAGCACGCGCGCAGGCCGAGCATGAAGGGGGTGACGAAGAGCAGGCGCATGGTTGGCTCGACGTAGTCGAGAAGCCGCGGCGGCAGGGTGAACACGCGCGTGAGCAGGAACTCGCGCGCGATCGGGATCCAACCCAGTGCGAAGACCATCGCGCAACAGATCACCGTCATGGCCAGGCCGAAGCGCAGGGTGCGGCGCGCGCGGTCGTCGTCGGTGGCCAGGATCTGGTGCGTGGCCTGCAGTGCCCAGAGAGCGGATCCGGTGAGCAGGACCAGGGGATGCAGGACGGCGAAGCTGGCCTGGGCCGCCTCGCTGTCGACGGTCCGCCCGAGCAGTCCATTGACGACGGGGCGCAGTGCGGTCCAGGCAAGGGCCGAGAGGATCAGGGGGATCGCGAATGACACGATCCCGGGAGCCGGGGCCCGCCCGTCGCGCGCCGTTTCGAGGTCGGTGCGCAGGGAGCGGGTCACGGCACGGATCCAGATCGTCTCGCCGAGGATTCCCAGGGTGAGCGCCCAGGCGACGTTGCGTGCGGTCGGCTCGGCCCAGATCCCGAGGGCCGCCAGAACGGCGGCGAGGATCACGATACGGAGGAAGGTCGCCTGCGTGAGCAGGCGGGTGCGGTGACTGCGGAGCGCGAGCGCACTGTAGAGGCCGCGGAGCCCGACCATGACCGGAATCGGTGCCATCACCAGCGCGGTCGCCCGGGCCTCGGTGACCACGCGTGGGGTGGCCTCGAGGAGGGTCCCGAAGAACCAGTCGCCGAGCGTGGTCAGCGCGATTGCGACGTCGAGGAGGCCGATCGCGACGCCCCCGGCCACGGTGATCGCGATCATGCGCCTCCAACGCGCGCGATCGGTGGCCATTCCCGAACCGACGTCGCGCGAGATCAGCATGGGGGCGTTCAGGAAGACCAGCAGTCCGAAGCAGACCCCGTAGGCGGCCAGATGGAGCTGGGGATCAGCCGCCCGGGTCAGTGCGAGATTGATCAACGGCACGGCCAGCGTCATCATCTGGGACGTGAGCACGAGCGGCAGGTAGAAGCGCGTGATCGCCCGGAGATCGAGTGGCCCGGGGCCCGCGGAAGCAGTCGCGGTCGGTCGTTCGGTTGTCGAGGCCATCGTGCTAGACTCCGTTGCAGCTCGCTCGCGAACCCTCGCGGGCTCTCGGATCCGAACTCTCAATCTAGGCGGCGGACCGTCCATGTCGATGCGCTTCCTGATCCTCGACGTCTTCACCGAGCGTCCCTTCGGCGGAAACCAGCTCGCGGTCTTCCTCGAGGCCGACGACATCGACGAAGCTCTGCTGCAGCCGATCGCGCGGGAGCTGAATTTCAGCGAGACGGTCTATCTCTATCCACCGCGCGACGCGAGCTCGACGGCGCGCTTGCGGATCTTCACGCCCGAGGCCGAGGTTCCCTTCGCCGGACATCCGATCGTGGGCACCACCTTCGCCATGGAGACCCTTCCGGACGTCGAGCGCAAAGGAGAACTCAGGCTCGAAGTCGAGAGCGGGACGATCCGTGTCCACCGGCGTCGGGCCGAGGACGGCTCGTTGCTGCACGCGACCATGGAACAGCACCGGCCGGTCTTCATGGCCGAGACCCCGCGGGTCGAACTCGTCGCCGACGCGCTGGGGCTGAAACCCCGCGACATTCTGATCACGGGCCTTCCGTGCGAGGTCGTCTCGACCGGTCTTCCCTTCCACGTGGTTCCGGTCGGATCCCTGGCCGCGATGAAGGGAATGCAGCCTCATCTCGGGCGCATGCGTGAGGTCGGCGAGGAGCTCGGGGTGAGCGACGTCTACGCCTTCACCTTCGACACCGTCGATCCCGACGCGACCGTTCACGCGCGCATGTTCGCGCCCAGCTATGGCATTCCCGAGGACGCGGCGACGGGCAGCGCGGCCGGTTGCCTCGGTGCCTACGTCGTGAAGAATCGTGCCGTTCCGGCGGCTCGCCTCACGCGTCTCGTGGTCGAGCAGGGCCTGGAGATCGGCCGTCCCAGCCGGCTGCACGTCGAAGTGGAGAGCGAGAGCGAGCGGATCGTGGGCGTACGCGTCGGCGGCACTGCCGTCGTCGTCGGTTCGGGGGAGATGAGCCTTTGAGATCCGTCTTCATCGTTCTCTTCCTCTTGACCATGGCTCACGGAGCGCACGCGCAGCAGGTCCTGGTCGCACGGTGGGAGGGTGCGATCACGCCGGTGGCCGCGAGCTTTCTCGAAGGCGCGATCGAACGGGCCGAAACCGAGAACGCCATGGCGCTCGTGATCGAGCTCGATACGCCGGGGGGGCTCGACGCGTCGATGCGGAAGATCGTGAAGGCCGAGTTGGCCGCGGACGTCCCCGTGATCGTGTACGTCGCCCCGGGGGGCAGCCGCGCTGCCAGCGCGGGCGTGTTCCTCACGATGGCCGCACACGTCGCGGCGATGGCGCCGACGTCGAACATCGGGTCGGCCAGCCCGGTCCAGATGATGGGCGGAGCGATGGACTCGACCATGGCGAAGAAGGTCACGAACGATGCCGTGGCCTACCTCGAATCGATCGCCAACGATCGGGGACGCAATGCCGACTGGGCGGCCCGCTTCGTCGAGGACGCCGAGAACATCACCGCCGACGAAGCCCTCGCCGAGAACGTGATCGACATCGTCGCACGCGATCGCACGGATCTCTTCGCCCAGCTCGAGGGGCGTGTGGTCGAGTTGCCCAGCGGGCCGAAGACGCTGCGCACGGCGGCGATCCAGGTCGAGGAATTCGAGCCCGGCTTCGTGACGGGCCTGCTGGGGCTGATCGCCGATCCGACGGTGGCCTACATGCTGCTGCTCCTCGGCGTGTACGGGATCTTCTTCGAGCTGAGCAACCCCGGTGCGATCTACCCGGGCGTGATCGGCGCGTTGGCGATCTTGCTCGCGCTCTTCGCGCTGCAGGCCCTGCCCGTACGTGCAGCCGGCCTTGCTCTGATCGCACTGGCCGTGGTGTTGTTCGCCCTCGAGGTCTACGTGGCGAGCATGGGGCTGCTCGGGTTGGCCGGCGTGGTCGCTCTGGTCTTCGGGTCGGCCATGCTCTACGAGCCCGGCGCCGATGGCATGCGTCTGGGCTGGGAAGTGATCATTCCGGCGACCGCCGTGACCGGTGGATTCGTCGCGCTGTGTACCGTCCTCGCCGTGCGGGCGCAGAGACGACCCAAGGCCACCGGACTGGACGCGATGATCGGCGAGTCCGGTCGAGTGAGCCAGGTCCTGATCCCGGGCGTGGGCGGAAAAGTCGTCGTCCACGGCGAGATCTGGGATGCCCGTTGTGCGGTCCAGGTGGACGTGGGCAACGCCGTCGAAGTAACCGCGATCGAGGGCCGCACCGTGGTGGTGCGTCCCGTGGACGGGGCCTGACCCTTGCCCCGTGACCCCTTTTCTCCGCAGGTTGGGTCGCATGAACGGGGACGGGTTCCCCGGGATCGCCGGCTCGACGCCTCGAGGTGATGCACCGTGGTGCCCTTCGGAATCGTCCTCGTACTCGTTGTCCTTCTGCTCGCGAACTCGTTGCGCGTCCTGCGCGAATACGAGCGCGGCGTCGTGTTCCGGCTCGGGCGCTACGTGGGAACACGTGGGCCGGGTCTGATCTTGCTGATCCCCTTGATCGAACGCATGCAGAAGGTCAGCCTGCGCACGGTGGCGATGGACGTACCGCCGCAGGACGTCATCACGCGCGACAACGTGTCGGTGAGCGTGAATGCGGTGCTCTATTTCCGGGTGGTGCATCCGGACAAGGCGATCCTCGAGGTCGAGGACTTCCTCTTCGCGACCGGCCAGCTCGCGCAGACGACGCTGCGTTCGATCGTCGGTCAGAGCGAGCTCGACGAAATCCTCTCCGAGCGCGACAAGATCAACAACCAGATGCAGACGGTCATCGACGAGCAGACCGATCCGTGGGGGATCAAGGTGAGCCTGGTCGAGGTGAAGGACGTCGATCTCCCCCTCGAGATGAAACGCGCCATGGCCCGTCAGGCCGAAGCGGAACGCGAGCGACGCTCGAAGGTCATCCTGGCCGAGGGTGAGTTCCAGGCCAGCCAACGCCTGAGCGAGGCCGCGGCGATCATCGAGGAGCATCCGACCGCGATCCAGCTCCGCTACCTGCAGGCGCTGCAGGACGTGGCCGCGGAGCAGAACTCGACGACCGTCTTCCCGATCCCGATCGACCTGTTCAAGCCCTTCATCGAACGCGCGACGCGGCCCGATCGCGACGACGGGCGTGACTGATTTCGAACCAACGCGATGGACGAGACCACATGACTAGACGACTCATGACGACTCCGGCGGTTCTGTGTCTGGTGGCCCTCCTGGCCCTGGAAGCCCTTCCCGCGCGCGCGGACGTTCAATGGGGCATGCACCTCGAAGGCGGCGGCTTCACGAGCGGGCGCTTGTGGCGGGCCGAGGCCGGCCAGTCCCGCGAATGGATCGTGCCGGACGGGTCGATTTCCTACTTCGGTGAGCAGATCACGGTCGAGATGGAGTCGTACATGATCGGCGGCGGCGGCGTGTTCATGACGTCGGACGCGGGCTGGGGGCTCATGGGGCGCCTGGCTTTCTCCGCCGTCGACGTCGACGTCCTCGTGCGTGACGGGTTGGACGAGGTCCGCACCGAGGCGTGGGACATCTACACCCTGATCGATGCGCAGCTCGCGGGAACGTGGACCTTCGTGCCCGACGCCCCGAACTCGCCCTACGTCCTGGCCGGGGTCGGGTTGACCTTGTTGGGCAGCGAAGGATCCGCTCCCGACCAGAGTGGCCCGAGCGTCTCCCTCGGGGGCGGATGGCGTTTCTGGAGTGGTGGCTGGTTCTTCGACATCGAGGTGCGCGACACGATCGTCATGTTGGACTTCGACGACGAAGAAGCACGCATTCGCCAACGCGTCCTCCTGGAGGACGGCTTCGACGCCGAGTCGAGCGTGCACGTGATCGAGGCGAACGTGCGGTGGGGAATCACCTTCTGATTCCCGACTCGTACCGCGGACTGGTCGCGTCAGGCCTCTGAATTCTCTGCACCGCCACCGGCAGTGACGAGCTGCATCTCGACGAGTTTGCGGTAGAGACGGCCGTTCGCCATCAGCTCGTCGTGAGTGCCCTGTTCCAGGAGTCGACCGTGGTGGAGCACCAGGATGCGGTCGGCGTCGCGCACCGTGGCCAGTCGATGGGCGATGACGATGCTCGTGCGGCCCTGCATGAGGATTGCCGTGGCGCGCTGGATGCGGGCTTCGGTCTCGGCGTCGATGCTCGCGGTCGCTTCGTCGAGGACGAGGACCGGCGGATCGTGGGCCAGTGCGCGGGCGAAGGCCGCGAGCTGGCGTTCACCGGTGCTCAGTCGCAGCCCGCCCTCACGGAGCTCCTCGTCGAGGCCATGGGGGAGTCGGGCGACGACACGGTCCAATCCGACTTTCGCGATCGCGTCCTGGAGCCGCTCTTCGTCGAATTCCTCGTCCCAGAGTGTGAGGTTCTCGCGCAGGGAGCCACTGAACAGGCGGGGGTCCTGGAGCACGAGCGCGCACTGTCCACGCAGGTCCTGAAGGGCCCAGTCGCGGACGTCGACACCGTCGAGGGCGACGCGACCGGAGTCGACGTCGTAGAAGCGTAGCAGCAGCGAGATCAAGGTCGTCTTGCCCGCGCCCGTGCTTCCGACGATCGCGACTTTCTCGCCGGGCTTCACCTCGAAGTCCATTCCGCGCAGTACGGCCTTCTTCTCGCGTGCGGTGTCGAACTCCACGGGAGTGGCGCCGTCATCGTCGCCGTCCAGAGGCACGTAGCCGAAGTGAACGTCTTCGAATCGGATGCTGCCGCGTGCCCGGTCCGGGGTCGTCGCCGGGACCGCCGGATCGACCACCATGGCCTTCGTGTCGAGGAGTGCGAAGACGCGTTCGCTCGCGGCCATTGCTCCCTGCAGGATGTTGAACTTCTCGCTGAGGTCACTGATCGGACGGTAGAAACGCTGCGCGTACTGCACGAAGGCGACCAGCGTTCCCAGCGTGACGCTCCCGCCTTCGACCCACAGTCCGCCCTGCCACAGGAGCAGGACGACGGCAGCGGTGCTCACGATCTCCACCGCGGGGAAGAAGACGGCGAAGGCCGATACCGTTTCGAGGTGGGCGCGCGTGTGCGCGAGGTTCATGGTGTCGAAGCGTTCGAGGCGACGGTCGTGCTGACCGAAGGCACGCACGATCGAGATCCCCGCGATGTGTTCCTGCAGGAAGGAGTTGATCCGCGCCACGCGAACGCGGATGCGACGGAAGGACTGTCGTACGCGCGACCGGAAGAATCCCGCCAACACGAAGAGGACGGGGATCACCGTGAAGCTGAGCAGGGCGAGGCGCCAGTCCAGCCAGATCATCACGCCCATGATCGCCCCGAGGGTCAGGACATCGGTTGCGACGGTCACCAGGCCGCTCGTGAACAGTTCGTTGAGGGCTTCGATGTCGCTGGTCAGTCTCGTCATCAGTCGCCCGACGGGCTGCCGGTCGAAGAGGGCGAGGTCCTGCCGCATGACGTGACGGAAGAGTTGCCGGCGCAGGTCGAGCATCACGTTCTGCCCGATCGTCTGCAGCAGCATGATCTGTCCGTAGTGCAGACCGGCCGTGGCCACGAGGATCGCGGCGTAGGCGCCTCCGATCTGCCAGAGCATCGTGCGCCGGACCGCTTCGGCGAGCTCTCCATCCAGGGCACGATCGATCGCCATCTTCACGAGGAGCGGCGACGCGATGCCGAGCGCCGCGACAAGCGCGATCAGGAGGAAGGCGAAGCCGACTTGGGTCTTGTAGGGCTTCAGGTAGCGGATCAAACGCGTCAACAACGAGCGGTCGGTCGACCCGACCCGCAGTTCTTCTTCCTCTTCGCGGTCGAAACCGTCGGCAACTGCACTCACGCCATGCTCCTCGGGGTCGTGGTCATCGCAGTGCGTCCAGTTCGGCCTGGGACATCTGCTCTTCGAGCATGCGCGTGTAGAGCCCCTGGGCCGCGACGAGTTCGTCGTGGGTTCCGCGCTCGACGATGCGACCTTCTTCCATGACGAGGATCTGATCGGCGTCTCCGAGCGACAACAGACGGTGGGTGACGAGCACCACGGTACAGCCGTCCCACGCGGTCCGGAGTTCGCGGGTCAGTTCCGATTCGGTCTCGGTATCCACGGCACTGAAGACGTCGTCGAGGAGCAGGAGCGTGGGGCGGGGGGCGAGCGCGCGTGCAATGCCCACGCGCTGCTTCTGGCCACCGCTGAGCGTCACGCCACGCTCACCGACGGGCGTGTTCCATCCGTCGGGGAAGTTGTCCTTGTCGCGCTCGAGACGGCTGACGCGGGCGAGTTCGTCGATGCCGGCGTCGTCGAGGTCCGGCGCGGCGAAGGCGATGTTCTCCCGGAGCGTGTCGCTGAACAGGTAACCGTCCTGAGGGGCGTAGCCGGTTCCGGAGCGCAGGTCGGAGAGATCGATCTCCCGAAGGTCGATCCCATCGACCTCGATGTGTCCCGCGTAGCCGTCGTACTGCCGGGACAGCAGGCGCAGCAGAGTCGTCTTTCCTGCTCCGGTCGGGCCGACCACGGCCGTCCAGCTCCCGGGAGCGAGCTCGAAGTCGAGGTCGCTCACCGAGGGCGTCTCCGCCTCCGGATAGGAGAAGTCGACCTTCTCGACACGAACGAGTCCCTCGCGCCGGTCACGCGGCCAGGCGACGGGACGCTGAGGCTGACGAATCTCGGGAACGGCATCGAGGACGATCCCCATGCGATCGAGGCTGGCCAGGCCACGCTGCCAGAGGTTGATCGTCCAGCCGAGGGCGATCGTCGGCCAGGTCAATTGCGCGACGTAGGCGAGGAAGGCCACGAGCGTGCCCACCGTGATCGAGCCTTCGATCGCCATCAGCCCTCCGCCCATGAGCACGGCCGCGGACGCGAGCCCGGCAAGCATCGTCATCATCGGGTGCATGGCTGCCTGCACGCGGAAGAAGCGGATGTTCAGATCGACGTACTCGTTGGCCTCGGTGTCGAAGCGCGAGGCCAGGTCGTCCTCACGGGCGTAGGCCTTGACCGTGCGTACGCCGGTCAGCGCTTCCTGCGCGAAGCTGTTGACGTGTCCGAACTGCTCCTGCACGGCAGAGAAACGGCTGTAGGTCAGCCGGCTCGCGCGCTGGACCACGAAGGCGAGCACGGGCAGCGGCGCGAGTGCGATCAAGGTCAGCGTGGGGCTGAGCGAGAGCATGAGCGCCATGGCCACGATCAGGGTCACCGTCGTGTTGATGACGTACATGATCCCCGGGCCGAGCAACATCCGGATGGCGTTCAGGTCGTTCGTGGCCAGCGCCATCAGGTCGCCGACCTTGTGTCGGTCGAAGAAACTCGCGCTCAGCACGAAGACGTGGGACGCGAAGTCGCGTCGCAGATCGAGCTCGATCCAGCGGCTGGCGCCGATCATCAGCCGCCGCATGACGAACTTGCAGATCCCACCCAGGAAGGTCAGCCCGAGCATGACCAGGGCCGCATTGCGGGAAGCCGTGGTGTCGCCGGCGTCCAGAGCGTCGATTGCCTTGCGCAGCCACCACGGAGACGCGAGAAGGAGCAGGTCGCCGATCACGATCGCGACCACGCCGATGACGAACGCCGTGCGATGGCGACGCAAATAGGGAAACAGCCGGCGTATACGCAAGGAAAGGCGCCCCGGAGAGAGGTAGGAGTTAGGTTCGGGTTGCGCGGGGAGGAGAGTCGGCTTAAGGTACCCTGCTCAACGAGTGTCGTCCACGTGGGTAGGTAACTCGTTGGGAGTCAGGCACTTTCAAAGTCAGAGCCGCTTCGCGGCAGCTCGACGGCGCTCGGAAGGAGCGCAAGGAAGTCGCGACCCAGTTCGAGATCCCATCCCAAGATCAGGGAACGAGCCGAAGATATGAGCAATGTGATCGCCATCGTCAACCCCAAGGGGGGCGTCGGCAAGACCACCTCGGCGCTGAACATCGCCGCCGGTCTGCTCCGCTACAGCGACATCACGAGCTCCGTGCTCACGATCGACATGGACCCCCAGGGTTGCATGTCCAGCACGTTGCTCGGGAAGATCGACGGCGCGCCACCCGCGCGCACGATCTTCGACGTCCTGCGCCGCGCCATCACCCCGCACGACGGCATCACGAGCACGGTCTTCCAGGAGAACATCGAGACCCTGCCCTCGAGCCCTCACCTCGAGAGCATGGCAAAGACCCAGCTCTTCGATCGCCTGAAGAAGGTCACCGATCAGCTGACGAGCAGCTACGGCTGGATCCTCATCGACACGCCGCCGAACATGGGTGTTTTGACCCTGAATGCGCTCGTTGCGGCCGACTACGTGCTCATCCCGACCCCGATCAATGGCCTGAGCGTGTCGACGCTGCGCAAGCTGAAGGCGGATCTCGACGCCGTGATGAACGGTCCCAACGATCTTCTGCAGATCCTGGGGATCCTGGTCACGATGAAGGACGCGCGCACCAAGCCGAACAAGAAGCTCGTGGCCGAGGTCGAAGAGGTCTTCGGCAAGGACGTCCTGTTCAAGACGGCGATCACCACGAACACGAAGATCGAAGAGGCCCCGGCCGAGTTCCAGAGCATCTTCCAGTTCGACAACTCGTGCGTGGGCGCGACGCTGTACCGCGATTTCCTGAAGAAGGAGATGCTCAAGCGTCTGGCGGCGCTCGAGAAGAAGCGGGCCGAGCTGATCGAGGGCCGCTACTAGTCGACGCGGTAGGAGAGCCCGGGAAGGAAGAGGTCGATCACGGCCCGGATCTCCCAGACGTCCTCGTCGACGCCACTCTCGTTGTTCACGTTCCGGATCGAGTGGAAGGCCGCCTGCAGGGCGGCCTTCGCCGTACCCGGGCGTTCCCACGTGACTCCCGCCGTCGCGACCCAGCGCTTCTCGACGGTGCCGCGGGGGAATGGCTGGCCGGCGCGGCCGAGACGATTCTCGCTCGTCGACATGCGGTTCTCACCACGGCGCCAGCGCTGGAGGCCTGCGAAAGCGGCCCATGCGCGGTCGGCGCGCCAGTCCACCCGTAGATCGTGGCGGTCGGAATCCGGGCCCTCGGGCGCACCGAGCGGCCGGCCGAAGTTTCGGTGATCGGTGCCCTGACCGCGGTGCAGATAGGTCCACGTCCCGATGCGGCGGTACTCGTAGCCGAGCAGCCAGGCGTGGTGCGAGGCGTCGAGGCCGGCCGTCCAAGCCAATTGGTCGGGATCGTCCTCGCGACCCTCGGGATCGATCTGCACGTCGTCGACGGCGAGCGATCCGTAGAGTCGTCCACGCCACGACCCGACCTCCTGCGTCCAGGTCGCGTCGACGGCTTGGATCGCATTCACCTGTGTGCCGGGATCACCGTCGGATTCGACCTGGACCTGCGTCCACATCGGAATCGGGTTCAGGTAGCGAAGACTGAGCCCCTCGCCCGCTCCGGCAACGAGGACGACCTCGCTGATCGCGACGCGAAGGCGGTCGTCGAGAAAATACAGGTCGGCGCGATGGCCGTACAGCCACCGCCGTTCGGACACGTCGTCGACGACCTCGGACGACAGCTGTCCGGCGAAGCTCTGCAGGACGTGGGGACCCCAATCCAGACGACCGTGCAAGACGTCGGGGGCGGGTCCGAGATCACTGATCAACAGACCGCCGTTGCGTTCGGGGCCCCACTGGAAGGGCAGGCGTCCGAGCATGATCGCGCCGTGGTCGAAGTGCATGCGCAGCCACGCCGCGTCGAAATTGTTGCTCGCGTCGAGCTGCGAGAAGGTCCGCGTTCGGTTGCGCGGATCATTGTCACCGTGCGTGTCGAACGCGAAATCGACGCCGGCGCTGACACGCTCGTGCAAGCGCGCGCGGCCTGCGAAGTTGACGCGAAGACGCGACCATGGATCGACGGCATCACCTTGGCGCACGTCCGCGAAGGCCGGACGTAGTTGACGTTCGGGGTCGGTCTCCAGTCCGAACCAGGTGATCTGTGGCACGAGCGTGGCTGCCAAGGCGGAGGGAACGGCGGTTCGGCTGGACCAGCGCTGAAGCGACCCATCGTCGGGAATGCGGTCGAAAGTGAGTCCACCCGGCGCGAGTCGGTCGCCCAGTTGTCCCCGGCGTTGCGCCTCGAGGAGACGCTCGGTCACCGGGTCCAACGACGACAAGGGTTGGGCGGGCGAGACGGACGCGGTGGAACACCACGCGAGGGCAGCGACGAGAAGCGATCGTCGCATGCACGTCCGCGTTCCTGCACCCGGGCGAGCTGTCGTGGATCGGGACATGGAACCTCCGCTGCGCCGGCATTATGCGGCGGTCGCGCGGATGCGCCAAGACCTCATCGGGCGGCGATCCAGGCGACCTGACGTCCGCACAGACCACCGTCGCGACGGTAGCTCCAGTAGAGGCGGCGTCGGTCGAAGGTGCAGTCCTCGCTGGCGCGAAGTGACTCGATCCCCGCGGCGCGAAGACGCCGGAAGAGCGCGGCGGTCAGGTCCACGTGCGGACGCGAACGCCCTTCCTCGCCCGCGGGCAGGACGTCGTCGTCGTGGAACTGCGCGGCGACCTCGGGTCCGACTTCGAAACGCGCGGCGCCGATGTGGGGCCCGATCCATGCTGCGATGCACGCGCGGTCAGCACCCCGTTCGACCATCGCGTCGATCGTGGCCTCGACCACGCCCGCGACCGTTCCGCGCCAGCCGGCGTGGGCAATTCCGCGCACGTTCGACGTGACGTCCCAGAGCGCGACTGGAGCACAGTCCGCGACCGAGACCAGGAGCACGCGCTGCGGATCGTCGGTCACGAGGGCGTCGGCCACGCCGCGCAGGCCCCCTTCGGCTGCGTCGAGGACGTCGCGGCCGTGGACCTGTTTCACCCAGGCGAGATCGGCGACGGAGCAGCCGATGCCGCGCGCCACGATCTCACGCGTCCCGGCGCGGCTGGCCTGGTCGTCGTCGCCGACACCGGCCGTCGGGAATCCGATGCGTGTCGTCATTCCCACGTGCACGGGTGCGCGCAGGACCCAGGGTTCCACGCGCAGAACCGGAGGGCGCGGATCGTCGACTACGGCCATCGGCCGATCACCTCCGTCGAAGCCCACACGATCGCGCCCAGCGCCGAGAGGCCAGCGGCCACCGCACCGAAGCGCAGCAGACCTTCTGCGCGACGCCCGAGCGAGCCCAGTCCCACGTAGAGGAAGCCGAAGACGAAGAGCAGCAGGAAGGGCAGGGCGACCCACTTCTCGGCACGGAGCGCGAGCACGATGCCGAAGGCGAAGTAGCCGGCCAGCGCGAGCTCGATCCACGTGTGCCAGTTCGCGCGCAGACGGTAGGCGAAGCGAGCCCGGGTCGTGGCCGGCGCGCCGTCGCGCGTGCCCGACTTCGGGGTGCGCAGGAAAGGTGAGTCGTGCCCGGCGATCGCCTCGATCACCGCCCGTGCGTTGTTCACGGACATGCCGATGCCCAGAGCGAGGAGCGCGGGCATCTCCGACAGCGTCGAGCCCAACCGTCGCCCCGCAGCTCGCTGACCCACGAGGTAGTAGGCGAGCACGATCGTCGTCGTCAGGCTCATGCCGCCGGCGAGCAGAAGCATGCGCGGATCGTCGTCGGCGATCCCCGAAGCCAGGGTGGGGATCCACAGCAGGATCGGTCCGGTCATCAGGAGGTAGGAGAAGTTGCTCGTCAGGTGCAGAGTGCCCTCGAGCTTCACGTGCCACGGGAGGTCGGCGCGGAGCATGCGTGCGAGCAGTTTGATGGCGGTCTGGGCGCTTCCCTTGGCCCAACGATGCTGTTGTGCCTTGAAGGCGTTCATGTCCTCGGGTAATTCGGCCGGACTGACCACGTCGTCGAGGTAGAGGAAACGCCAACCCTTCATCTGCGCGCGGTAGGAGAGGTCGAGGTCCTCGGTCAGGGTGTCGTGCTGCCAGCCCTCGGCGTCGAGGATCGCCTGCCGCCGCCACACGCCCGCCGTGCCGTTGAAATTGAAGAATCGGCCCGTTCGATTGCGCGCGACGTGCTCGACGTGGAAGTGACCGTCCAGGAAGACGGCCTGCAGCCGCGTCAGCAGGGATCGTTCGCGGTTCAGGTGGCCCCAGCGCGACTGGACCATGCCTACGCGAGGGTCTTCGAAGTGGGCCAGCGTGCGGCGCAGAAAATCCGGCGCGGGGACGAAGTCGGCGTCGAACACGGCGACGAAGGGGTGCTTGATCCGGCGCAGCCCGTACTCGAGCGCACCCGCTTTGTAGCCATGGCGGACCGGGCGTTGCACGTGTTCGATGTCCACGCCGAGGCGCTGCAGGCGGCGGATCAAACGGGCCAGGCGCGGCGTCGTCTCGTCGGTCGAATCGTCCAAGACCTGGACGTGCAGCCGCTCTCGTGGATGATCGAGCCGGACGGTGGCCATCACGAGGCGTGCCGCGACGTAGCGTTCGTTGTACAAAGGGAGTTGGACCGTCACGTGGGGAGACACGCGGGACGGATCCGCGGTCGCACAGGGCACGATCCGGCGCACCCGCGCGTACAGCACGAGGAGTGCGAGCCGGTGCAGGCCGAAGACGGCCAGACCCGCCACCGCGGTGGCGTAGAGCGCAAGGATGACGTCGATGCTCATGGGAGTTCGGGCCCGATGGTAGTTCTCCACCAGCGCCGCAACAACCTCGCGCTGGTCCTCGGCGTGTCCTCCGTCGGTCTGTACGCGCTGATGGCTCTGTCCGTGACCGGCCCTGCCGACACGCCGGAGTGGCTGCTGGGCT
>JGI12109J20283_11268745_pt1 | contig 15552 bp, 14 predicted proteins | sample ElkSlonscriptome_12_FD_20283 | JGI IMG/M metagenome (IMG submission 20283) | reverse complement strand
CGCTCATGGTCACGCCTCCACGCTGCCGCGACGCCCGAAGGCGTGGCGGGCCGCCAGAGCGCCCCGACCCTGGGCGGGCGCGGGCCGCACGCCGCGCGCCGCGTAGGACGGCGCCGGCGCCGCCATCGGCCGCTCCGCGCGCGCCCGGCCCTCATCACCCCCCCGACTGCCCCCCGGCACGGATCTCAAGGCCCAGGGCGCGGGTCCGCCATGCTCGCCGCCGGCCGTGTCGTCCTCCAGGTCTTCCAGGTCATCGTCGTATCCGTTGTCCGGCTCGACCGCACGCAGCGGCCGGAATCCAGGCACCGAAGGACGAGCGCCGGCCGGTGTCGCAGACACCTCCGCGACAGGCCCCGCCGCCAGACCGGCGTCAGGATCGGCGCCCTGCGGCGCGAACTCGCCCATCCCATGCGGCTGCACGTCGTATGGCGCTTCGCGAACGAAGTCCGCGAAGGCGGTCCCCCTGCGAACCACGGTCCGGCCTGGTTGACGCGCGGCACGGTCCAGCCGATCCTTCAGGTAGTCCCACAGAGTACGCATTTCCTCGGCCGAGCGCCCCTCGGGATTGACCTCCATGACGGTGCGGCCGTCGCTCATGCTGGCGGCGTATTCCGTGCGGTTGTTCACGTTCAGGGGAGCCACGGTGCCATGTTGGCTGAGGGCGACAGCGGCGTCCGACGTGATGCGGGCCCGCGCCGAGGCGGCGTTGACCACGAACACGAACGGCCGGTCCAGGCCCTCCACCAGATCGACAGTGGCCCCGGCCGCGCGCAGGTCGTGCGGGCTGGGTCGAACGGGCACCACCACCAGGTCGGCGTTCTCGACCACGCTGCGGATGGCCACCGTGATGGCCGGCGGTGTGTCGATGATCACCAGGCGAATGCCGCGCCGGTCCATCTCCGCCAGGGTCTCCGGCAACTCCGTCAGGGACGAGCGCACGAACAGCGGCGTGCTGGCTTGGCGGGCGTTCCACCACTGGGCCAGACTGCCCTGGGGGTCCGTATCGAGCATGGCCACGGGGCCAAGCCCCATACTGTCCGCCATCACCGCCATGTGGCCGGCCAGGGTCGTCTTGCCCGACCCGCCCTTCTGCGATGCGAAAACGATGACCTGCATGACGCGACGTCCTTCCTGACATGGCGGAGGGAAAGACGGTCGGTGCCCGGCCCTGTTCACCGGGCCCGACTGTCCAGACCGCAGGGTCAGGATAGGCCCGCTTCCGGAACGCCACAGTGACAGCAGTCACAAGGGCCGGACCGCCAAGGGGTTCGCCGGTGTCGCCGGACTCAGGGCGCGCCGCTTGGGCGCGTCGGCCCCCGATACAGCAACCCCGGCTCAGCGCTGGGCGGGGGGGCGAGACCATCGAGCGAGGTCACCAGCGGCCGGACAAGCCCGATCAGGTGCGCCAGCGTCCGCAGGTCGTCGTCGGTCAGGCCGGCCAGGGCGTTGGCCAGTCCCGGCACCCCCCGGGACTCCAGCAGGCGCATCAGCCGATCCAGCGGATCCAACGGCGCCGGATAGGGCGCGACGACAACGGGCTCGTCGGGCGGCAGGGCGGCAGCCTCGCGAGCGTCCCGCAGGGCATCCCTCAGGCCGCCGATCCGGTCCACAAGGCCCAGGTCCACGGCATCGGCGCCCGTAAACACCCGGCCACGCGCCGCCCGATCCAGACGCGCGCCGTCGAGGTCGCGGGCGGCGCCGACACGCGCGGTGAAGTCCGCGTAAATGGCATCAAGACGCTTGTCGAGAGCGCGTTGCGCCGCCAGGGAAAACGGCGTGTTGAGGCTCCACATGGCGGCGTTGCGGCCCTCCGCCAGCCGCGCCCAATCAACGCCAATGTCGTCCCACAACTCGCGCGCCACCGGCTTGCCCGCGGCGACGCCGATCGAGCCTGTGATGGTACCGGCCGACGCCAGAATGCGGTCGCCCTCCAGGGCGATGAAATAGCCGCCGGAGGCCACGGTGTTGCCCATCGAAACAATGACCGGCGTCCCGCGTTCCCGGGCATGGGCCACGGCCCGCCGTGCGGTGTCGGCGGCCACGTAGTCGCCGCCCGGAGAGTCCAGCCGCAGGACGATGGCCGCGACACGCTCATCCTCCACCGCTGACCGCACGGCGGCGGCCAGATCGTCGGCCCGCAGCGCCGTGCCCCCGCCAAAGCCCGGGCCGTCCTCGCCGCCGCCAGGCAGAACCATGCCGATCCCATGCACAAGGGCGATTCGCCGCGCGTTTTCAGACTCCGGATCGTCGCGCCGCGCCATGTAGTCGGCCACGGAGAGACGCGGATGGTCCCCCACCGCCTCGGCCAGAGCTTCACGGAATTCGTCGATATAGCCGGCCGTGTCCACCAGACCCGCATCGACCGCCTCGTCGACGAGAAGGGGCGCCCGGTCGATCGCGCTGCCCAGATCCTCAAGCGACAGTTCGCGCGCGGCCGAGATGCCGGCCTGAATCTGGTCGAACCACGACACCACCAGGCGGCCCATGTTTTCCGCCACCGGGGCCGGAATGGACTCCTCCGACAGCGCGGCCAGAACCCCCTTGTACTCGTGCCGCGCCGAGGATTCGAAGGTCACACCCAGGGTCGAAAGGGCCTCGGCCGCGAACGGCAATTCCATGGCCACGCCCGTCAGCCCCACCTCGCCCGACGGCTGCATCCAGATCTCGCCGAACGCCGAGGCCAGGTAATAGGCCAGCGTCCCGCCGCCGGCCGCCGGCATGGTATCGGCGAAGACATAGGTGGGCTTGCCATTGGCACGAAAGGCGTGCACGGCCTCGCGCACCTCTTGCGCTTGCGCGATCCCCATCGCGGGCGAGCGCACGCGTGCCACCAACCCCTTCACGCGGTCATCGGCGGCGGCGCGCTCCAACCCATCAAGCAGCGTGCGGAGCGTCATCCCGTCGCCGCCCTCGCCCGGCAACCAGGAGATCGGTTCGTCGCCCTCGGCAATGTCTTGATCAAGATCGACCATTAGAATCATGCCGTCCGGCAGCGGATCGGGCTTCTGGACCAGACGCGGCACAATCAGGGCCGCCGCGCCGACCATGATTACCGCAAACACACCGACAACCGCCAGCAGCCAGACGATCATCTTGCCCAGGAAACGAAACATGCCGGAAGAGCTCCCTTGGTGGGGCGCGGTCCCGTCGCGCCGGCTCAACGGTCCATGGCGTGGTAGTCGGCGTTGGGGATCATATCCGTACCGTGCGCCATACGGTTGGTGTAGTTGAAGAACGCCGCAACGTCGCAGATGTCGAAGAGGTCGTCCTCCGAGAAGCCGACATCACGCAGACGCTGACGATCGGCCTCACCGATGTCCTGCGGCGCCAGCGTCAGCGCCCAGGCGAAGTCCAGCATGGCCCGCTGGCGCGGCGGCAACTCGGCCACACGATAGTTCATCACCATCATCTCGCCAAGCTGCGGGTCCCCGGAGAGCGCCCGCACCGCCTGCCCGTGCGCCACGAGGCAATAGTAGCAGTGGTTGGCGCAACTCACCACCACCGCGATCATTTCCCGCTCCAGCTTGGACAGGCCGGACTCGCCCAGCATCAGCGTGTTGTAGAACTGGGAAAAGGCCCGCAGCTTGGCCGGATTGCCCGTATAGGCGCGCAAGACGTTGGGGACAAGGCCCAGCTTTTCCGTGCACTTGTCGAAATAGGCTTGCAGGTCGGGCTCACCGGCGCAGCGGTCGGGGATATCCAGGCGGGTGACGTGCTCGGGCTGGGGCATCGGTGAGACTCCTGAATTGGCGGTGTGTCAATGAGATCCGTCAATGGACGGGCGCAGTGTAGACGCAGTTGTCGCCGCCGCCAAATCCGCGTCCATCGCCCAACGCCCAGCGCCCAACGCCGCGCCCCAAAACACCCCGTTGCACCGACACAGCCGATGGGCTACTGTCCGTCTCCCTCGCGGTAGGACCCGACGCCGGTCCTCTTGCCGCCGATGCGCCCGTAGCTCAGCTGGATAGAGCGTCGGCCTCCGGAGCCGAAGGTCAGAGGTTCGAATCCTCTCGGGCGCGCCATTTCTCCTGACGTCGAAACGGCTTCTTCGCAACGCCCCCGCGACCTCACCGTGGCAGCGCGGTGCAGTACCATTGGGTGCGAACGGAGCCGGCGCCGCTCCGCACCAATCACGATCACCCCTATCGAATGGCAAGGCCGGCTCTGACCGATCGGCCAGCCTGACTCCTGGCTGATTGCCGGAGTCGGGATTTGTCCCGATTCTTATTGGGTAGGAGGGCCGGGCTGTTTACCCACGCCGGCGACCGGCGGCAGGTTCGGGCCGGCGTGCCCTCCCCCAACGACAGTGGCTGTCTCGCATGAACGCGTTGGCGGCTGGCCACATGAGGAGAAACCGCCATGGCCAATCGGGTCTCGACGTTTGTCGCCGCCATCGCCGTCACGCTGGGCGCCGCCCTGGCGACGGCATCCCCAGCCAGCGCGGCGCTGGTCAGCGTCACCACGCTGAAGGGCAGTGCGTCCGACTATTCGGCGTTCCGCGCGGCCGAGTCCGCGTTCTGGGCGGGCAAGACGCTCACCTACAGCGAGGATTTCGAGAATCACGAGATCATGGAAGAGGTCCCCGCCATCGACAGCGCCGTGGGCACCTTCACGTCGACCCTGGGCGGACAGCGGGGCCAGGAGATCTCGATCCTGGACGCCGCGAACACGCCGTTCGGGGGCCGCTACAACGTCAGCAATGACCTCGCCGGCTCCGGCAAGTGGCTCGACAGCAACGACTCCAAGGAGATCGTGTGGGACGTCTCGGGCCTCACCGCGTTCGACACCATCAGCTTCTGGATGACAGACGTGCTGGACGTGGCCGGCAAACTGTCCTTTCAGACGACCACGGGCGCGACCTACGACACCTCAATCACATTCCCGGGTGCCGGCGGGTCCAACCGCAACGGCAGCTTGTTTTTCATCTCCATGAGCTTCGACGAGGCGATCACGTCGTTCAAATGGTCGGCCACCGCCCGAAACGACGGATGGGGCCTGGACGACATCAAGATCGGCTCCGCCGTACCGCTGCCGGCCGCCGTCTGGTTCATGCTGACCGCGCTGGGCGGATTGGCCGGTCTGCGCTGGATGAACCAAAACCGCCTCGCCATGGCCGCAGCCTGACGTCTGCCCCACTGAGACTCCCAAGTTTAGGGCGCCGCGCTTCGTGGCGCCCTTTGCTGTCTGCGCGTGTCGCCGCGCACCCTTGGCACCGCGAGGTCCCAACACCCCGTGACGCCCGGGCGGATCTGGTGTAAGCCCTCGCTCGACCTCCCGACACACCCCGCCTGACAGCCGGCGCCACAGGACTCCGCGACCCCATGGATCTGCGCAACATCGCGATCATCGCCCACGTCGACCACGGTAAGACCACCCTGGTCGACTCCCTACTGAAACAGTCCGGCACCTTCCGCGAGCACCAGAAGGTGGCGGAACGCGCACTCGATTCCAACGACCTGGAACGCGAGCGCGGAATCACCATTTTGGCCAAGTGCACCTCGGTCGCGTGGCACGACGTGCGCATCAACATCGTCGACACCCCGGGCCACGCCGATTTCGGCGGCGAGGTGGAGCGCATCCTGTCCATGGTCGACGGTGTCGTTTTGCTGGTGGACGCCGCAGAAGGCCCCCTGCCGCAGACCAAGTTCGTGCTGTCCAAGGCGCTGGCCCTGGGCCTGCGGCCGATCTGCATCATCAACAAGGTGGACCGATCCGACGCCCGTCCGCACGCCGTGCACGACGAGGTGTTTGATCTGTTCGCCGCGCTGGACGCCAACGACGACCAGCTCGATTTCCCCACCCTGTACGCCTCGGGCCGTGACGGCTGGGCGGCGCCCAACCCGGAGGTGGTGGAGACGGGAACCGAGGGCCTGACGCTGGAGCCGCTGTTCAACCTGATCCTGGGCCACGTGCCGCCGCCCGAGCGCGTGCTGGACGCGCCGTTTTCCATGCTGGCGACGACGCTGGAGGCCGACCCGTACCTGGGCCGCGTGCTGACCGGGCGCGTGCACAGCGGCCGCATCCGCCTCAACCAGCCGATCAAGGCCTTTCACCGAGACGGCAGCCTGATTGAACAGGGCCGCGCCTCCAAGCTGCTCAGCTTCCGGGGGCTGGAGCGGGTGGCGGTGGACGAGGCCGAGGCGGGCGACATCATCGCCATCGCCGGCCTGACCGAGGCCACGGTGGCCGATACCCTGTGCGCGCCCGAGGTGACCGAGGCCTTGCCGGCGCATCCGATCGATCCTCCGACCCTGGCCATGACCTTTTCGGTCAACGACGGCCCATTGGCCGGGCGCGAGGGCACCAAGGTCACCAGCCGCGTCATCGGCGCCCGCCTGGAACGGGAAGCCGAGGGCAACGTCGCCATCAAGGTCACGGAGACCGCCGAGAAGGACGCCTTCGAGGTCGCCGGGCGCGGCGAATTGCAGCTCGGCGTCTTGATCGAGACCATGCGCCGCGAGGGCTTCGAACTGGCCATCTCGCGGCCGCGCGTGCTGATCAAGACCGACGAGTCCGGCCAGAAGATGGAGCCGATCGAGGAAGTCTACATCGACGTCGATGAGGAGTACGCGGGAACCGTCGTCGAGAAGATGACGCAGCGCAAGGCCGAGCTGGTGGAAATGCGCCCCTCCGGCGGCGGCAAGACGCGGGTGGTGTTCCACGCCCCGTCGCGCGGCCTGATCGGCTACCACGGGGAGTTCCTCACCGACACGCGCGGCACCGGCGTCATGAACCGCCTGTTCCATGCCTACGCCCCCTGGAAAGGCCCCATCGAGGGCCGGCGCGAGGGCGTGCTGATCAGCAACGCCGGCGGCGAGGCGGTGGCCTATGCCCTGTTCAACCTGCTCGACCGGGGACCGCAGTTCATCGAGCCGGGGGCGGCGGTCTACGAGGGCATGATCATCGGCGAGCACAACCGGGGCCAGGACCTGGAGATCAACCCGCTCAAGGCCAAGAAGCTGACCAACATCCGCGCCTCGGGCAAGGACGACGCCATCCTGCTGCCGCCGCCGCGCAAGATGACGCTGGAGGACGCGCTGGCCTACATCCAGGACGACGAACTGGTGGAGGTCACGCCGTCGTCCATCCGCCTGCGCAAGAAGATCCTGGATCCGCACGAACGCAAGAAGGCAAGCCGGAAGGCGGAGGGGTGATTCCAGTCGTAGGGTGCGCCTGAACGGTCGCGTCGTGCGACCAAAGGGCGCTCGACGCGGCCGGCGGCGCACCGATGGATCGCGCCGGGGCGCACGCGGATGGTGCGTTGCGGCCGCTGCGCGGCCTTCAAACGCGCCCTACGGAGCTGCGCAAGAAGATCCTCGATCCGCACGAGCGCAAGAAGGCGAGCCGCAGGGTGGAGGGGTGAGGCAATGTGGCGCTCCGTCGTATTGCGGTTGCATATTGACGGACAAGCCTTCAAAATTGTGACCGATCTCGGTTTACCAATGCATCCGTGTCGGATCACATTTTGGAGGCGCGGTCTTGGATCTTGCCGCCCGGATCGACGCGTTTATTGAGGAACCCAACAAGGCGCTTGTCGGCAAGGGCGATTGGGTTTCACTAGCGGAAACGCCGCATCAAGAACGGGTGGTCCACTGGGAAATCTCTGTAAACGGGATCCTGTCAGGGTATCAGCTTCGGTCCTGGGCGTATCCAACACACTTGCACCAACCTGCGTTCAAGATTGCCTTGACACTAGGTTCAAAGCATATTTGCAGGGTTGACTGCGTCCACCATCGTCCCCACGAGAATCCTCCGGATTCCAAGGGACCGGCGCAACTGACCGGATGGCATTGGCACCCCTGGGCCGAAAACCGAAAGCTGTTCGCAGGCGGCGACACCGTTCCCCAACGACTGCTGTACGCGGATGACGTGCCATCCCGTATTCGCCGTTTCGACCAGGCGTTTCGATGGTTCTGCGAGGACCTCTTCGGACTGCGGGTCGCGGATTTCCCGATTCCGGATCTGCCAGCCAGGACAAGATTGCTATGACCGTCATGCCCCCAGTTCTAGCAACCTTGGAAACCACCCGCCATTCCATCGACTGGCCGGGCGGTGTTCTGGTGTCAACGGATTGCGTTTATCCCGACATGAGCAAGGTCATGGTCCTGGTTTCGGGCACGCGCGAGGTCATGGTCGACGACAATGGCGGGGCCGTCGAAACCCTGACACAGCACTTGCGCCAAACCCGCGATTGGGCGCGATTTCTCGCGAGCCATGCCAAGCGCTACGGATTGGTGGCAAAGGGGCGCACCATCGGTCTCGAGAAGCCCGTGCCCCTGGACCGGCTGTCCAGCGCCATCGTTTACGTCGCGAATGCTTCAAAGGAAGCGGCGGATGAAGGCCTGAGGACCCTCAAGGTCGAGCGTTCCCGTAAGTTTAAAGACACCTTCAACAGCTTCATTCGCGAGACGTACTCAAAGAACGAAAGAACGCATGATTACAGCGTCGCTGGCGCATCAAACAAACTCCATCACTTCTCCGTTCTGCTTCATAGGTCCGGAGAGGAAAAGGTCCTTGTTGACCCGATCACGCAGGATCCCAATGGTTTGAACGGTCGCGTCGTCGCCCACCTGGACGTCCAGAATGCCCCAAACGCATCGTTCATTCACAGGGTGTATTACGATGACGAGGCTGAGGACTGGCAGGCTTCGAATCTGGCGCTTGCGCGCATGGCGGGGCAAGTGATCGCTTTCTCGCGCGCTCAGGCGCAGGTGTTGCCACACTAAAGCTTGATCTGCCCTTTCCCCAATTGCGCCTGAGCGCTGACACGCCAACAAGGCTGTTGCGTCATGACCACCCTGACGATCCGTCTCCCCGACGACACGGCGGCCCGCCTGAAGGCGCTGGCCCGGTCCCGGGGCATGAGCGTGAACAAGCTGGTCGAGGAAGTGAGCACCCAGGCCCTGACCGCCTGGGACGTGGAGACACGGTTCCGCGCCATGGCGGCGCGGGCCGACCGCACCGCCGCGCTTGCCGTGCTCGACCGTCTGGATACCGAAGAGGGTCTGTGATCGGCGGTCAGGGGTCTCGTCTTCCCCGACCTGGTCTGGCAGGTCCACGGCCGACCCGCCTCGACGACGGGCTGACGGCGCCCCTGTTGCCTTGCGCCTGCCGCGCTTCGTGGTGATGATGGGCGTCCCGCCCCGCGCCCGCCCCTGAGGCGCACCCCGCCCCATTCAGCCCTGGCCGGCCCATGGATCTCTACCCGCTCGTCAAGGGCATCGCCATCGGATTCGCCATCGCAGCACCGGTCGGACCGGTGGGCGTGCTGTGCATCCGCCGAGCCCTGGCCGACGGACGCGGCGCGGCCTTCGTCGCCGGGCTGGGCGCGGCGGTGGCCGACACGTTCTATGGCGCCGTGGCGGCCTGGGGCCTAACGCTGGTCATCGACTTCCTGACCAACCACCGCACCGTCCTCAGCCTGATCGGCGGACTGTTCCTGATCGGGCTGGGCTGGCACACCATGCGGGCGCGGACCGAGATGCTGGCCACCCCGGACACCCGCATCGGGCTGGTACGGGACTTCGTGTCGACCTTTCTCATCACCCTGACCAATCCGGCCACCATTCTGGCCTTCATGGCCGTATTCGCCTCGGTCACGGCGGTGCACATGCGCCATCCCATGTCGTTCGACACCAACCTGCTGATCCTGGGCGTGTTCCTGGGTTCGGCCGGGTGGTGGGGCGTGCTGTCCGCGGTGGCCGGGTCGGTGCGCTCGCGCTTCAACCCGGGCTGGCTGTCGTGGCTGAACCGGGGGTCCGGCGCGGTGCTGATCCTGTTCGGCGCCGGTGTGTTGATCAGCGCCTTCTGGTCGCCGACATCCGTGTCCGGCTAGGGCGGATCGCGTCTCATTTGACCCCGCTGCACGGGCCGAATGAGACGCGTGAATCCGCCCTCACTGTTTGATTTTGGGCAGATTGACGTGAACAACCTGAAACACGAGGTGATTCAGAGTGTTCACGATCTGCTCTAGTGCAGCGACGCCGTCAAGGGTTACACCCTTGACGGCAAACGTCGCTGCACAACTTTTTGAATCGAGTGCATTTTCGATCCAGACAAATGATGCTCGGTGCATCTTTTGTCTGGATCAATGCACTAGGCCTCGACGGGCGGCGGATCCGGCGCGTATTCCGGCCGACTGAAGGTTTCCGCCCAGGTTACGTGCCCGCGCACCGCCGCGTCTGGCAGGTCGGGGCGCAGCACGCAGGCCATCCAGGCGTCCGCGTACTCCGGCGGGAACGGGATCGGGGGCACCAGACCCAGCGGAAACGCCGGTCGGAACCCGAAGCGCGGGTAGTATCCCGGGTGGCCGGCCAGCACGACCAGATCGATCCCGTCACCGCGCAGCCGGTCCAGACCGGCACGGATGAGCGCCCCGCCGACGCCCCGGCGCTGGGCCTCGGGCCGAACGCCCAGGGGCGCCAGCACGCAGGCCCGCAGCGGCACGGGCGCGTCCGCCACCTGGATTGCCGTGAACAGGATGTGGCCCAGGGCCGTGGCCCCGGGGTCGTCGCTGTCCAGGGCCAGCAGCGACAGCAGCGGGGCGGCGGTGGGATCGACCAGCAGGTCCCGCGTCAGGCGCGCTTCCGTGTCCTTGGGAAACGCCGCCCGGTGGATGTCCATCAACACGGGCAGGTCGGCGTCGGTGGTGTCGCGAAAACTCAGGCTCATGGTCTTGTCTTTCGAGCATGGGGAGGGGGCACCGGCACGCGGTTGACCGTCGTGCCGGCGTGGGTCTCTCATCGGTTATCGACTTGGGCTCGCACGGCTACGCGCCCCTGCCGGGAGATCCGGTAGGGCTTGCCGTTGACCGAGTGGATCAATCGCTTCGTTTTCAGCTTGTGGAAGATCGCGAGGTCGCAGTCGGCCAGCGTGTAGCCCTCGCGCGTCACACAGATGACGTCGAGAACGCGGCCGGTGTCGCCACGGTCATGGCGGATGCACCCGCCCTGAGCCAGCACGTGCAGGACGCGCTGCTCCACCTTCGAGATATTCATGGGAAGAGAACTCGCGTGCAGGATCGCCGCGCGCACAGGAACCGTCACGCCCCTCGCCGAGGGGCGGTCATCCCGTCATTCCGGTGCGGATCGAGAACCTCGCCGAAGCAAGGCCATCAGCGGCGGGCCGCAAGCTCTGACATAAACCACCTGGGTTTCGTCGCGCGCCGGGACCATCCCGAACGGCGACCGCGCGCACGGTACGCCCGCCCCGTGCGCGCGTCAACGAAAAGGCGCCACGCGGTCAGAACCGCCGCTGCGCCAGTTCGCGAATGAGGAAGTCGCGGAACACCTCGACCTTCTTGGAATGGCGCAGTTCCTCGGCGTAGACGAAATAGATCGTCACCTCGGGGCCGCGCAGGTCGGGCAGCACCTTCACCAGGGTGCCGGCCTCCAGGCTGAAGTAGTCCGGCAGGGCGGCGATGCCCAGGCCGCTCTGCACCGCCCGGAACATGCTGTAGATGTTGTTGACGCGCAGGATGGGCTTGCGCGGATTGGCCGGGTCGGCCCCGGCCTCGATCAGCCAGTTCATGCGCTCGACCGGCGGCCGGAACTTCTCGCCGTAGATGATGATGTTGTGGTGGTCCAGGTCCTCGGGTGTCTGCGGGATGCCGTGCTGCTTGATGTACTCCGGCGCCGCGAAGCAATGGTAGTGCATGGTGATGAGTTGGCGCTTCACCAGGTCCGGCTGGCGCGGCGGCATGAAGCGGAGCGCGACATCGGCCTCGCGCATGGCCAGGTCGAGTTCACCGTCGTTGAGAACGATGGTCAGGTCGATGTCCGGATAGCGTTCCAGGAACTTCTTGACCCGGGGGGTCAGCCACAGCGACCCGAACGCCACCGTCGTGGTGATGGTCAACGGCCCTTCCGGGCGCTCCCGCGTCTCACCCAGCTTGGCCTCGACCATGGCCAGCTTGGCGAACACCTCATGCACGGTGCGGTACAGCATCTCGCCCGCTTCCGTGGGAATGAGACCGCGCGCGTGCCGGTGGAACAGCGTCACGCCCAGGCTTTCCTCCAACCCGCTGATCTGCCGGCTGACGGCCGACTGGCTGAGGTTCAGGGTCTCGCCCGCATGGGTGAAACTGCCGGCATCCGCCACCGCATGGAACACACGCAGCTTGTCCCAGTCCATCGCGCCGCCACGCGCTGGCATCGCCGCCTCCTACCCTGTTCGCGGACCCTGGCCCCGGCCACCCAGGCCCGATTCTTGTGATTATCGAGTCCGCGCGCGGTCTCGGGTCGGCCTTTCAGGCACCGCCCGCTGCCCCGTCGACGGACCGTCCGAAGGAACGACCGCGTTCCTTCGTCCGGATGGCCCTATTCGACCGCGTTCCCAGGGGTAAGATCAAGCCCGTTCGCCCGCCCCGTGACCAAACGGGCGCGGGAATCGGGGGCTATGAGATCAAGCCGGGCTCCCCCGCCTGAAGGGCCAGGAAGCGGTCCGCCTCCAGCGCGGCCATGCATCCCGTGCCGGCCGCCGTGACGGCCTGCCGGTACACATGGTCCTGCACGTCGCCGGCGGCATACACACCGGGCACGCTGGTCGCCGTGCTGTCCGGCGCGGTGACGATGTAGCCGGTCTCGTCCATGTCGAGCTGACCGGAAAACAAGTCGGTGTTCGGGTGGTGACCGATGGCGATGAACACGCCGTCCACGGCCAGATCAGAGGTCTCGCCCGAGTGGACATCGCGCAGCCGCACGCCGGTCACGCCGGGCGGCATTCCGCCGCCCAGAATCTCCTCGACCACGCTGTTCCACCGCACCTCGATCTTCGGATTGGCGAACAGGCGGTCCTGCATGATGCGCTCGGCCCGCAGCGAGTCGCGGCGGTGAACCAGGGTGACCTTGCTGGCGTGGTTGGTCATGTAGATGGCTTCCTCGACGGCCGTGTTGCCGCCGCCGATCACCGCAACCTCCTTGCCGCGATAGAAGAACCCGTCGCACGTGGCGCAGGCTGACACGCCCAGGCCCGAGTACTTTTTCTCGCTCTCCAGGCCCAGCCACTTGGCGCTCGCGCCGGTGGCGATCACCAGGGTGTCGCCGATATAGGTATCGCCGGAATCGCCGACGCAGACGAACGGCCGCTTCGACAGATCAACGGAGACGATCACGTCATCGAAGACGCGCGTGCCCACGTTGGCCGCCTGGGCGCGCATTTGCTCCATCAGCCAGGGTCCCTGGATAGGGTCGGCGAATCCGGGATAGTTCTCGACGTCCGTGGTGATGGTGAGCTGTCCGCCCGGCTGCAGGCCGGCCACCATGATCGGCTCCAGGCTGGCGCGGGCGGCGTAAATGGACGCGGTGCAGCCGGCGGCGCCGGAGCCCAGCACCAGCACCTTGGTACGATACTCTGCCATGTGTGTCGGTCCTCGGAAGCGGTGTTCGGGACGGAGCACACCTCACGTGACGCGCGTCCGTCCGAACACACGGGAATTACGGGATTTGCCGGAAACCATAATTTCCCGGCGGAGTCGGGTCAAAGAAAACGGGACGCCCCGAAAGGCGCCCCGTCCCTGTGTCTGATCCGTCACCGCCGTGGCGACATGGCCGGCCTTACAGCTCCGCGCCGTGCTCGGCCAGGAACTTGGCGACACCGTCCGGCGTGGCCTGCATCCCCTCGCTGCCCTTCTTCCAGCCGGCGGGGCAGACCTCGCCGTGTTCCTCATGGAACTGGAGGGCGTCGACCATGCGCAGGGACTCGTCCACGTTACGCCCCAGCGGCAGGTCGTTCATGACGTAGTGACGGATGTTCCCGGCCTTGTCGATCAGGAACGAGCCGCGCAACGCCACGCCGTCCGGCAGCAGCACGCCGTAGTCGCGGGAGATCTGCTTGGTCAGGTCGGCCACCATGGGGAACTTGACCTCGCCCAGGCCGCCCTGTTCCGGCGCGGTCTTCTTCCAGGCCAGGTGGGTGAAGTGGCTGTCGATGGACACACCCACCACCTTGACGCCGCGCTCCTCGAATTCGCCCATGCGGTGGTCGTGCGCCAGGATCTCGGACGGGCACACGAAGGTGAAGTCGAGCGGCCAGAAAAACACCAGGGCATACGAGCCGTCGATGTAGGACTTCAGATTGAAGGACTCGTTGATCGTGTTGTCGCCCATGACGGCCGGCGCGGTGAAGTCCGGCGCCGGTTTGCCGATCAGGTTGCCGATGGACTGCGCGGTGTCGGTCATGCTGTCTCTCTCCTTTGTTTCACGTGGGGTGGCGCCGAAGCCGCTGCGTCTGCGTTTCGACGAGAGGTGCGGGTCGGGCGGCGCTCTGGATCCCCAGGACCGGGTCCGGCTGTCCGCTGCTCGTGTGCACCGCACCCTCACTTTAGAGCCGTTCCAGACAATACACTTCGCAGGCGCGAACGCAAGAGACGCTGGCCAAGATTCCGCAGGCGCAACATTCGCGGCACGCGCGCCGGGCGGGGTTCACCCGCCTTCACGATTGTTTTGTGATAGCGTGATTATCCATTGCGCTATAGCCGGGCTGCTTGTAATTTCATTTCGCACATTCTCCTCCTGCCATGGACCCCGCAAACGTCATGCAACGCGTGAAGTTGGACCACGTCGACCGGTCCATCCTGGCCGACCTTCAGGCCGACGGGCGCATGACGAATGTCGAACTGGCGCGTCGTGCGGGTATCTCGGCGCCGCCGTGCCTGCGGCGGGTGCGCGCCCTGGAGGACGCGGGCTTCATCAAGGGATACCACGCCGAGGTCGACGCGCTCGCGCTTGGATATCACGTCACCGTGTTCGCGCATGTCGGCCTCAACAGCCAGGCCGAGGCCGACTTGAAGGCCTTCGAGTCCCTGGTGCAGGAGTGGCCAGAGGTGCGCGAGTGCCACATGCTGGCCGGGGAAACCGATTTCCTGCTGAAGATCGTGGCCCACGACTGGGACCACTACCAGCAGTTCCTGACGGCGAAGCTGACCGCCGCGCCCAACGTGGCGCACGTCAAGTCCGCGCTGGGCATCCGCACCGCCAAGATGGAGCCGGGCGTGCCTGTGGACGACCTTTCGGACCAGGCGTGAGTCGCACCCGGCGGACGATCTGATTTACACACATCCAACGCCGCTATTTTCCGCCTGAACCCCCTCCCGGCCCCCCCCCCATAAATGGGGGAGGAGCACGGCAAGCAGCTTTCGGTGGGCTGAAGAGCAGGCCGCAAGGAGGGTGCGGGCCGGACTCCCTCCCCGTTTACGGGGAGGGTTGGGGAGGGGTCTTGTGCCGCCCCGTCGGCTGGCGCGAGGACTGGCGGAGAAGTGTGAAGACGGGCGCCCGGGGGCCTTGGCCCGGGCCGCCGTGATGCCTATCCTTCTGGGCATGACCTCAGCCGCCGCACCCCTGATCCTGCCGCTGTATGAACGCCAGCCCGCCGGGCCGCGCGCCGAATTCCGGCTGGCCTCCGACTACGTGCCGGCGGGCGACCAGCCCTCCGCCATCCGCGAGCTGACCGGTGGCATAAACGGGGGCGAGCGTGATCAGGTCCTGCTGGGCGTCACCGGCTCCGGCAAGACCTTCACCATGGCCAAGGTGATCGAGGCGGCGGGCCGCCCGGCCC
>JGI12109J20283_10001445_pt1 | contig 15552 bp, 12 predicted proteins | sample ElkSlonscriptome_12_FD_20283 | JGI IMG/M metagenome (IMG submission 20283) | reverse complement strand
CCGCCACTCCATCCGACCCCGCCCCCGCTCACCCGGCCGACCCCGCATCCGCTCACCCGTCTGCCCCCCCCCCCCCCCCCGCCCCCGCACCCGATCTGGCCACGCGCTCCCCAGCACCCGCCCCCCGCCCGCGTACCCCGCGCCCACCACTTCCCGACCACGTCGATCCCAACGACCTCTTCCTCGACCTCCTCGACCCCACCGTCGAAATCCGCGACCTCTGCCGCTTCAACGCCCTCACCTTCGACGCCCTCGACCGTTTCATCCGTCATCCTTGGACGAAACGCGCCATCGAACTCCTCGAAGAAATCGCCGCCACCCGCGCCCGCGTCCTCGCCGCCGACGCCCGCGCCGTCGCCCTCGCGCAACTCCGCAGCCTCGCCAGCACCGAATCCATCGTCCGATACACCGACGCTCCCCACTACATCAAATCTCCCCCAGCCGCCGAGACCGCCCGCAAAGCCGCCATGGCCCTCCTCAAACAAGCCCAAAAGCCCGATCGCGACCAGCCCCACCCCTCACCCCCCAAACCCAATCGCAAACCCGAATCCGAGTCCAACCCCGCAACCAACCCGGAAACCAACCCCGCAACCGACTCGCAGCACAACCCCAGCCCCACGCCGAACCAACCCACACCTCGCTCGCCCGAACACCGATCCGATCGCGCCCACGCCCCATCCCGCACGCCGTCCGACGACCCCACCGGCCGCGCCGCCGTGCCCGCCGCCCAGCGTCCCGCTCGCGCCGCGCACACCGCCGACACCACGCGCCCCTCCAAAACCGACGAACCGCCCACCGACAACCAACCCGCTTCAACTCACGCCCCAACCCCGCCAACCCCGCCGACCCCGCTGACCCCGCCGACCCCGTCCACGACCCACGTCCCACCCCAATCCGACGGACCGCCCTCACCAAACCGCTCCCGCGCCCCGCCGCCTCCCGATCCGGCCGATCCCACGCCAAGCCCGCCGCCACGACCCGCTCCAAGCGGTGGCCCGCACAACCCAATTCCGCTATCCTGCTCGGCCCGGTTCACGGCCGACGCGCCTCGCGCGCCACCCTGCGGCAGCACACGCGGCTCCGCCGACCTCGGCAAAAACCGGTCCGTCTCGTTCCAACTCTTCACCGGCAGCTCGCCAACGCTCCACCCGAGAGGCTCGCCATGAACAAAGGTGTCATCACCCAGGTGATCGGCTCGACCTTCGACGCTCAGTTCCCCGAAGACGCCCTCCCCGACATCTACGCCGCCGTCATCGTCGACACCGAGACCCGCGCCGGCAAGCTCAAGCTCACCGGCGAGGTCCAAAAGCACCTCGGCGGCGGACAGGTCCGCTGCGTCGCCCTCGGCTCCACCGACGGACTCACCCGCAACATGGAATGCCTCGACACCGGCGGACCCGTCACCGTCCCCGTCGGCGAGCAAGTCCTCGGCCGCGTCTTCAACCTCCTCGGCGACCCCATCGACAACCGCCCCGCCGTCGAAGGCGTCGACCGCAAGCCCATCCACAAAGAGCCGCCACCCTTCGAAGCGCTCAACCCCAAAACCGAAATCCTCCCCACAGGCATCAAGGTCATCGACCTCCTCTGCCCATTCGTCCGCGGCGGCAAGATCGGCCTCTTCGGCGGCGCAGGCGTCGGCAAGACCGTCATCATCCAGGAGATGATCGCACGCGTGGCCCGCGAGTTCGGCGGTTACTCCGTCTTCTGCGGCGTTGGCGAACGCACACGCGAAGGCAACGACCTCTGGCTCGAAATGCAAGAGGCCGAGTACACCGACGAGAACGGCAACAAGGCCCACGTCATCGACAAGGTCGCCATGGTCTTCGGCCAGATGAACGAGCCCCCAGGCGCCCGCCTCCGCGTCGCTCTCTCGGGCCTCACCATGGCCGAAGAGTTCCGCGACGCGTCCGGCAAAGAAACCATGATCTTCGTCGACAACATCTTCCGCTTCACCCAGGCCGGCTCCGAAGTCTCCGCGCTCCTCGGCCGCATGCCCTCCGCCGTGGGATACCAGCCCACGCTCTCCACCGAAATGGGCGAACTCCAGGAACGAATCACCTCCACAAGCCAGGGCGCCATCACCTCCGTCCAGGCCATCTACGTCCCCGCCGACGACCTCACCGACCCGGCGCCCGCCACCGCCTTCGCCCACCTCGACGCCTTCGTCGTCCTCGCACGCGGCATCGCCGAAAAAGGCATCTTCCCCGCCGTCGATCCGCTCAACTCCACATCCTCCATCCTCGACCCGGGCATCATCGGCGAGCGCCACTACAACGTCGCCGCCGAAGTCCAGCGCATCCTGCAGAAATACAAGTCGCTGCAAGACATCATCGCCATCCTCGGCGTCGACGAACTCTCCGAAGAAGACAAACTCATCGTCGCCCGCGCCCGCAAAATCGAACGCTTCCTCTCACAACCCTTCTACGTCGCCGAAGTCTTCACAGGCTTCCCCGGCGTCTACACCTCGCTCGAAGACACCATCGACTCCTTCGAACGCCTCATCAACGGCGAAGGCGACGACCTCCCCGAATCCGCCTTCATGTACGTCGGCACCCTCGACGACGCCCGCAAAAAGGCCGAAAAACAAGCCGCAGCGGTGTAACCCACCGGCCGCCCGGCGACAAGTGCTCAGCATCCCGGTCAACGCGGGCGTCAAGCGGCGCCCGCGTTGCCGCGCATAGGACCAACAGCCCCGATGTCGCAACTCGATCACAAACGCGAACCCGCGACGACGCTCCGCGACGCCTACCGCGCCTGCAAGCCCGATCAGCCGCTCGAACACGCAGACGATCCGTGGTACGTCGATCTCACGCCCGCTCGCCCGAAGCATCGCGCCGCCGACGAGCTCCGCAAACGCATCACCTTCACCGGCACGGACGGCTACGAACACATCCTCTTCACCGGCCATCGCGGGTGCGGCAAGTCCACCGAGCTTCACACCCTCAAAGAGCAGCTAAGACGCGAGCGCGTTCTCCCCGTCTTCATCAACGTGCTCGAACTGCTCGACCCGAACGACATCCAAGCCGTCGATCTACTCATCCGCATCGTGGGCTGCGTCGCGGGCGAACTCGCGAAGCACGAGATCGACGTCGATTCCGAGACGCTCAAAGACGTTCTCGCGTGGATGCACGACTCGGAGATCGTCAAGGAGACCGAGACGAAACGCGGCGCAAGCGTCGGCGTCGTCGCCAAGCTCTTCGAGACCGTCGGCCTCGAAATTAAGGCCGGCGGCGAACGACGCTCCATCGTGCGTCAGACGATCTCAAAGCGGCTCTCATCCTTCCGCCTCCAACTGCTCGACTTCATCGGCGCCGCACGCAAAGCCGTCGCAAAACACCAGGACTTCGACGACTTCGCCGTCATCGTCGACAGCCTCGAGCACATCGTCTTCGACGAAGGCGCCCACGGCGCCAGCACCCACCAACGACTCTTCGTCGATCAGGGCGACCTGCTCCGCGCCATTCCCTGCCACGTCATCTACACCGTTCCCGTCTCGCTGCAAACGCTCGAGAACCTGCACAACGACTGGGGCAAACTCGTCAATCTGCCGATGATCGACGCCAAGACGGACGAAGGTCGCGCCGCGCTGTGCGAGGTCTGCAAACGCCGCATCGACATCGCCGCGATCTTCGAGAAGACCCCCGACTTCGAGCGCCTCGTCGCCATGTCCGGCGGGTCGATCCGCGACCTCCTCCGCATGCTGGGCGACGCCGTCATCGGCGCCTCGGGCGCCCGCGTCACAACGGAAGACACCGACGCCGCGCTCGACGAGATCCGCAAAGACTTCGACCGCCTTCTCCACCAGTCCCACCTCGACGCGCTCGCTCAGGTCGAACGCGGCGAGCACATCGACGACGACGCCATGCTCTCGAAGCTCTTGAACCTCCGCCTCGTCCACGAGTACGAGAACGGCAAGCTCCGCTGGCGCATCCATCCGGCCCTCCGCGACAATCCGAGGCTCAGGCAACACGTCGATCGAGACAGCGGCAGCGACCACCCGAGCGAGTCCCCATGACCGCCTGCGCCGACGACAACCCGCGACCCCCGGCCGCCCCCATGGACGCCGCGCGGAACGTCGCCAAGCTCGCAAAGGCCCTCGACGCCTGCGACGGCTTCGGGCTCTTCGTGCTCATCAACAACGCACCGGCGGCCCGCCAAGCACTGATCGCCTCCCTGGATAAGTCGACCACGCGATCACTCTCCCTGATCGACGTCAAGGGGTCGACGCCACAGCGTGTGGTGGACGAGATCGAGCGCCGAGCGCAGGACGCCGGCTCGAACGACGCGCTCGCCGTCCTCGGCTTCGAGACCATGCTCACCAGCGCCGACGGCGAGCGCGAAGCCGAAGCCGTCCGGCAACTCGGCTACGCACGCACCCGCCTCGCCGCGCTCGACCGACCGATCGTCCTCGCCATGAGCGATTACGCCGCGTCATTGCTCGCCGCCGAGTCGCCCGACCTCTGGGACTGGCGCCGGGCCGCCTTCGACGCGCTCGACGAGCGCGACCGACTCGATGCCGTGTCGACCGCAAGAACCGAGTGGCACGCCGACGAGTTGGTCACGCTCGGGCCCGGCGAACGCCAACGCCGCGTCCAGCAGCTCCGCCGCCTGCTCCTAGACGGCGAGTCGCTCAAGGCCGAAACCAAGATCGAACTGTTTATCCAGCTCGGAAGCCTCCTTCGCGCCTCCGGCAACGCCGCCGAGGCGCTCGACGCCTTCGAGCAGGCGCAGGCGATCGCCGACGCCGACACGAACACGCCCGATCAGAGGCGATCTCTGATAGCGTCATGGATGGGCGCTGTGCTCCAAAACCTTGGCCGCCTTGATGAAGCGATTCGACACCACGAACTGGCCGAACGAATCGACCGTGCCGCCTTCGACGACGACCACCCGAGCGTCGCGAGCCGCCTCAACAACATCGGCAGCGTACTCGAAGCCAAGGGCGATCTCGACGGCGCCCTCGCCAAGTATCGCGAAGCCGAACGCATCGACCGGGTCGCCCTCGGCGACGACCACCCCAACGTCGCGAACCGCGTCAACAACATCGGCGGCGTGCTCAAAGCCAAAGGCGATCTCGACGGCGCGCTCGCCAAGTATCGCGAAGCCGAACGTATCGACCGGGCCGCCTTCGGCGACGACCACCCCAATGTCGCGATCTGCCTCAACAATATCGGTGCCGTGCTCCAAGCCAAAGGCGATCTCGACGGCGCGCTTGCCAACTACCGCGAGGCTGAACGCATCGACCGCGCCGCCTTCGGCGACGATCACCGCAACGTCGCGATCCGCGTGAACAACATCGGCATGGTGCGCCAAGCCAAGGGCGACCTCGATGGCGCTCTTGTCAACTTGCGCGAGGCCGAACGCATCGACCGCGCCGCGTTCGGCGACGACCACCCGAGCGTCGCGATCCGCGTCAACAACATTGGCGCGGTGCTCCAGGCCAAGGGCGATCTCGACGGCGCTCTTGCGAACTACCGCGAGGCCGAACGCATCGACCGCGCCACTTTCGGCGACGAGCACCCTTTGGTCGCGATCCGCGTCAACAACATCGGCGGCGTTCATAGTGCCCGCGGCGAGCGCGACGAAGCCCGCCGCTGCGCCGCCGATGCCTTCCGCATCGTCCTCCGCTGCCACGGCCCACGCGGCGAGTACGTCGCCACGTCCGGCCTCAACCTCCTCCTCGTCGGCGGCGACCCCCTCACCATCGCCCGCGAACTCGGTGGGGACGAGCTCGCTGCGCAAGCCGCCGCTGCGATCCGTGAGGAAGCGGTGAAACAAGGCGTCGATCCCGGCAAGCTGGGGCTTGGCGAGTGAGGGGTGTTCTGTGGGGGCGGGCGATGTGGTGATCGCGTTGGGGGGCGAGGGAGTCGAGTGGGGGTGGGGGAGTTGGATCGCGACGCGGGTTTGGATCGGTGGGTCAGTCGGTGGGTGGATTCGGTTTGGTGTGGCGGTGGACGAGGTAGACGCCGGTGGCGGTGATGGCGAGGCCGAGGAGGTCGGTGGGGGTGATGGGGTCGTTGAAGGCGGCGTAGGCCATGAGCATGGTGACGGGAGGGCTGAGGTAGAAGAGGGAGGCGACGTGGGTGGCGGGGCGTTTTTGGAGGAGTCGCCACATGATCCAGTAGGCGCCGAGGGAGACGGCGAGGACGAGCCAGGTCATGGTGGCGATGAAGGGCGGGGTCCAGTCGGTCCGGAAGCCTTCGGCGAGCCATGCTGGGGCGAGGACGGCGAGGGTGACGGCGAGGCTTTGGTAGAAGAGGGTGGCGTCCATGGGGAGTTCGGCCTGGATGCCGCGCGTGGCCCAGCGTCGTTTGAGGAGGCTGGCGGCGGTGATGCCGAGGACGGAGCCGAAGGGGAGGAGGTAGGCGAGTGCGGGTGTTTCGGCGTCGTTGGAGAGTCTCCATCCGACGGCGACGGCGACGCCGAGGAAGCCGAGCACGAGTCCGAGCCACTGGCCTGGGCTGGTGGGTTCGCCGGTGACGGGCCGGGCGAGGGCGCCGGTGAGGAGGGGTTGGAGGGCGGTGACGAGGGCGATGATGCCGACGGGAGCGTCGAGGTCGATGGCGAGGAGGACGCAGCCGAGCCAGACGCCGTGCGCGAGGACGCCGAGGAGCGCGGTGCGGGCGACGGCGGCGGGCGAGGTTCGGACGAAGCGTCGCGTGGCGGCGAGCCAGGCGGCGAGGACGACGGTGAGGGCGAGGTAGCGCCAGAAGAGGAGGGTGAAGGGTCCGGTGTATGGGAGGCCGAACTCGGCGCCGATGAAGCCGGAGTTCCAGAGGAGGACGAAGGCGGCGTCGAGGGGGAGTGTGGCGCGCCAGGCGGGGGCGGGGGCGGACGCGCGCGTGGGCGCGCCGGCGGAAGATCGCTCGGGTTGGGGGGATGAATCGGACAAGGGCGCCTCGTCCGAGGGTATGGGCGGTGGCGTCGGTTGCGGCGGGCGCGGGTTGAATGTGGCTCACGGCGGGCGGGATTGGCGTCGGATTGCCCAGCTTTCCCGTGTTTCCTGTCTCGCCTGGGGGGCCCGTCTCGCCTGAGCGGGACGATCGGTCGGGATTCGCGGGGAGGCGGCGCGTTCGCGGGTCGGCGGGGCGATCACGGCCGGGAGTTCGAGCGTATTCTGTTCGTCCATCCGCCGGCGGCGCGGGGTGTGCGGAGAGGTTTGGCCGCTGGTTACTTCGAACGAGCGAGACGCGTCGATGTCGGCATCACCAACGAGCGGGCGAGCGAGCGTGGCGGACGAGACGGCTGCGCGGACGGGTCAGCCGCGGGAGCTGGCGGGCGGCGGGACCGGCGACGGGACCAAACACGGTGCGGGGGCGGATGGGGATCGGCGTGGGCGTTCGGACTCGTCGCCGGTGGTCACGCGGACGCCGGGGTTTACGATTTGGTTGAGCGGGTCGGCGGGCGTGGGGCTGACACTGGCGGGTTGTTTCGGGGTGGCGATGTCGTTGCTGGAAGTGAGCGGGGGGTCGGCGACGCCGACGGTGTGGTGGACGTTGGTGTTTCAGTCGATCGTGGCGGTGTGCGGCGTGTTCCCGGTGCTGTTGGCGCTGGGATACTTTCGTTCGGGTCCGGTGCTGACGATGATGTCGTCGGGCGTGTGCGCGTTGGTGACGTTGCCGCTGATGGAGCCGAACATCGTGTTCGCGTTGTTGGGTCGCGGGGTGAACTCGCCGGAGATTGGGGGGGTGGCGCTGATCGTGATCGCGGGCGTGTCGGCGGCGCCGGCGGCGGTGCTGTGTTTGATGGGCGCCTTGGCGACGTTTTTGCGGGCGCCGCTGGCGACGGTGCCGCGTTTTGTGGTGGGTTCGGTGTTGTTGGCGGCGCCGGCGGCGGCGTATGGGTTGGTGGGCGTGCCGACGTCGCCGTTCGGTTCTGGGGCCGGCGGTGCGGCGTTGACGGCGGTTGCGGCGACGCTGGCGTTCGCGTTGCTGCTGGCGGTGATCTCGGTGGGGGTGCATTTGGTGGCGCGTTCGATCGAGATCGGGATCGACGCGGGTTCGCCGGAGCGGGTGGGTTGAGCGGGACTGGCGGGGTCTTCGGGCCGGCGGGGTCTTCGTGCGGGGTTTTTGAGGGTTTTTTTGACGCAGGCCGGGGCTGGTGTGGCGTGCGGGTGGGCGATCGGGTGGGCGGTCGGGGGGGGTCGAGCGAACGAGGGGGCGCGGAGCGAAATCGGGCGGGTCGGTTCCCTAAGATTCGGTATGGATCAAATCGTGACGTTTGTGCTGGGCGGGGCGGCGGCGCTGTTGATCGGCGTGCTGTTGGTGCTGCTGCTGCGGCGTGGCGCGAAGTCCGCGCCGACGACGGTGCACACGGTGACGATGGCGGAGCGTGTGCGTGCGGTGGGGAAGTTGGTGGGGCTGGAGGTGCACGCGAAGGAGATCGCGACGAGCAAGCAGGGTTGGGCGTGGCTTCCGCCGATCGTGTTGTCGCAGGCGAAGATCGCGATGATTTTCCACTTCGAGAAGCAGTACGCGGTGGACCTGGCGCGGATCAACGACGCGGACATCGAGAAGGTGGACGAGGATCGGTATGTGTTGACGTTGCCGGAGGTGGAGGGGACGTTGCGGTTGACGGACCTGACGCCGTACGACGTGCAGGCGGGGCGTGTGCTTGGGTTGCTGGACATCATCCAGTTGACTGCGGAGCGTCAGAAGAAGTTGATCGACGAGGCGCAGCAGCAAGCGGGTGAGTTGTTCGAGCGGAACGACGCGCGGTACGTGAACGAAGCGAAGCGTTCGATCGAGCGGCATTTGCGATCGTTGTTCGGGTTGGTGGGTGCGGAGGTGGAGGTTTGTTGGCCGCCGCAGACGCGGACGAGCGCGGCGGAAGAGATGCGGGTGGAGATGGCGGAGTTGGCGGGGCGTTGAGGGTGAGCGTGGAGTGGGGTGTCAGGCGTCGATTCGTTTTGTGGAGCGGGGCGGGTGGGGTCGGACGGCGCCGCATTCGGGGCAGCGAAGTGCGGCGGCGCCGCGGAGGTCGTAGCCGCAGGCGTGGCAGATGTGTGGCGGGGTTTCGGCGGGTTCGACGATGCGGGTTCTGAGGGCGTTGGAGAAGCGTGCGACGGCGAGGACGAGGGCGGCGGCGGCGAAGCCGTAGAGGGCGACCCAGTTGTAAATGAAGCAGACAAGGGCGGCGAAGAGACAGACGGCGAGCAGGGCTTCGAAAACGCGGTTGACGATGCGGCGTCGGCGAGGGTGGCGGCGGTGGGGTGCTGCGGTCATGCGGAGGTGTCGTTCGCGTCGGAAAGGGGCGGCGCGGTGGGGGCGGGGTTGGTGTTGTTGTCAGTGGTCGGGTCGGTAGGGTTGGGTTGGGTGGTTGCGGGCTTGTCGGATGCGGCGCGGGCGCGTCGTGCTTCTTCAAGGCGGTCGGCGAGGACGCGTTCGGCGCCGATGCGGGTGGGTTGGTAGAAGCGGGGTTGTTCGCCGTGTTCGTCGACGAGCATGGGCTGGGCGGTGACGGGGCCGATGGTGGTGTTGACGTCTGCGTTGTGGGCGTATTGGTACGGCTGGCGTTGATTTCGTGGGGTTTCGCCGGCGGAGTCGAGCTTGCGTTTGTCGCGGATGTAGTCGGGGGGATAGAGGCGCCGGGATTCGCGGACGGCGTGCTCGGCGGCTTTGACGGCGAGATAGCTGGCGTTTGATTTTGGTGCGAGGGCGAGGTAGGTGACGCACTGGGCGAGTGTGATGCGTGCTTCGGGCATGCCGATGCGTTCGACGAGGGCCCATGCGGAGTCGGCGACGGAGATGGCGCGGGGGTCTGCGTTGCCGACGTCTTCGGAGGCGAGGATGGCGAGGCGCCGGGCGATGAAGCGGGGGTCTTCGCCCGCTTCGAGCATGACGGCGAGGTAGTAGAGGGCGGCGTCGGGGTCGGAGGCGCGGAGTGATTTGATGAAGGCGGAGGCGTGGTCGTAGTGCTGATCGCCTTTGGCGTCGTAGACGACGGCTTTGCGTTGGGCGGAGTCTTGGGCGGCGGCGAGGTCGATGTGGACGGGGCCGGTTGAGTCGTCGTCGTGGTCGTCGTCGTCGGGCGTGGCGCTGAGGACGGCGACTTCGAGTGCGTTGAGGGCGCGTCGTGCGTCGCCTTCGGCGATGGCGGCCCAGTGGTTGAGGGCGTCGTCGGCGGGTCGGAGGTCGAGTTTGCCGAAGCCGCGATGGGGGTCGTGGATGGCGCGATGGAGTACGGCGAGGACGTCGTCGTGGCTGAGCGGTTCGAGGCGGAAGATGGTGGAGCGGGAGATGAGGGCGGAGTTGACGGTGAACATGGGGTTTTCGGTGGTGGCGCCGATGAGTGTGAGGCGGCCGCGTTCGACGTCGTCGAGGAGGACGTCTTGCTGGGCTTTGGTGAAGCGATGTATTTCGTCGAGGAAGAGGACGGTTGGGGCGCCGGCGGCTTCGATGCGTCGTCGGGATTCTTCGGCGATTTCGCGTATGCGTTTGACGCCGATGGAGGCGGCGTTTTCGCGGACGAACGGTCGTCGTGATTCGTTTGCGACGATTTGGGCGAGGGTGGTTTTGCCGGTGCCGGGCGGGCCGTGGAAGATGATGGAGGTGAGTTGTTGGGCGGCGATCATGCGCTGGAGGAGGGCGGGTCGGTCGGGGTCGCGCGAGATGATGTGTCGCTGACCTGCGAAGTCGGCAAGGGAGCGCGGGCGCATGCGGACGGCGAGCGGCTCGACGCGCTCGAGTTCGGCTTGACGTTTGGGGGCCCAGAGGTCGCTCATTGTTGAAGGGTAGGGGGGGAGGCGACGGAGCGACGGAAGCCGGGAGCGACGAAGCGACGAAGCGACGAAGCGACGAAGGGGCGGAGTGGCGGAGGGGGGGAGCGACGAAGCGACGGAGCGACGGAGGGGCGGAGGGGGCGAGTGGAGGTTAGGGGTTGGCGCCGGAGACGGCGCCGGAGACGGCGGCGGTGCCGGCGAGGAGGAAGCCGAGGGCGACAAGGATGAGGAAGATGATGACGTTGAGGACGAGGGCGGTGAGTGCGGCGCGGCCGAGTGTGGCCTGGAGGCCGTAGGCGAGGACGATAGTGAGAGTGATGAAGCCGGCGATGGTGGCGGCGAGTTGTGCCGCGAGCGGAGAGGCGTCGGGGCCGGCGATGAGGGAGACGATGACTTGGACGACGCCTATGACGATGTGTGCGATGAACATGGTTTTCCACGCTTCGCCGAAGGAGGGCTGTCGGTCGGCGATGAAGGGCGCGATGAGCATGAGGATGAGGCCGGTGAAGACGGCGAAGATGGCGGCGAGGATGATGGCGAACAACAGTCCGAAGATGATGAACATGGCAGCTCCTTGCGAGGGGACGTGTGCGGTGGGGGCGTTCGGGGAGTCGGCGTGGGGCGGGACCGCGGAGGTTAGTTTACCTCGGGGCGTCGGCGCCGATGGTTCGTGCGGCGACGGCGATGAGTAGCAGGCCCAGCGCGACGTGAGCGGCGAAGAAGATGGCGTTGCCGACGGCGGTGACGAAGACGGCGCCGGAGAGGCCTCTGATGAGCATGGAGAGGGAGGTCGGCCGAAGGTATCGGAGGACCAGGGCGACGCTCATGAACGAGGCGACGGCGTAGAAGAGGATCAGGGATTTGGCGCTGATTGCGACGCGCACGAAAGCGCGGAGGTCGTCGACGTGGTGACGCAACTCGGGGGGCACGGCGAGATAGGGCAGGACGTAGGCGAAGAGAGTCACGGCGGCGAGGCCGGAGAGCATGCCGAGCATGTGTGCGTTGAACATGATGCGGAAGCAGCGGAAGTAGTCGAGCCGTTCGTCGCGGACAGTGGGTGCGATGGGGACGAGGAAGGCGCCGGTGATGAGCGCGAGCAGAAGGGCGACGACGGCGACGACCGAGATTACGGCGGAGAGAGCGACGAGGAACTCGGCGATGGATTCCATCGGCATGGGGACACCTTCTCTCTTCCGAACGCGTCGGTGCGTTGGGCGGGGTATCGGGCGAGCCGCCGCGACGGCTGTAACTTTTGGAAAGGGGTTGGTCGGGGCGTGGTGTGGTCGGCGTTCGTCGTCGCCGGTCGGCTCGCTGCGGCGGCGGGCGGTAGGCTTTCGGGATGTTGCTGAGGCGGTTGAATCCGTTTGCGGGGTTGGAGCATCCGCGCCGTGTGTGGGCGTGGGGGATGTTCGATCTGGCGAACCAGTCGTTCACGCTGCTGATCAACACGTTGCTGTTCGGGGTGTTCTTTCGTGAGGTGGTGGCGGGTCGGGCGACGGGTCAGGACGGGGATTTTCTGTGGGGATTGACGGTGGCGATTTCGCTGGCGGTGGTGGTGGTGACGGGGCCGGTGATCGGCGCGTTGGCTGACTGTTACGTGTGGAAGAAGAAGTTGCTGGTGGCGTTCGGGGTGATGTGCGTGGCGTTGACGGCGTGTCTTGCGGCGACGCCGACGGGGGACGCGGGGCTGTTGGCGCTGGCGGTGGCGATGGCGATCTACATCCCGGCGAACGTGGCGTACAACGTCGGTGAGAATTTGCTGGCGGCGTTCATTCCGGAGCTGGCGCGTCGTGAGAACGTGGCGCGGGTGTCGGCGATCGGCTGGACGATGGGGTATCTGGGTGCGTTGTCGTTGCTGGTGATTTCGGGGGCGATGGTGGCGGCGTTCGGTTGGGGGGATCCGGAGCAGTGGCGCCCGCTGTTTGTATTTGCGGCGGGTTGGTTCGCGTTGATGGCGGTGCCGACGGTGTTGTTTTTGCCGGACGGCGGTACGCCGCAGCAGTTGCCGGCGGCGCGGACGGTGGTGGGGGCGGGTTTCAAGCGTGTGGCGGATTCGATCCGGCACGCGGCGGACTACCGGGACCTGGCGACGTTTCTGTGCGCGTTCTTCGTGTACGGGTTCGGGGTGCAGGCGGTGATTTTCTTCGCGGGGATCATCGCGAAGTCGGACTTCGGTTTCGAGACGGGGGCGCTGATCGGGTTCACGGGGGTGATCACGGTGACGGCGGGGGTGGGCGCGGTGACGACGGGTGTGATTCAGGATCGTCTGGGTCACCGGAACACGATCGGGCTGTTTTTGTTGTTGTGGGTGGCGACGGCGCTGGGGCTGGCGATGACGACGCTTGCGCTGGACCGTCATGTGGCGGGCGGCGGCGCGGCGGGCGAGTTTTCGCGTTGGCCGATTTGGGTGATCGGGAATCTGATCGGGCTGGGGCTTGGGGGGATCGGTTCGGCGTCGCGGGCGATGGTGGGTTTTTTCACGCCGCGGCATCGGACGGCGGAAATTTATGGTTTGTGGGGGCTTGCGTACAAGAGCGCGGGTGCGATCGGTGCTGTGGGTTTCGGCGGTTTGCGCGAGGCGTTCGGGGCGGTGGCGGCGTTGCTGGCGCTCGCGGCGGTGTTCGCGGTCGGCGGGGCGGGGGTGACGTTGGTGAACGAGCGTCGCGGTTCGGCGCGGGCGTCGGAGGCGGAGCGTCGGGTGTTGGACGAGCGTGACGGTTCGGCGGCTTAGGCGTCGCTGGCGTAGGGGGCGACGATCTGGAGGCGGTTCCACGGTGGCGAGTTCGCTTGTCGTCGGCGGGCGGAGGCGAGGAGTGCGGGTTCGTGGGCGTCGGAGGAGAGGACGACGGCGTCGATGTTCGTCGGCGGCTCGTCGGCGGGGCGGATAGGGACGCCTGCGATGTGCGCGCGCGTTGGGCGGTCGTCGAGTACTGCGACGAGGTGCAGTTCGCTGGAGGTGGGCCAGCTTTCGGCGAGGAGGCTTTCGGTGTGTCGCCCGGCGCCGAAGAGGGCGATGCGGTGGAGGCGTTGGTCGAGGAGGCGTCGTTCGACGTTGCGCCAGAGGCGTTTGCGGTACCAGTCGGCGCGTTCGGTTTGTCGGCGGAGTTCGGCGTGGATGACGCGTTCGGCGCCGGCGGCTTTGAGGTCGGTGAGGGTTTTGAGGAACGCGGCGGTGTGGGGGTCGGAAGCTGCGGTGTGGTCGAGGCGGTTGAGCCATTCGTCGATGGTGGGACGGAGGCCGTAGGCGGTGATGGGTTCGCGGCCGTCGAGCATGTCGCGTGCGGCGGCGTCGGCTTCGCGGTAGAAGCCGTTGGCGGCGAGGTGGTTCATGCGATAGGCGGGACAGGCGTGGGCGACGGTGGTCCAGCCGGCGAGGGCGAACCAGTCGCGGGCGTCGTTCCATGAGGACGCGATGCGATCTGGCGGCATGTTTTCGACGGGGTCGTCGAGGACGAGCGGGAGGCGCTCGGCGAGGGGTTCGCGCAGGCGGAAGACACAGCTTCCCGAATCTTCGACGGACAGCGTCGGTTGGAGGGCGTCGCGGAGGATGAATGCGTGGAGGGCGATCCAGTGGCAAAGGGGGTATTGGAGGTCTTGTTCGAAGAGGACGCCGCCTGTGGTGAGGTGCGCGGCCCAGGTGGCGAGGGCGGTGCGATGGAGGGCGGGCGTGCGGGCGAAGTCGAGGAAGAGGAGTTCGATGGGCTCGCGTTCGGGGTAGAGGGCTTTGCGTTGGTGCGGGTCTTGGTTTTCGGGGATGGAGCCTTCGCGGACGTCGATGCGGTGGGCCCAGGGGGCCATGAGCCTTGTGTGGAGCGATCGGAAGGAGTCGCCGTGCTGCATGTGGCGGAGGTAGAGGAGTTGGCTGTCGCGTTCGACGCGGAAGCGGTCATGAGAGATGACGGTGGAGCGTTGGTCGGCGCGTGCGTCGAGTCCGGCGAGGATGGCGCGTGTGCTGCCGCCGAGGAAGCAGCCGGCTTCGACGATGCGGCCTCGGCCGGGGAGTTGGGCGGCGACGTCGTGGAGCGCGTCGATCTCGGCGCGGGTGAGCATGGTGGGGTGATCGAATGGTCCCGGGAAGCCGGCGGGGGCGGGAGGGGCGGAAGCGGGGAGCGAGCGCGGGGCGGCGGTGGTGGGTGGGGCAGATGGTGGCGGGGTCATGGGCGTGGTTCTTTGCGGAGGAGGGCGGTGGCGCGGTGGGCGCCGGCGCGGTCGTTGAGGATGCGGAAGCCGGCGGAATGGGCGTGAGCGCGGAGCTGTTCGAGTTGTTGGTGGGTGGTTTGATCGGGGTGGGGAGCGTCGCGCCAGAGGGCGACGGCGCCGGGCTTGAGGAGGGCGGCGGCGGTGGCGAGGTCGAGCGTGCGCGGTTGACGGTGGGGCGGTTCGAATGCGACGAGGCGGTCGAAGGAGGCGAGTAGCTGGGGGGGGAGCGGCGCGTCGGGATCGGGCGGGAGGAGTTGGGCGGGAACGTTGCGGGCGCGGCAGTGGTTGGCTTCGGCGGGGTGGGCTGTGAGGGCGAGTGCGTCGAAGCCGCGGCTGCGGAGTTCGTCGGCGATGGTTCCGTCGCCTGGGTTGAGGAGGGCGACGCGGGGCGTGGCGGCGGCGGCGGAAGACGTGGCGTCGGTGAATTGTTCGAGCGAGTACAGATGCGAGGGGTCGAAGCGCGGGTCGGCGACGAGTTCGGGGAGCGGGCTGTGGGAGGGGCGGTTGGCGGCGTCGTCGGGGTGGGGCTTGCGGACGACGCCCCAGACGTGGAGAGGGAAGCGGCGGTCGTCGTCGAGGGGGAGGCGGAGGGGGCTGGGGAGGCGCTCGTGGCCCGGGCCGGCGGGGGCGTG
>JGI12109J20283_12248787_pt1 | contig 15559 bp, 13 predicted proteins | sample ElkSlonscriptome_12_FD_20283 | JGI IMG/M metagenome (IMG submission 20283) | reverse complement strand
ATAAAAACGTACCATGCTGCCGCAGGCGGAACCGTTCTGTAGCGGAGCAACCACCCGGTTTGTCAGGCTACCGCACAGGTTCTGCTATGTGAAAGGTATTGGGTCATGGGGCGACGGCCCCGGCGCGGGAGTCCCGGCGTCAGCCGGGGTGTGGCCGGAACCGGCTTCAGCCGGGACTCCGGGGGCGCTATCCGGTGGCGCAGGGCACCCCGCATGCCGTGGGACCGACGCGCATCATCTTTTCAGACAGTCTCTAAGACCGTGGTAATCGAACAGAGCCTGAGCGTGCAAATTATGTGCCAGGGGTATGGCATATAACTTGCAATGAATACCGGGATCAGCGCGGTGGCGTGAAACACGAAACCGGCAAGTAGTGTCCGGGACAGGCAGTATTATCAGGGAAGGTAACCGGAAAGGAAGAAGCGATGACTCAGCAGGAAACAATGGTCAGTTGGTTGAATGACGCTTACGGCATGGAGCATAATCTAATCCGTGTTTTGGAGAACCATGCGAAGGATACCGCGGGCCGCCCGGAGATGCACGCGAAGATCCGGCAGCATCTGGAGCAGACCCGCCGCCACGCCGAGCTGGTTAAGGGTTGCATTGAGCGGCTGGGGGGCAGCACCTCCACGATCAAGACCGGCATTTCGGATGTGATGGGCCGTATCCAGGGTGCTTCCACCGAGCCGGCCAAGGATGAGTTGGTCAAGAATGTTCTGTCCGACTATGCCTCGGAGAACTTTGAAATCGCCTCCTACCGCTCGCTGATTGCGGCGGCGCAGGCCATCGGCGATGCTGAAACCGTGCAGGTCTGTGAGACGATCCTCCAGGATGAGCAGGATATGGCCGGCTGGCTCGAGCAGCAGATTCCAGTGGTGACGCAGGAGTTCCTGGGACAGCAGACCCGCGCACACGGCGCGTAAGCGAATATTGCCATAGAGAACACAGCGAGCACGGAGGGATACGGCCGGTGTTTACGCGGGTTGGTGCCGCGTGAGTTGCCGGTAGGGATGCGCTGCTGCGCGGCCGCCGGTTGCGCCGGTTCGTGAACGACGGGTGTCATCCCCGGCAACTTTTTCCAACAGCAGATCGTATCATGAACAAACCGGGGGGGATATTCCCAATCTCCCCTGGTTTGTTGTTGGCATCCTCGCCATCAAGCTGGATTGTGACGAATCTGGAAAGGCAAGGACACAATGGACTTTTTTCAGAAGGCACTGGCAACGGTAGGTATCGGCGCGGCAAAGGTGGACACGCGCCTCAGTCAGTCGAGTTTTGTTCCCGGTGATCAGATGACCGGGGAGATACATATTCAGGGAGGCAATGTCGCACAGGATCTGGATGCGATCTATCTGGCGGTGGCAACCCGCTATAAGCGCGAGTCGGGTGACTCGACCTACTATGCGGAGCATGTGCTGGCGCGGCATCAGTTGGCCGAGCGCACGGTGATCGAGCCGCAGCAGACCCGCGTGGTACCCTTTACCGTCCGCCTGCCGGAAGAGACGCCGGTCACCGTGCATAAGGTGCCGGTCTACCTCAAGACCGGGCTGGATATTCCGGGGGCACTTGATCCCAAGGACCAGGACTATATTCAGGTGCAGCCGCATCCGCTGATGACGCAGGTACTGAGTGCGGTTGAGGCGCTGGGGTTTCAACTGGTGAAGGTCGATTGCGAACATAGCCGACTGGGTATTCTGTCGCACCCGTTTGTGCAGGAGTTTGAGTTCCGGCCCATTGGTGAGTATCGCCGCCACCTGCAGGAGCTTGAGCTGATCTTCCGGCTGCAGGGCGAGACGCTGGATGTTTTCCTGGAGTTGGACCGGCGGGCGCGCGGGCTGTCAGGGTTGTTTGATGCCGCGTTCGATATGAACGAGCGCTTTGCCCACCTCCAGGTGACACCCGCCACCACCGGGGATCTCCAGCGCCGCCTGGCGCAGGTGATCGAGAGCCACGCACGGTAGGGACGTGAAGCGTGAGGCGTGAAGCGTGAGGTGTGAGGCGTGAAGCGTGAAGCGTGAAAGTTTTACCATTTCCCTTCGCGTCTTTGCGTCTTTGCGCCTCTGCGTTAAAAAAGCGATGTGACGTATTGTTGCGCAATTCGCAGCAGCAGTTCATTGGAATGATCTGGCTCTCCGCGTTGTGATTGGTGTGCCATATGTCGTGTCGCTCCTTCGATGTTGCTGCTATGATTATACTATGGCATAGAGCGGGTAGCTTTGAACCCGGCCGGTGTGGCGAGCAGCAGGGATAACGAGGGGGCAAGCGTTATCTTCTGATGAACTTTGAAAAAATAGCCTGGATATGGAGTGCGGCAGAAGAACGGTGCATAGAATGCACCCTACTGCTCTTTGAGAAAATAATCCAGATACACGACACAGGAGTCCCGGCTTCAGTCGGTGGAATGCCTGCCGGGATAGCGGCATACTGCCGAGAACGCCTGATCCGGCTGAAGCCGGGACTCCCGTCCAGTGATGTCCGGATGAAAATGTCAAAGTTCATCAGAGGATCTTACATCACTGCAAAGACCAGACGAACCACGAAGAACACGCAGGAACACGAATGGCGGCACAGCGGGTGTGATTGCGTGTGTACGTCAGGTTTGTTGCTTCGCGCTCTTCGTGGCCTTCGTAGTTTTCTTGCTGGTTTGCCGGCACATTGGTATCACACCTCCTGCTCCACCCGGAACGGAATCACCACCTCCACCCCACTGGTGTCGCCACGGACGACCATTTGCCAGGTGCCCGGCAGCGAGTCAATCGGTGAGTACCAGTACCAGTCGGCGCGGCCGGAGGGGCCGGCCTCGTTTAGTTGCCGAATATTGCCGTCGTCGATGGTTGCGCCGGTCGGGCTGATCAGCCAGGCGCTGATGGTTTCGCCGGGGATAAAGCCGCGCGCAAAGAAGGCAAAGCGGGTACCCGCGACGGCTTCATTCGGCTGCACATTGGCCTCGATGGTCGGCGGGGTCTGCCGGTCGATCTCAAAGCTGATGACATGCTGGACCCCGCTCGCCATGCCCAGCGTGACCATCTGCCAGATGCCCGGCTGCGCGTCCAGCGGCGCGACCCACTCCCAATCGGCGCGCCCGATGTCGTTTGCGCCGTCGAAGTCATCGACATCGGCGTCAACGGCGCGACCATCGGGGGTGTTGAGCCACAGACCGACGCCCTCCTGGGGCAGGAAGCCGGTGGCGACGAAGCGGAACAGCGTGCCCCGTTCGCCCACCTGGGGCTGCACATTCGCCTCCCTGGGGAGCGGCGGCGCCGGCTGGGCCATGGCCCGCCCGGCACCACCACTGCCGGCACATAGTAGCAGCACTACAATCATAACTATGCCTGGAAGCTGTTTCATGGGGTTTCCTCCTCGGTCGTGTCCAGGGTGTTGTTCATTTCTTCCGGGTCTTCTGCTTCGTTGTCGTTCATCTCCGGGTCGCCGCTGATTACATCCGCTTCTGCTGCATCCACACCGGCAATATTGACCACCACGGTCATGCCGACGCGCAGCGGCTCGGGAGCTTCGTCCAGTTCGATGCGGACCTGGTAGGTGGTCACGCCCTGCTGGATCTCCGCTGTGGGCGCGATAAATGTCACCGTGCCGGTGAAGACCTGCCCGGCGATCGCGTCGGCGACAATCTGCACCGGCTGCCCCACTTCTACCCGGTCGATCAGTGCCTCGTTGACGAACACATCAACATAGAGCCGCGATAGATCCACAACGCGGATAGCCGGTTCGCGGACGGGACCACCGGCAGCAACCACGTCACCCGGGTCGATATTGACCACTGCGACTTCGCCGTCAAAGGGGGCGCGGATCTCGGCATACTCGCGGTTGAGTTGCGCCTGGGCCAGGGCGGCCTCAGCCTGAGCGATCCCCGCTTCGGCCTGCGCCTGCTGCGACTCAGTCGGCGTGGTCAGCAGTCGGTCCAGATTGGCCTGGGCCTGAGCAACGCCGCCCTGCGCCGCCTGAAGCTGCCCTTCGCGCTGCCGGCCGGTCAGTTTGGCGAGGTTGGCCTGGGCATTGGCGACCGCCGCGCGGGCCTGGGCCACCTGGCTCTCCTCCGGCGGCTGCAACAGTTGATCCAGTTGCGCCTGCGCCTGATTGACCTGGGCCTCGGCCTGCTGCAACCCGGCAATCTCGGCCAGCCCCGCCTGTTCATAACCAAGCTGGGCCTCCTCCAGCGCCAGGTTGGACTGCCGCAACTGAACGATGGCCTGCAGCAGTTGATCGCTGAAGAACCCGGAGATATTATCGGATATATCAATCCCCAGATCAAAGTCAACCGGGATGGCCTCCGGCAGATCCAGTTCCGGGTCAAAATCTTCCGAGTCGCGCCAGTTCCAGTAGGCGTTGCTGTAGTTGCTCTGCGCGGCCCAGACTTGGTTGGTTGCGCGGGCCACGGCGAGTTGCGCCTGCGTTTTGGCCTGCGAAAGCTGTACGCGTTGAGTCTCCAGCCCGGCCAGGGCCGCGTCACGTTGCGCCGAGGCAGCGCGGATATCCACCTCGTCCGGCCCGGCCAGAACATCGTTGAGGGTGGCCTGGGCCTGGTTGATCTGCTGCTGCGCGGCGTTCACGTCCTGCGGTGTCACCGCGCCCTGGGCCTGGTTCAGTTGGCCCCGTGCCTGCTGCACCCCGGCTTCGGCCTGCCGGATCTGCACCCCGGTCGGTTCCAGCCCCTCAAGCTGAGCCTGGGCGCTCTGCAGGGCGGCCTCGGCATTGCGAATGCTCTGCTCCAGGCGGCGCACGTCGAGGATTGCCAGGAGATCGCCTGTCTGTACCATATCGCCCTCTTCGACATAGACCTCGTTGACGGTGCCGCCGGTCTGGAAGGCGATCTCGGCATCCTGAAATGCCCTGACCGCGCCGGTTGCCGTGACATCAAACTCCAGTTCGATCTGTCCCGGCAGCTCCGGCAGGGCGGTTGGCGTCGGCTCCGGTTGCCCGGCGACGGCGGTGCGCTGCACCGTTGCGGTGGGCGCACTCCCCCCCGGCATATCCGGCGCGCAGGTGCTGAGGCCAATCGTGGCTACCAGCAGCAAAACGGCGATTCCTATGTAACGCGTCACTATCTCTTCTCCTTGTATTGAGTGTTGGTTATGTTAACTGCGGGCTTCGTGCCCGCGCCGTTCAGTTGACTGCTCCCGACCGACTGCCGGACGTGGGTGCGCTTCGCCCGACTGCTTGCGCTCCTCGGAGCGCTGCCGGCGGCGTTCGCGCCGGCGGGCGATACCGAGGCGGGCCGACTCCACCAGGTTGTAGGCCACCGGAATGATCAGCAGGGTCAGTAGAGTTGACGTAATCATCCCGCCGACGACCACGGTTGCCAGACCCTGGCGTAGTCCGGCACCCTCACCCAGACCAATCGCAGCCGGCAAACTCCCCAGGATCACCGTCAGCGAGGTCATCAGGATGGGGCGCAGTCGCAGGCGGCCGGCCCGCAGAATCGCCTCGTTGAGATCATCCGTCATCTCGCGTGAGCGGTTGGCAAAATCAACCAGCATGATCGAGTTCTTGGTGACCAGTCCCAGCAGCATAATGAAGCCGATCATTGCCAGGATGGTCAGGGTGGTGCCGGTCAGGGTCAGTGCCAGGAACGCGCCAATTGCGCTAAAGGGCATCGCCAGCATAATGATCAAGGGCTGGATATAGGAGCCGAACTGGCCGGCAAGCACCATAAAGACGAAGGCCACCGAGAGCCCCATAGCCAGCAAGAGACTGCTAAAGCCTTCCGACTGCTCCTGGGTTGCGCCGCCATAACTGACGGTGACAGCGGGAGGTTTCTCAACGGCCGCAAGCCGTTCCTGGATATCCGACTGAACATCGTTGATATTGCGGCCGATATTGAACCCGCCGATCACGACTTCGATCTGCCGGTTGGCACGCCGAATGGCGGAGGGGCCCGTTGTCAGTTCCACATTGGCGACGGTGCGTATGGGCACCAGGTCGCCGCGAATTGGCAGCCGCAGGTTTTGCAAATCTTCGATATCCTGGCGATCTTTGGGTTGGAGTTGCACAATGATCGGAAACTCTTCGCCACCTTCACGATAGCTGGCTACATCACTGCCGTCCAGCAAGGTTCGCACATTTTGCGCCAGAGTCACGTTACTCAACACATACTCATTGGCCCGGTCCAGAATAATCTCGACCTGCAGCTCGGGATTGCCCGGTGCGTAGGTCGAGCCGACATACATCAGTCCGGGCACATCTTCAATCGCTGCGGTCATCCGATCAATCACCGGCGCTACATCCTCCAGGGAGCCGGTGGTGCGAACCTGCACCTGGATCGGGCGGGCGGTGACGGCGGTGCTGGTACCAAGCTGGTAGCTGGGTGGGCTGATCACCAGGTCGGGGAACTGAGCGAGCTTGTCGTCGAGGCGCTGAATTGTCTCCTCGATGTCGGCATCGTTGTGCAGGTTGACCAGGAAGGTTGCCTGTTCCGCGCCTCCGCCGGCACCAATCGCAATCCCGCCGGTCTGGGCCGTGCCACCACCCACGGTGGTCAACAGATTTTCCACCGCCGGATCGGCCAGCAAGATCTGCTCGGCCTCCTGCGCTCTCTGGTTGGTCCGTTCCAGCGGTGTTCCCGGTTCCAGTTCAAAGGATAGACCGAGCCGGGGGCGGTCGCTTTCCGGCAGGAAGGCAAAATCGACGGTGCGGGCGGCAAAGACACTGGCAACCAGCACCGCCACGCCGACGAGAACCGTTACCCAGCGGTAGCGCAGCGACCAGGCCAGGACCGGCAGGTAGAGGCGCTCCAGCCAACTCACTTCTTCCTGCGTTTCCTCCTCTTCTGCTTCCGCCTCCGGCTCCTGCTGCTTAAACCAGTAGGCCGAAACCGCAGGCGCCAGCGTAAAGGCCTCGAACAGCGAGATGGCACTCGCCCCGGCCACGGTGATGCCAAACGACTGGAAGATAATGCCCGCCGTGCCGGTAGTAAAGGTGACCGGCACAAACACCGCAAACAGGGTCAGGTTCATTGCCAGCACCGAGGCAGCTACCTCGGAGGTGCCCTGGCCGGCGGCTTCGCGGGGCGTCTTCCCCATCTCCATGTGGCGGAAGATATTCTCGCGCACCACAATGGCGTCGTCGATCACCAGGCCGACCGAGATTGAGAGTGCCAGCAGGGTCAAAATATTGATGGTCAACCCGAACAACGCCAGAACACCGAAGGTGGCGATAATAATCACCGGCAGACCAATCACCGTCACCAGGGTGTTGCGCAGGTCGCGGAAGAAGATAAATACGACCAGCGAAGCAAAGACGATGGCGACCACAATCTCGTTGATGGCGCCCTGAACACTCTGCTGTACCTGTTCGGCATCATTGCTGACGACCACATAGTTGAGGGTCGGGTATGCGGCGAAGGCCTCCTCAGCCGCTGCCAGGGCATTTTCCGCAACGGTGACGGTGTTGGTGCCGCTCTGCTTGCGGATCTCCAGGCTGAGGGCGTCACTTCCGTTCAGGCGGGTGTAGGTTTCGATCTCGGTAAAGCCCATTTCGACCCGTCCCAGGTCATTAATCTGGTAGGTCGTACCGGGGATACCGACCAGCGCAATTTCGGCGGGTGTGTCAAATGGATCGAGCGCGCGGATGGTTACTTCGCGCTGGTTAAACAGGGTTTCGCCCAGACCTAGATCAATGGTCTCCCGCTGGATAGCTTCACCTACCTGGGAGGGCAGGATGCGCAGGGCTGTCAGGCGTTGCAGATCGAGCATAACATCAACCTGGCGCTCAAGGCCACCGGAGATGGTCGTTGCACCAACGCCCGATACGCGCTGGATCTGGGGTTCAATCTCTTCATCAACGATCCGGCGTAGTTCGCCCTGCTCTAACTCGACCTCGCTGTTGATCGCCAGGGTCAGGATAGGCGTGGCGGCCGGGTCAAAGGTCTGAAAGACCGGTTCATTAATATCCTGGGGCAACTGGTTGCGGATACTGGACACACTCTCGCGCACATCCTGGAGCGCAAAGTCTACATCACGATCCTGCTCAAATTCGATCAGGAAAATCGCAACGCCTTGCCCCGCCGTGCCGGTGACATTGGTGACGCCGCTGAGAGCGACCAGTTCATCCTCGACGGGTTGGACCACCTGGTCGGCAATGGTCTCGGGACCGGCACCGGGGTAGGCAACTGTCACCGAGACAATCGGCACCTCAATGTCCGGCAGCAGATTAACCGGCATGCGCAAAAAGGCCACCAGCCCGACGACGACCAGGGCAAGCATTGCCATGGTCACCATGACGGGCTGCCGAATAGAAGTATCAGAGATTATCATGGCTTGATGCCCGGCGTCTTTCTAGATCAGGAGACAAGGTTACAGATTTCAGGTTACAGGGGTAACAACTGGTATGCCTGCCTGGCATATAAAACTATTACAGACCTTGTCCAAACATTTTTGTAGTTGTGAGACAGGTGCATATGACGTTGTCGGGTGCGCTACTGTGCATCCCGACAGGCGCATGCGCGCGCTCGCTGTGTAGGGTTACCCAATACCTTTCAAATAGCAGAACGTACGCGGTAGATGTGCAAATCGGATGGTTGCTTCCGGTAGGACGGCGTTTCGCCTGCCGGAGGCGAACATTCCTTCCGCTGGGGTGATCGCATAACTTATATTATTTGAAAAGTATTGGGTTGATCCCCGGACTGGTTAACGCTCGTCCCGTTCATGCACCCGCGCCGGGGGACTGGTGGCCTCGACTGCGGTGAAGGGTTCGATGATCCGGTAGCTGTGGGTTGCGTCTTTGGGCACGACCCAGGAGTCGCCGGGCTCAAGCTTGACCATCTGCCCTTCGAGGTGCAGTTCGGCGCGGCCCCGGATCACATAGCCAACCGTTTCATAGTCGCGCTGGGATGACGGCTTGGGGTCGCCCGGTTGCTCATTGTCCCAGAGGCGCATCGAAACGGTAACACCCGATGCCAGGTATTTCTGGCCCATCTCGCCCTTCGGGGAGTGAGTTGCATCAAGCTTTTTTACGCTGGTATCACCCATGGTTATCTCCTTACTTCTTTCTTACCTTACACAAGCTACGCGGTCGTTGATCCGACAGGAGATTCCGCCTCCGGCAGGGCGGAAGATTCTAGCTTTTTTCCACAAAAAATTTGCACTGTGTGCAATGTTTCTGGGAAAAAAGATGTCATGTTCTGCTTTACGCTCTTTTGTTCTTCGTTCTTTGTGGATTTCCCTTACCAGGCCTTCTTGCGATGTAGCTTCTCTTCCGCCTTTTATCGATGCAGGTGTTCGTTAGGCCCCACGTTCGTATGTGATATGGCGTAGAATGCTCTACTGAGCTACGATTTGAAACACAGCAAGTAACGTGCCAGTGTACTGGTATGTCGCCATCCGGGATACCTACTGGGGCAACAGAAATACCCTCCCGGCATTTTCCGAGAGGGTATGGGAAACACAGCCGATATCCGGGTCAGGCGCGGGACTGTTCGCGGGCAATCTGACCGGACCATTTCAGGGCTTCGGAGGCTGCGTTGAGCCACTCGGAGATTCCGGTTGCCGCCAGGATGCTCATAAAGACCCGGGTGGGACCGGGGGCGATAATCAGGCCGTAGGTCAGGCCGGCCGCGATCCAGGTGCCCGAGCAGATCGGGCAGGAAAGCAGTTCGCCCAGTGCCCGTTGTGCGCCTTCGCCTTTCGCAACGACCGTCTTCCCGGTACCCGAAGCATCGGGGCGCGTTTCGGTAAAGGGTTTCCGCAACGGCAGCGTCACCTTGTCGTAGGCCGCCAGATGCCCGCCGCGATAGGTGGCAAAGCCAAGCAGCAACAGATCGAGCGGGCGCATTTCAAAGGGATCGTTGTGCCGCTTTTCCCGCGCCGCAAATGCGGTTAACAGCGCTAGAAAGAGGCCGATCAACATCAGGTAGGTGGCCTGCTGCTTCTGCTGCCGGCGCGCATGCTCATCCTGATCATTGGAGGCGCCATTTCCCTGGCTGTCGGCTCCCGTTGTGTTGACGAGAGCGATAACGTCAGCAATACTCATTGCGATATCTCCTCTGCGATGGGGTTAGTTTTTGCTATGCACCTTGTCCCAGGCATAGTGAATGGCGTCCTTAAAGCGATTCCAGGTCGCCGGGTTGCGCTCTTCCCACTGCCGCCGCGCCTCCGGCTCAATCTCGGACCAGTTGCGATCCTGGTAGCGGGTGTCGTTTGCCAGGTCGTACCCGTAGCGGTAGCCAAGCTGGTAAGCGTCGAATGGGTAGTTACACCCGCCGAAGTTGCTGGTGTAGTGGTTTTCAAAATCGGGCACATAGGCGTTATACCCGCTGGAACCGGCGGGACCGCGCTGCCCACCGGGATTCTCCGGATGGGTTTCGTAATATTCACGCTCGCGGTTGATAGTTTCGCCCTGATATGGCGCAACGCCAACCTCGTTAAGCGGTGGGTTACTGGTCTGCCATTCTGCGGAGCGTCGCCGGATATCAACCGGGTGATGCTGATTCAGGATGCCTGCGGCCTGATTTGCCCGCTCGTCCGAGGTGGTAACGGCAATCAGCGTACCGCCCCGGCGTACGCCTTCCTCATAGGAGCGCGCTTCTTCTTCCGGTAGACCGCTATGGAAGAGCCAGCCGGACAGACCACCCGCGGCTGCGCCCAGACCGGCTCCCGCCAGCGCTCCGGCAATCGGACCGGCGGCCAGCGCCGGACCAATGCCCGGAACGGCAAACAGCCCCAGACCGAGCAGCAACCCGCCGACACCACCGGCCAGCGCGCCCGCGCCGGCACTGATACCGGTTTCTTCGCCGCGCGAAACATGATTCTCGTCTTTGGCAACCGAGCGTTCGCGTCCGGCTCCGATATGCTGGTCGTACCGACCTTCGGCATTGTTGGCGACCAGACTGATGTCGTCGCCTGGGAAATCATTGTCACGCAGATCCTGGACTGCCTTCTGCGCCGTGTTGAAATCATCGTAGAGCGCTACAACTGTCTTTGCCATAATTTGACCTCCTTGTCTTCTTTGAGAACACCGGCCTGCGCCGGGCTACGTCGTTGTGCAGATGCTACTGAAAAATAACATAAATTACGTTGTTTGGCATGGCGATTGAAACAATGGGCAAGCCGATGTCTACAATGTTTGTCCTTCGGTATGGTTTCTGTGGTTACTTACCTGGTCGCAGCGGAATGTGAACTACACCGCGATAATGTCGCCCACAAAACCAATGCCGTTTGCGTCACCCGCGAAGAAGAAGATGGTAACGATCAGGGCGACAAACACGACCGCAGCCAGCCCGATGATCAGGGTCAGTGACGGCCCGGCGCGCTGATCGGACGACTGGCGCAGGCTAACGCCGGCCGGGGAGTAGCTGCCACCGCTGCCTTCAACCTTGGCACTTGTCGGTGAGAAGGTTCCGCCCTTCTCCCGGGTGCTGCGACCGTGGCTCTCGGTCGGGGTGCCGTGTGATGCTTCGGGTTCACCGGCCATTGGCGAAGGGTACTGTGATCCGGCAATATTCTGGTACTGGGTTCCTTGTTGCTGATTTTTTTGCTGCTCGCTCATTTTCAACCTCCTTATGTGATATCTCATTATTCCAATGTATAGAATGCGCAAACGTTGTCCGGGTTGCCGAGTGGATTGAAAGCGGTGTTGGTATACGGAGATCCAGGTTGCAAGAAGTGTGCCAGGTCAGGGGTTACGGGGTAGGGGTTACGGGGTAACGGTTGCGGAAAATACCCGGCATATGCTCTCCGAACTGGCCGGCGCAAAGGCGCAAAGTTTATACGATTCTTCGGGCTCTTTGCGCCTTTGCGCGCGGTTACTTCATAGCCAAGCGGTTAGATAGTGTCGGTGTAACGGCAGGTGACGGCGGCCAGGAGCCGCTCGCGGCTGTCCTGGGGTGGGATGTCCAGTTTTTCGACGAGCATTGCCTCGGCTGCCAGCATTTCATCCTGGACGGCGGTGCGGAACCAGTGGCTGTAGTCGCCCCGCTGAAGATGGTAGTGCCAGATGTCCGCGTCAACCTGGCGGGCCAGCTTGACGAAGTCCTGCAGGTTGCCGACCCGCAGATTATGCCGGGCATCCGGACCACGGAAGAAGAACGCGGCGTCCGCCTCCGGGGAGAGGGTTTCCTCTTCCTGAGTAAAGACGCGTACGTGTGGCTGCGGCGCGGTATCCGGCGCTACCGGCCCGGGTGCGTCTGCCACGGTCAGCCCACGTCGCGCTGGTGTACGAACGGCCTGCGAAGCGGCCGGCCAGGTTTTTATATTGCCCTGCACCGTCTCAACCGTATCACTGGTCAGACCCGGCATACTCCGGGTCGTCACCTGATAACTGCTGTTCAGCAGCATGCCGGTTGCGCGGATACTCTGCTCCGTGACGCGCATGCCCATGGTCGCCGTTGCCCAGAACAGCCCGTTCCAGAGGTTGGCCGTATTTGCCATCATACCGGCAACCAGATTCGCCTGACGCAGTGCCTGATGCTCCATATTATACATTGTCATTAGGTATACTCCTTTTGCCTCGGAATGCATCACATTATGGGATTTCAAATACCCGGAGTAGGAAAAGCAAGAAGTATGCCATACAGGGGCGTAGGAGCGCAGCATAGTGTGTCCTGACCGGATTGCGGGGGAAATAAAAAGAGACTCACGCCGGAACCGGGCGACCAGGGGGAGTCGCGTTGTTCCAGTGTGAGCCTGACCCTCCCGCGCGTGGGCGCGGGTTACTCCGACAGCTACCGGGGGCTGTGATTGCCATCGCGTGCCGGAGCGTTGACGTACCAGGTTCCTACTAGTTCATAGTAGCCAGAGTATCCGTTCCCATCCAGATGCCGAAGACCAGGACGACAATGATCACGATTGCCAGACCGACGACGGCGAGTACCTGGTTCCAGTCTTGCATAGCTTCCCTCTTTCCGCTCTATTCCAGTTGAGACCTTAAGGACTCCCGGTAGCTCTATTGTAACATATGTTGCAAGCTTTTTGACTCAAAAGCAATAAGTTTCAGGCCGGGTGTTGGGGATTAGGGACTGGGGATTGGGGATGGGGGCGGATTTTGCCGGTAGGGACGTGCTGCTGCGCGTCCGCATGCCGTCCTGATGCGGTGCGGTTGCCGGGCGAGGAGCATGCGTTTGAAGCAAACATCCCCCCGCCGGGGTGAACCTGGCGGGAGGATGCTCCGCGTCCTACCGCCTACCGCCTGCAGCTTGTAGGCTACGGACTACGGACTACGGACTACAGACTATGCCCTGGCTTCCGGGTTGACCATCTGCTCCGCAATGTGGGTCAGCTTGTGGTCCGTCTCGCCTTCTTCGTTGAGGATCTGCTGGAGCAAGCCGGCATCGCTCTGCCGGCCAAGCTGGTTGGCCCAGGTGCGGACACTGCCATAGCCCGCCATCTCGTAGTGCTCAACCCGCTGTGCGGCGGCGATCAGCCCGGCATCCTTCACCGGGGCATCGGCCTTCGCTTTGATGATCTCCTCGCCCTCTTTGATCAGACCTTTCATTGCCTCGCACTTCTCGCCCTTGGGCTTTTCGCCGAGGCCGTTAAAGATCTCCTCCAGGCGGGAAATATGCTGCCGGGTCTCGTCCAGGTGACGCTGAAAGCCCTGCTTCAAATCTGAGAGGGTGGCTGCATCGGCCATTTTGGGTAAGGCTGTGACGAGTTGCTGCTCTGCATCGTACAAATCCCGCAACTGCTGCACATACAGCTCTTGCAGTGAATGGAATGCCATCATTGGCTCCTTTCTTTCGGCATGATCTCAGGTTATGGGGTACAGGTGACGAGGCGCGTGCGTCGGTAATCGGCGCATCGGCCCGGCCCGGAAAGCTGTTGCGAACCTTGTCTTGCCGGCTTGCCACTACTTACACCATGGTCCAACCCGGGTGTGGATTGAACCGAACATGGATTCTGCAAGAAGTATGCCAGGGATCTTCGCGTTGCAGGGTTGCAGGTTCGTACGTTGACACGTTGCAGGTTCGCACGTTGACACGTTGCAGGTTCGCAGGTTCGCAGGTTGCACGTTGACACGTTTTGCGCTCTGCACTCTCAGAGCCTGTCTGAAACGGGTTGGTCATGAGGCGACGGCCCCGGCGCGGGCGTCCCGGCGTCAGCCGGTTCCGGCCACACCCCGGCTGACGCCGGGACGCCGGGGGCGCTGTCCGGTGTCGCAGGGCACCCCGCATGCCGTGGGACCGACGCGCATCAGCTTTTCAGATAGTCTCTCAGTTCTCGGTTCTCAGTTCTCACTCTGACCCCTGACCCCTGACCCTGTAACCTGTAACCTGTAACCTGTAACCTGGTATTACGAGCTATACCCCAGGTAGTCCTGAAGGCGGCGGCCCAGTTGCGGCGTACGCAACCGGCGCAACGCTTCGGCCTCAATCTGGCGGGTGCGTTCGCGGGTGATGCCGAAGGCGTCGCCGACCTCCTCCAGGGTGCGGTTGCTGCCGTCCTCCAGGCCATAGCGCAGGCGCAGAATCTGCCGCTCGCGTTCGGGCAGTTCTTCCAGTACGGCCAGGAGATCTTCCTGTAGCATACTCTGGGTCGCAACTTCCAGCGGCGACTCCAGGTGCTCATCGGCGAGGATTTCGGACAGGCGGCCCTCGCCCTCTTTGCCAATCGGGCGCTCGATAGAGACCGGCTGCCGGGAGGCGCGCAGCAGGCGCTTGACTTTGCGCACACTCATATTCATCACTTTGGCGAGTTCTTCCGGGGTGGGCTCGCGCTCGGAGGTCTGCTTAAACTGGTTGATAGTCCGGTAGAGCTGGTTCATTGTCTCGCTCATATGCACCGGCAACCGGATCAGCCGGCTCTGCTGGGCAATGGCGCGGGTGATGGCCTGGCGAATCCACCAGGTGGCATAGGTTGAGAAGCGATTGCCTCGCTGGTGGTCAAACTTCTCGACGGCGCGCATCAGGCCGATATTGCCCTCCTGTACCAGATCCATAAGCGAGAGGGGGCTGCCGTTGTATTTCTTGGCAACGCTGACAACCAGTCGCAGGTTGGCCTGGATCAGTTGCTGGCGAGCATCTTCACCCCGGGCGACATCGCGCTCCAGCGTGGCGCGCTCAGCCGGTGTGGTGTAGCCATGGCTGTCCAGGCGCGTACGGGCCGTGCGGCTCTGCTCCAGTTGCTGCGCCAGCGTCACTTCTTCGGCGGCGGTCAGTAGCGGTACCTGTCCAATCGCCTGCATGTAGATCTGCACACTGTCGGTGGCTCTGATGCCATCCAGAGCAGTATCATCTGCGCTATCATCAAACAGGGCTATATCATCGGAGGTTTCACCATCACTATCACTATCCCACGACTCAAACGCGGAGTTGAATGCGGATCGGTTGCCTCCGGGATTATACGTGATGCGATCTGTACCCGCTAAAGCAGTCATTTTTGCGTTCTCCCTGCTAGCTCATGTTGGTGATGCATGCCGGCGGATTGTACGAGGTGGCCCGATTGCCGGCCGGTATTGGTCCACTCGCACCGGACTTAGCAAGAAGTGTGCCATTAAGAAACTGTCTGAAAAGGGTTTGTCATGGGCATACGGCCCCGGCGCGGGAGTCCCGGCTTCAGCCGGTTCCGGCCACACCCCGGCTGAAGCCGGGACTCCTGGGGCACTGTCCGGT
>JGI12109J20283_10282998_pt1 | contig 15562 bp, 10 predicted proteins | sample ElkSlonscriptome_12_FD_20283 | JGI IMG/M metagenome (IMG submission 20283) | reverse complement strand
CGGGGTCGCACCAGTTATTGGTTGTTGGGCGGGGAAAAGAGCGCCCCTACAAGCCTACTGCCCAAAAAACTGATTACTGATTACTGATAACTGATGACTGAAGAAACCCCCCGATTGCCGAGGAGCCCCTTAATCGCTGATTACTGAAAAGCCCACAGCCTGGGGTGGAGAAAACCGTTGCAGAATTTGATAACATTCGCTGACGCTGGCTTGGGTTTCCATCGCATTAACCAATGCCTCGTAAGCGTCTTGATGTTCTTTTAAAAGGGTTGTGGCTTGTAACTCGCCCCAACGTTGCTTTAAAGGGGTTTCTGACTCAGGACGACCGAAATAATCGAGGGTCGCGGCTAACTTTTCGCGGTCGTCGCGGCCTCCTTGAGCTTCGCCGTAGCTGAGGGTTTCGGCAGCAATCCCCGCCATCCAAACCGCACTCAGGCGGTCGATGAGTTGTTTTAGCTCTCCAGGGGGCAGTTTTTCGGGCAGCAAGGCTTCTGTATCCACGATCGCGCCCCCGATGCCATTTTGGCCTTGTTTGAGGGCTTCCCAAGCGTTGAGGGTGTAGTCTTTGATGGGAATATCGAGGTGATAGGCGACGAGGAAATGCCCGGCTTCATGGCGCACCACGCGATCGCGATACTCCCCCGAAAACCGCGACACACCATCGAGGAGTAGGGTCATCCCTTTCCCTTGTAAGCCGAGGGTATCGGCGGTGATTAACCCCAACACGGCAAAAGTAATTCCGGTGGGAACAAAGGGCGAGATATGCAGCAAGGGACTCAACAACACCGAAAGCATCATTAAGAAAATCCCAATTGCTAATAGGTTTAAAGCCGTGGTTTGCATTTTGGGTATATATGTATGACTGTTGTTTCTTAATGATAATGACCAATGGCGTTTCCGTAGGGGCGGGGTTTCCCCGTCCAATTACGTTTTTGGAGCAACATTACTACCAACAAAGGACAAAGGACAAAGGACAAAGGACAAATAACCTAATTCAAAAGCCGTTTAATCGTGCTTTGGGCTTGGGAACCGTAGCCGCCGCCAAATAAATTAAAGTGGTTGAGAACGTGGTAGAGGTTGTAGAGGGATTTTCGCTGTCGGTAGCCGTCATCGAGGGGCCAGACGGCGTTGTAACCTTGATAGAAGGCGGAGGGAAAGCCGCCGAATAATTCGGTCATGGCAATATCGGCTTCGCGATCGCCCCAATAGGTAGCCGGATCGAGGATTGCAGGCTCACCGTCGGCAGTACAAGCGGCATTGCCTGACCACAAATCCCCGTGGAGGATAGAGGGTTGGGGTTGATGCGATCGCAACTGTTCGCGGACGGCTTCGACTACGGTATCGGTATCGGGAAAAGAACCGCCGCGACGCTTGGCTAAACGCAACTGATAGCCAATGCGTTTAACGGCGAAAAACTCACTCCAGTCTGCCATCCAGTCATTAACTTGGGGAGTTGAACCGATGGTGTTGTTGCGATCCCAACCAAACTTTTCTGCTCCTTGGTATTGGTGCATCGCGGCCAATTTGCGCCCCATTTCCTGCCAGGCTTGGGAGTTGCCGCGCCCAAATTCGAGCCATTCGAGGACAATGTAACTGTGGCGATCGCTCGTTCCAGTGCAAATCGGTTGGGGAACGCGAATCGTCTGGGTTTGATACATGGCTTCAAGTCCGGCGGCTTCAGCCATGAACATTTCCAACTGGGACGGCTCGTTGAGTTTGACAAAAAAGGTGCGATCGCCATCGCTGACAGCATAGCTTTGATTGATACAGCCTCCCCCGACGGTTTTCTGCTGTTCTACCTCAAACTTTTGCTGGGTGGTTTCGCTAATTTTTGCCGCGATTTCTGTCCACATAATTCCATCTTTCAATTTCTGCTGCCTTAATTTTGCCGTTATTTTTCTGGATGGACGACCACCATGGCAAAAGCATCGGGGGTAAGATAACGTTGGGCGGCGGCTCTGACATCTTCGGCAGTAACGGCTTGGAGGCGTTCGGTATAGGTCAAAGCGGGTTCTAAATCCTGCATTTGGGAATAGTAGTAACCGTACAAATTAGCGCGATCGCTCGGTCGTTCGTTGCCAAAAACAAAGCGATTGGCGGTTTTGGTACGAATCCGCGCTAAATCACTTTCTGCGACCAACTCGGTACGAAAACGCTCTAAATGTTGTGCGATCGCGGCTTCAACGTCAGCGACATTCTCAGAAGGAAGTTGTGCGCCAATATAAAACATTCCCTGCACCCCTTTGGTGACATTACTCGCACCAATGGCGGTAACTAACTGGCGATCTTCGCGCAAATCCCGAAACAAGCGGGACATTTTGCCTTGTCCCAACACGGCCGCTAACATATCCAAGGCATAAGTATCGGCTAAATCCATCATCCCCGGCACTCGCCACAACAGGATTAAACGGGCTTGTTGCAGCCGCGCATCAGTGTATTCTCGGCGCACCACTTCAGTAAAAGCGGGTTCTGGCTCAAACTGCGGGGGAGATACAACAGGAGGGCGACTCCGATGGCGATTTTCCTCGGCTGCGGCGTGGGCTGTGGCGACAATTTCAATCAACTCTCCCACCGGAAGATTCCCCACCACGGCTGCTGTCGCGGTTTGGGGGCGATACCATTGGGAATGAAACGATTGCATTTGTTGAGGGGTGAATTGCGCGATCGCACCCGGAGGTCCCAAAACCGGACGACGATACGGTAAACAATTAAAACAGGTTTCCATGGCCCGCCGAAAGGTGCGCCGACTGGGGTTATCGTCCGAACGGCGAATTTCCTCTAAGACGACCAAACGCTCTCGCTCAAAAGCTGTATCTTCGATTTGAGGGTTGGTCACTACTTCAAACTGTAATGGTGCCAGCGCCGCAAAATCTTTGGGGGCTGTGGTGATGTAATAATGAGTGTATTCTTGACTGGTGGCGGCATTGGTAACGGCCCCTCGCTCCTCAATCGCCCGTTCAAATTCCCCGGCGGATAATTGCGGCGTTCCCTTAAACATCATGTGTTCGAGAAAGTGCGCCATGCCGTTGATCGCATCGGCTTCTACGGCTGAACCGATGTTGTACCAAATATTGAGATTTACGGCTTCGACGGGCATTTGTTCGGCGATAATGGTTAAACCGTTATCGAGTTTATGAATGGTTGGTGCATTGAGTTTCGGGGAATCGAGGAGAACAGAGGTCATTTCAGTTATCAGTTATCAGTTATCAGTGATTACCGCAGCCAAGTCGGTTTTTTGAAATTGGGAAGATTTTTCTTTTGATCGAGAGTGAAAAGGGAGGAGGCTTGTTACCCAGAATTTTTGGTCGTGAAATGCTGACTAGGACTACATTTTTCATCTTATCGTTATTATTTATTTGTTATTAGTCCTTTGTCATCGTTCGTTCGTTGTAAATTGTTAATTGTAAATTGTTCATTATAAATTATCCCCAAGCGGCTTATCTCCATATTCCCTTTTGTCGTCGTCGTTGTTATTACTGCGATTTTGCGATTTCGGTGGTGGGGGATAATGCGACGGGGGAAACGTCCCAAAGCATTGCTCGTTATGTGGATGCCATTTGTCAAGAAATCCAGCAGGGGGTCAAATTTGATGCGCCTTTGCAAACGGTGTTTTTTGGGGGTGGGACTCCTTCGCTGTTGTCTGTGGGGCAGCTTGAGCGCATTCTCGCCGTGTTAGATGCTTGTTTGGGCATTGCCCCTCAGGCCGAAATTTCGATGGAGGTAGACCCCGGAACGTTTACCCTACCGCAAATTCAAGGCTACACCCAAGCGGGGGTGAATCGGTTTAGCTTGGGGGTACAGAGTTTCGATGATGAGATTTTACAGGCTTGTGGGCGATCGCATCGACGCAAAGATATTTTTCAGGCGGTTGATTTGCTGCGGCAAGTGGGGGTGCAAAATTTCAGTCTCGATCTGATTTCAGGCTTGCCCCATCAAACCTTAACCCAGTGGCAAAATACGCTTCAAGAAGCCATCGCGATCGCGCCGCGACATATTTCCAGTTATGACTTGGTTTTAGAACCCGTCACCGCTTTTGGCAAGCAGTATCAACCGGGAGAAAAACCCCTTCCCAATGATGAAGATACTGCCGAAATGTATCGCCTCGCACAGCAAGAATTAACCAGGGCGGGTTTCGAGCATTATGAAATCTCGAATTATGCCCAACCTGGCTTTCAATGTCGTCATAATCGGGTGTATTGGCGCAATGAGCCTTACTATGGTTTGGGTATGGGGGCCGCAAGTTATTTTAATGGGCAACGCTTTGGGCGATCGCGCACTCGACGAGAATATTATGACTGGATCGAGAAAGGCTGTCCAATTATTAGTCCTGTTTCAGATGACACCGAAATATTATTAGAAACCCTAATGTTAGGGCTGCGATTAGCAACAGGAATTAATCTCGATCGAATGGCTGCTAATTTTGGTGAAAATACGGTGACTCAGATTAAATCTATCCTCAAATCAGAGCGCGATCGCGGTTTAGTCCATTGGGATCGCCACTCTTTACGTTTAAGCGATCCTGAAGGCTTTTTATGGTCAAACACCATTCTCGCTAAACTATTTGACCAATTAACGTCCACTTAGTCGCCGGGATCGTGTAGGATTAAGTTAAGAATTTTGTATTTCTGTATACTTTACTTAAAAATTAGCTTTTAAAACACTATAAAAACTGAAGTGAATCAGGATCGAATTGTGGAGTCTCCCCCAATCCAAGCGGGAGAAAAACAACGAATGGAATATGACGCAGAAAGGATAGCCCGTTATTATCGTCGCCGCCCTCTCACCATTATTGCCCGAATTGTGGCAACTTTTTGGATTATTGGCGGTTTTATCGCACGTTTATTATGGGATCGTTGGCGCGGTCATACCGAGAAGAATAAATACAAACGAGCGACCGATCTTCGCGAAACCTTAACCCATCTCGGGCCGACTTTCATTAAAGTGGGGCAAGCCTTATCTACCCGTCCCGACTTGGTGCGTAAAGACTATCTCGAAGAACTTACAAAACTTCAAGATCAACTCCCTCCCTTCGATCATGAATTAGCTTTTACCATTGTCGAACGAGAACTCGGTCGTTCGATTGGAGAAGCCTTCAAAGAAATCTCCCCCCGACCCATTGCAGCAGCGAGTTTAGGGCAAGTGTATCGAGCCGTGTTGTACAGTGGTGAAGAAGTCGCCCTCAAAGTGCAACGGCCAAATTTAGAACCCCGTATCAGCTTAGATTTGTTCTTAATGCGCTGGTTAGCGAGTTGGGCTGCGCCTTTTCTCCCCTTGAACTTGGGTTATGACCTCGCCTTGATTGTAGACGAATTTGGCAGCAAGCTTTTTGAAGAAATCGACTATCTCAACGAAGGTCGCAACGCCGAAAAATTCGCCGCTAACTTCCAAGACGACCCCACCGTTAAAGTCCCGAAAATTTATTGGCGCTACACCTCCCAACGAGTCCTTACCCTAGAGTGGATTCACGGCTTTAAACTCACCGACAGCACCAGCATCGAAGCCGCAGGATTAAACGCCAATGATGTGATTGAAGTCGGCGTAACTTCTGGACTGCGGCAATTACTTGAATTTGGGTTCTTTCACGCTGACCCCCATCCCGGAAACTTGTTCATTATGCCCGATGGCCGCATGGCTTACATTGACTTTGGCATGATGGACCAACTCAACGAAATCACCAAAGAAACCATCGCGTCGTCGGTGGTTCATCTACTCAACCGCGATTATTTGTCCCTCGCAGACGATTTTGTGGCGTTAGGCTTTCTGGCCCCTGACACCGATATTATGCCCATTATTCCGGCATTAGAGCAGGTTTTAGGCAGCGCCATCAGCGAAAGCGTCCGAGACTTCAACTTTAAAACCATTACCGATGAGTTTTCAGAGTTGATGTATGACTATCCGTTTCGGGTTCCGGCGAAGTTTTCTTTGATTATTCGCTCGTTAATTACCCAAGAAGGTTTGGCTTTGAGTCTCAATCCTGACTTTAGCATTGTCGAAGTGGCTTATCCTTATATCGCCAGACGATTGCTACAAGGGGAATCCCCGACCATGCGCCGCCGTCTGATTGAAGTGTTGTTCAAAGACGGTAAGTTTCATTGGGAACGCCTAGAAAATATGATCGCGATCGCGAAACAATCTGTCAAGCAATCTAGCCGGGCCGATGCCTCCTTCGATTTGCTTCCGACGGCCCAACTCGGTTTACAATACCTTTTATCCGAAGAAGGGCGCTATCTCCGCAATCAAATCATTCTGGCTTTGGTTGAAGATGACCGCTTACACACCGAAGAAGTACACCGTTTATGGGATTTAGTCAAAGACGACCTCCAACCCGCCCGCTTGTTTGATGTGGCTTGGGGAGCGCTGCAAGAATTTTCCACGGAAAGCGTTGCGGCATTAGTCCCTAGCTCGGTAGAGTAATTTTTGAGTTTAATTTAGCGTTGGAAAAAAATTATGTACGGCTTACCTGAACCGCCTTTATTTTTGTTATTTGTGGGTTTATTTGCAGGGGTGACCTGTGGTACAGCGTTTGAAGCGATTCTCAAACAAAGCGCTCAAAAGTGGTCGAAGCAACAATCTAAAGAGTCTTTGGCAACGGTGCGGAGTTTTCGCTTATTTTTGCCATTTTCGGGCATTTGCGCTGGTATTTTACTGTTCTTAGCCGCAGGCTTACAAATCTTCGGCGTTCCAGCAGAATTTGCTTTTGGGGTGTCTTTGCTGATGACTCTGTTTGTCGGTGGTTTGGTTTGGGGACAGTTAGGAGAGGTGCTGTTTCAACTGCAACAGGGCGGTTCTGAAGCTTTGGATTTGGACGCGTTTCGTTAGTTGGTCATTGGTTGTTGGTCCTTTGTCCTTTGTTAGGGATAAGTAACGTTTGGGCGAAAAAGTCTCAAAGTTAACTGTGGGGTCAGGGAACACCGGAATAGGGAATAGGGAACAGTGAATCAATTCTCGCCTGATTTAGGCTTAGAACATCAAAACCCGTAATTTCCCAGACATCCCAACAAGAATATTTTGCACTTGTTTTTCCGGAAAAACCATCTAACTTCCGATTTCGCTTACGGCGGGGAGTTGTCAACTTCTAGGTTTATTCAGCAAGCCCTAAGTACAAATGACGCGAAAGCCCCATCCCTTTAGGGTGGGGATGAGCTTATTCCTTCGCGGCGATTCTGGCGAGTAAATTATAAAATGGGTTCCAGTTGTTGGCCTGGCTGATGGGTTCCCAAATGGACTCAATAACAGGACGGAGGAGGGCAGTTTGAGGGTTACGGTCTTCGAGGCGATCGCCCATTGCAAACATCTCCTCTACTTCGACTTGATTCAGTAACCGATGATACAATTCCCGCCATTGATCCCATTCAGCCATAGAAAAGGGCGCATCACAGAGAATGGTACTGGCATCTTTGCGCCAATGGAGGTTTAACCCTTTGGCGAGTTCAGCAAAAAATTCGTGATAGCCAATTTGTGTTTTTTTGAGCATTTCTGTGGTTAAACTGACTAATTCTTGGGCTTCGGCTTTGTTTAACTGCTCAAAGCCGAGTTTTTCTGTCATGAACTGTTGATAGGTTGAGAAATAAGCCTCGTCAAATAATTCGATTCCGGCTTCTAAGTCCTCTTTTTCCATCACCAACCCCAGAGGCATTTGCAGTAATTCTAGATTCAAGCGGCAGATTCCCGGTTGATTGCCGTAGCAGTAGCGCTGTCCGTAGTCGAAGTAAGCGGCAGTAAACTTAAGGTCATAGGTGGGAATAAACGCATAGGGGCCGTAATCAAAGCTTTCCCCGGTAATCGACATATTATCGGTATTGAGAACCCCGTGACAGAAGCCCGCGGCCATCCATTGGGCAACTAACTGGGCGACTCGCTGCACCAATTGGCCGTAAAATTGCTTGTAGCGGTCTTCGCTGTGCGGGTCGATTTCGGGGTAATACAGCGCGATCGCGTGGTCGAGGAGTTTTGCTATCAAATCCGGTCTTTGGATATAATGAAGGCGCTCAAACGTGCCGAAGCGGATATGGGAGCGACTAAACCGCACCATCACGCAAGAGCGAGTCGGAGAAGGTTCATCCATGCGCCATAAGGATTCCCCGGTTTCGATTAAGCTCAAACAGCGAGAAGTCCGCACTCCCAACTGATGCAAGGCTTCGGCGGCTAAAACTTCTCGGATTCCCCCTTTGAGGGTTAAGCGACCATCGGCGGTGCGCGAATAAGGGGTGCGTCCCGACCCTTTTGTACCAAAGTCGTATAATTCCCCGTCTACGCCTCGCACTTGTCCGTAGACAAAGCCGCGACCGTCACCGAGTTGGGGGTTATACTGCCCGAACTGATAGCCATGATAGCGCAAGGCTAACAAGGAGCGCTGACTGTGGAAAAAGCCAAAGGCTTCGATAAAATCATCTTCGCTGACTTGTTCGGGGTCGAGGCCAATCTGACGTAAGATATCATCGTTACGAAAGCGCAAAATATGTTCGGGAAATTCTGCGGCTGCAACGACATCGTAGTAATCATTTCCTAAGTCTTCTAAGGCGGTTTCGTAAGTTAGGGTTAATAGAGGATTAGCCATAAATAAAAAGTGGGCGATCGCGTTTAATATTAGTGTAAAAGAATAGTTAAGGTTACTTCAGATTTTTTAAGCAATTATGGCTGATTCTATCATGTACCAAGAGGATGCTTATGTAGTCCTCGAACCCAATCAACCGGAAGTTTTTTTGACGGCAGAGGAGTTGTTAGAAAAGCTCAAAAACATTTTACAAGCTCAAGAGGATTTACCGCGAGAGTTACAAAAGTTTGATTCTCTTGATGTTCAAGCACAACATTTAATGGAAACTTCTTGCGAGTTTGATGTTGCGCCTGGACAATATATTCAGTGGTATGTTGTACGGTTAGAAAAGTGATTTTGTTATTGGTTGTTGGTGTCTTGCCGAGCTACAAGATGCTACTCGCACTACAAGATGCTACTCACGCGTTCCCTTGCGCCTTTCTGTAAAACAATAATAATCTAAAATAGTGATAGACAGCGCTATATTTTCGGCTTGAGATATCACCGAATAAAATTGCAGTTGGGGATGATGGGCGATGCTCATCCTACACAAGATGTCTCATTGTTCACAACCCCGGTTTTTTGAGAAAACCGGGGTTGTATCACTCACGCTTAAATCATAGATTATGAATCAATATTTTTCGCAACTTGCCTCTTATTTACAAGAATATATTTATCAACAAGGTTGGACAGAATTACGCCCGATTCAGCAAGAAGCGTGTCGGGTTATTTTAGAAACCAATCATCATTTAATCTTAGCCGCAGCGACGGCATCGGGGAAGACAGAAGCGGCATTTTTACCCATTTTAACGCAGTTAGATAAACAGCCTTCGGAAACGGTGGGCGTGTTATATATTAGCCCGATTAAAGCGTTAATTAATAACCAGTTTGAGCGCTTGAGTGAGTTGTTGAAACAAGCGGATTTGACGGTGTGGGCGTGGCACGGGGATATTAATGCTCATCGTAAGAAAAAGTTGATCGGTGAGCCACAAGGGATATTACAAATTACGCCAGAATCGGTAGAAAGTTTATTAGTTAATCATACCTCCGAGTTACCCCGTTTGTTTGGGGATTTGCGCTTTATTATTATTGACGAAATGCACGTTTTTATGGAGTCGCAAAGAGGGAGTCAGATTTTATGTCAAATTAGTCGGCTGTCGCGGTATTTTAAACAGCCTGTCAGACGGATTGGCTTGTCAGCAACTCTGGGGGATTATGGACAAGCCCAGGCATGGTTGAAAGCGGGGACAGAGGTTGATGTAGTTGTGCCGGAAGTGGGGGCTGCGGGGCGCAATGTGCGGTTAGCGGTGGCTTGTTTTGAAGCGGAAGAAAGAGAGCGCGATCGCTACATTTTTAGTTTAACGCAAAATCAGAAATGTCTCATTTTTGCCAATAATAGAAACGAAACGGAAACAATTATTGCGAGTCTACGACAGCAAGCAAAATTTGAGAATCTACCGGATATTTATCACGTTCATCATGGTAGCATTGCGGCAACTTTGAGAGAAGATGCTGAAGCGGCAATGCAAAGTGATTATCCAGCAGTTATCGCGGCAACGGTGACGCTAGAAATGGGCATTGATATCGGACAATTAGAGCGAGTTATTCAGATTAATGCGCCCCTTTCTGTTGCGAGTTTTTTACAGCGATTGGGACGCACGGGAAGGCGAGGAAATCCGGCAGATATGCGCTTTGTGTGTACGGAATTGGGGGCAAATGTAGAGGCAAAATTGGGCGATCGCGTCCCGTGGCAATTATTACAATGTATTGCTATTATTCAGTTATATTTAGAGGAGCGCTGGATCGAGCCTGTACAGTCGGTTGTTTATCCGTTTAGTTTGCTGTATCAACAGACGTTAAGTGTATTAGCCGCCCAAGGAGAATTAAGTCCACCGGAGTTAGCCCAACAGGTTTTAACTCTGCCGCCATTTCAAGCAATTTCCCAGGATGATTATCGTCAGTTGTTAACGTATTGGCTGAATTTAGAGCATTTACAGTTAACGGCAAAAGGGAATTTAATAATTGGTATCAAAGGGGAAAAAGTTGTCCGCAATTTTCGCTTTTATGCCGTCTTTTCTGACCAAAAAGAGTATTTGGTAAAGGGGGAAACCGGGGAAATTGGGCGCATTTCCATTGTGCCGCAAATCGCGCAGCAATTGTCTTTAGCGGGGCGGACATGGAAGGTAGAGGAAATCGACGAAAAGCGCCGTATTGCCTGGGTAAAGCCCGTGGAAGGGGTGGGTGAGGTGTCTTGGTGGGGGACGAGTGGGGTTAAAATTCACGGTAAAGTTTTGCGACGAATGCGACAGGTTTTACAAGAAAAGATTGATTATCCGTATTTACTCGACAATGCGAAATCTAGACTGAATGCAGCCCGCAATCTCGCGCACCGAGAAGGGTTGGTAACTTCACAATTTTTTGGGATTGAGGAGCGTAGTTTTTATTGGTTTCCAGAGTTAGGAAGTACGGCGTTTTTTACTTTAGAGCGAGTGTTGAAAGATTGGCTCAAGTCGAGGGTTGAAATTCGCAAAATTAAGGCTTATTCCCCTTATTATTTCTGGATTCAGTTGGGAGAAGATACGGAAATTGAGGAGTTTATTACAAGTTTAGTTAATCTTCTGCAACAAGACTTGACAAATATAGATTTAGTTGCTAATTATAAAATGCCAAAACTAGAAAAATATGACCTCTTAATTCCCCAACCTTTATTACAAAAAGCCTGGACGCACGATTATTTAGACTTAACTTCATTACAGGCTGAAACTTGGTTAGAGGGCTTACGATCGAGCAACCAATAAGTCATCATTTCCCCTTTCCCTTTGACGGAAATTGCGCCCCGTTGCTCAAATTCATACAGGTGGTGTAACCGTTGATAAGTTGCCTCAGTGACTTGAATTTTGCCCGGTTTTCCTTGGGATTCCATTCTCGAAGCGACGTTAACGGCATCCCCCCAAAGGTCATAAATAAACTTCTTAATGCCAATCGTCCCCGCAACCACAGACCCGGTATTAATACCAATGCGAATCTCAATTTTTTCTTTGACTTCCGAGCGAAAATGCGCGATCGCGCCCTGCATTTCTAGCGCCATTTCTGCGATCGCCTCGGCGTGATTTTCTGAAGGTACCGGCAATCCTCCCACCACCATATAAGCATCCCCAATCGTCTTAATTTTCTCCAAATTATAACGGTCAGCAATGCGGTCAAATTCGGAAAAAACCTGATTGAGTAAATTAACCAATTCAATCGGCTGTAAGCGATTAGAAAGGGGCGTAAAACCAACAATATCGGCAAAAAGAATCGTTACTTCCTCAAACTGCTCTGCAATTGTCCCAGGAGAATGTTTGAGGCGATCGGCGATGGGTTTCGGTAAGATATTGAGTAGTAACTGTTCCGACTTTTCTTGTTCAATTCGTAGCGCCGCTTCTGCGTGTTTGCGATCGCTAATATCCCGCGCTACCAAAATCGCCGTCTCGTTGGATAATGGCGAAATTGTCTCAGCAATCCACATTTCGCGACCCCGCAACGGCACACAATATTCAATCGTCACCGTTTCCTGCTGAGACACCGTTTGTTGAATGCTTTGTAGAATGAAATCCGCCGTTTCTGGGGGAAAACTATCGTGAAGCGATCGCCCAATCTCCAACCCCAACTCCCGCGACCAAGCCTGAGCATTCGTCGGCACAATATTCAAACAGCGACCCGACACATCCCGCACCGTCAGTAAATCCGTCATCGCGGCAAACAACGCCTTCATTTCCGCAAAAGCGCGTTTTTGCTGCAATACCGTCCCGATTTGAGTTGCCACCCCACTCACCAATTCTTGCATCCGGTTGTCCTCTAAACGGGGTCGCGGGGTAAAAAACACCAAAACCGCCAAAACCGAAGCCGGACGACCAATTACCGAAGATTGATTCGCCGCCACTTGCGCGGGAATCGGGACACTAAACCCTGCCGTCAAGCCGGATTCAACCGCCAACTCCAATCGCATAAACACATCATTAATATCGGCCTCCAGTACATTCTCCAACCACTGGGGTTGCTGATGCGTCCAAGCCCGACCCGGTAACCCTTCCCCCGGTAAAAAGGTCAACGCCTCGCTATAGGTGCGAAACTCCTGTAACTGCTCCTCATACTGAGGATTCGCATACCAACAAGGACTGCATTCGAGGGCTGACTCATCCTCCCCTGGAATCCAGGCTTCCCCGTAAACCCAATCCGTCGCTTCACAAATCAAGCGCAACGCCGTGGTCAAAGCGGCATTAAAATCAGGAGCAGAACTAATGGCTTGACTGAGGGTGAGCAGCAGTTGAATTTCTTGCTGGGCCGCGACGCGATCGCTAATATCCTCTAAAACCCCCAACACCCCGACCACATTACCCTGCGCGTCGCGAATGGGAATTTTATTAATATCTAGCCAAATCTTACGCCCTTCTGGGTCTTTATAGTCTTTTTCTTGAATTTCGTGTAATTTCGCTTCACCACTACCGATAACTTCTAAATCCTTCGCCCGAAATTCTGCCGCTACCTCTGCATCTGCCAACAACTCAAAATCAGTTTTGCCAATCGCTGCTTCAGGATTTTCTAACCCCGCAGCCGTAGCCCAATTTTTATTACAGCCTTGGAAAACGAAATTCATATCCTTCCAAAACACCTGTTGCGGGATGTTATCGAGGATTAACCGTAAATACGCCTCTTGGTCGCGTAAAGCTTGTTCTGCGGCCACGCGATCGCTAATATCTCGGGCCACCCACACCACCCACTCCCTCGAAATCGGGGAAATATTCGCCGCAAACCAAGTCGATTTACCCTGCAACGTCAACTCATACTCGACATTGACCGTTTTATTGTCATCCAACGCCGTTGCAATATAGCCCACAAAGCGATCGGCCTGCTCTTTCGGGAGGATATCGTGTTCCCGCTTTCCCCGTAGCAACGACATCGGCAACTGTAACAAATCTGAGCCACTCGACACCACTTTAAGATAACGTCCCTGACGGTCTTTAATAAAAATAAACTCCGTCATCGCTTCAAACAAGCCCCGCAACTCCGCTTCAGCCGCAGCTAGAGACGCGGTGCGCTCTTGCACCTGTTGTTCGAGTTGCTCGTTCATTTTTTCTAAAGCCGTAAACGAGCGATTGAGTTGATGCGCCATTTGGCTAAACGAATCCGACAGCATCGTTAACTCGTTAATCTCAACCGGCCTTCCCCCGTAGGGCTTCATATCCCGGTCTAAATCCCCTCGGGCCAAATCGCGACTGACTTTACCTAACTTTAAAATCGGCTTGGTAATCCAGTGAGACGTTTTAATTCCTAGGACTGTCGCGATTATAAAGGCGATCGCGCACAACAACAGCGTCATTCGCGTATTTTGCTGAATCTGCCCCATAAAATCTTTTTCGGGAACCACCACCACAATCAACCAATCCAAGCCATATTCATCTTGATAGGGCGTAACCTGGACTAATTGACGCTCGTTGTCGATTTTAAAGGCTAACTGCTGAGAAGTGTCGATTTGCTCGAAACTGCGGAACTTCTGACCGAGATAACTCGCCGTTTCGCGAATCAAAGTATTATCAACATTGGTCGCATGAAGTCGTTGCGATCGCTCCCCCTTGCTCACAAACGGTTGCTGCGTCGTCGAAGAAGCCACCAACTGACCATTAGGCTCAATAATAAAGGTTTCACCGCTTTGACCAATCGACAGGGTTTGTAAAAACTGGCTAATATCCAACAGGGATAAATCTACCGCAAACACCCCCTGCAACTCATTCTGGAGGTTGTAGTAAGGTAAAACCGCAGGTAAGGCAATGTTAGGATAAGGCGCAGACCACACATAAATATTGCCCCAAGTCGCTTTTTGGCTTTCTCGGGCCGCACGATACCAAGGCCGCGTCAACATTTCATAACCGGGAACTTTAGAAAGTAAGCGATCGCGATCGCCATTGAGATCGGTGCTATAAGTATAAAATTCGTTGTTAGGAGAATCCTTCGACCAATACGCTACATTAAACGTATCATCGCGAGCATCTGGGGATTCATTGGCAACTCGTTCAGCCCCACTAAACACCTCCCACTCGCTGCCAAAATAAATATAACTCGCTGAATTAAACAGTTGAATTTGCTGCCAAAAATGCCGTTCTAATAATTGCGGATCGCGTAAATTTAGTTTATCAATCTTCACATCATTGGCATTAATTTGATTAATTAAATGGGGGGTGTCTAAATAACCATCAAGGCGGTCTTCAATGCGCTGCGTCACTTCATTTCGTAATTGTTTCGCCAAATCATTAACCGCCCGTTGACCATTCCGAAAAGACAAATACCCCACCAATCCGACAACCACTACAATCTGCGCCACAAACGGCACGACTAAAAGCAGTCGTAGCGGCATTTTTGGACTAAAGGGATACTGAAGGCGCATTTTTTGTTGTTGGTTGTTGGTTGTTTGTTATTGGTTGTTGGTTGTTTGTTATTGGTTATTGGTTGTTTGTTATTGGTTATTGGGCACTGATTACTGATTACTGAAAAAAGCTGCCCAAAACACTGATTACTGAAAAAAACTGTTAATCGTTTCTCCCTTTGAGCCAATAAGCCACTGTATCCCCTTTACCTTTGACCGCAATCTTACCTCTTTGTTCGCAATAAAACTGATTTTTTAAACATTCGTAAGTCGTTTCTGTCAGTTGAATTTCTCCGGGTTGGCCATGGGCTTCCATCCGCGAAGCTACATTCACTGCATCCCCCCAAAGATCGTAAATAAACTTCTTAATCCCAATCACCCCTGCGACAACTGGGCCTGTATTAATTCCGATGCGAATTTCGATCGGTTCGTCAATTTCTTGTTGTAATTGGGCGATCGCGTCTTGCATTTCTAACGCCATTTGCGCGATCGCCTCAGCATGATCTGAACGCGGCACAGGTAAGCCTCCCACTACCATATAAGCATCGCCAATGGTCTTGATTTTTTCGAGGCCGTGCCGTTCGGCTAGGCGGTCAAATTGTGAGAAAATCCGATTGAGTAAATTAACC
>JGI12109J20283_10766240_pt1 | contig 15567 bp, 16 predicted proteins | sample ElkSlonscriptome_12_FD_20283 | JGI IMG/M metagenome (IMG submission 20283) | reverse complement strand
GACCACTGTTGCCTGCTGCGACCACCGGCACAATGCCGGCGGCACGGAGATTCAGGAAGATCTCCGCCGTGCTGGTTGACGGGCTGCCCTGTCCGGCCCAGGGTGAAAAAGGGTCTCCGCCAATTGAGTAGTTGACAACGTCGACTTGATTCGAGATGGCCTGCTCAAGCGCAGCATTGGTATCGGAATTAAAGCATTGGAAACTGCCGCCATCCGGATTCTCGACGCAGGCCTTATAGGAAATCAGGCTGGCTCTAGGCGCGACGCCGGAGGTTGAGAAAAAAATCGGCGTGCCGGTACCAAAATCCAGATTAAAAGACAGGGGGAAACCCAGCGCTGTAGTGGCCACGTGAGAGCCATGCGAATCCGGATCCTGACCCTTGGTACCTTCATCGGTGAAGTCGTATACGCCGATCAGCTTGCCTGTACAGGGTACATCCGGATCTGAGCAGAGCCCAAGGAAACCGGGTCTTGGATTGGCTACCGGTGATACTCCGGGCGCGTTATTGTCAATAAAGATCGATTCCCAATTGATCCCTGTATCGACAACGCCAAGCACCATGCCCTCACCCTGGTTGGGCGAGGGAACGCCACCGGTACCCGACCAGAACCGTGTGGCGCCAATCCACTGCGGACCCGCATCGGTCAGCACCGTCTGAGCACGATCCGGGCTGACTGCGCGCACCTCAGGCATCTCGGCCACCGCCAACGCTTCTTCAAAACTCATCTTGGCGGCAAAACCATTCAGCACGTGGCGGTAGACGTGACGGGGCTGCATGGCCCGGCCCATGGTCTGTTCGATCCGTTGCAGCAACTGGCCACGCTCTGCATCCAGATACTGCATATATTCCTGCACCTGGACTGACTCGGTGTCCAGTTTGTTGGCGCCGGTCATCGCCGGTGCCGTTGCGGCCAGTGCCTTGCGCTGGATGCTTCCGTCGGCTGTGACTGACTGCACCACATCGCCCTCGAAGCGAACCGTGGGCGCTGATTCGAGCTCGACGATCCACATGCCATTGCTCGGCATATGTTTCTTGAAGTAGGCCGCACGGGCGTCGGCTTCACTGCCTGCTGCGGATGCAGCAACCAGTGGGTTCAGCGAAGCCCCAGCCGCCAGAAGCAGTGCCAGTGTCGAAAGGATCAGAATATAGAATTTTTTCATAGTTTCAGGATTCATTAGTTATCAAGCTCGTACAACGGCATGGCGCGAATGGATCGTCATTCGTGGTATCGAAAGGATTCCATCAATCGACCGGTTGACGCAGCGTCACCAATTCTTCCGCGCTGGTCGGATGAATGCCGATCGTGCGGTCAAAATCGGCTTTGGTCAAGCCTGCACGGACGGCCACCGCGAAGCCCTGCAGGATTTCAGCCGAGTCGGGACCAACCAGATGAATCCCGACGACCCGGTTTGAGGCTTCATCAACAATCAACTTCATCATGCCTTTTTCATCACGCCCGCTCAGAGTATATTTCATTGGCTTGAATGAAGAACGGAAGACTTCGACGGACTGCAATTGTTCACGCGCTTCATGTTCGGTCAGGCCAACAGAGGCGGCCTGCGGCTGACTGAATACGGCGGAGGGCACATTGGCGTGCTCGACCGGCCGCTCATGTCCGCCGAATTCACTATCGGCGAAGGCATGTCCTTCCATCAATGCTACCGGCGTTAACTGAACGCGATCGGTCACATCACCCACCGCAAAAATATTGGATACGTTACTCCGGCTGTGGTCATCAACCGGGATTACACCGCTGTCGGTCGTTTGAACGCCCGCTTCTGGGAGACCAAGATCGACGGTGTGTGGATTTCGACCGACCGCGAACATGACCAGATCCGTATCAAGATGGCTGCCATCCTTGAAATGGACTCGACGGTGCGACTGGCCTGGACTGCGATCCAGCGTTTCGATGCCCACAGGAATATCGTGATAACGAAACGTAACGCCGCGACCCTGCATGCCGGCCTCGACAAAGCGCCGGACGTCGTCATCGAAGCCTCGCAGGATGCGATCGCGCCGATACGACAAGGTCACATCAGAACCGAGTCCATTGAAGATGCCGGCAAACTCGACCGCAATGTAACCGCCGCCGATAACCAGGATTTGCTTCGGCAATTCAGGCAGGTCAAAGGCCTCGTCGGACGTGATTGCCAGTTCAGCTCCGGGCATTTCGGGCACTGCAGGACGCCCGCCCACCGCAATCAGTATTTTTTCGGCGGTGTGGCGTTGGCCCTCCACGACGACGGTATGCGCGTCGACCAACACGCCGCGGCCCGCATGCACCTCCACGCCAGCGCCTTCGAGCAGACGACCGTAAACCTGTTCAAGCCTGGTAATTTCGCGCTCCTTGGCCGCAACCATTTCAGGCCAGTCGAATTCGGCTCCAGCAACCTGCCAGCCGTAGCCCGAGGCATCGGCAAAGGCTTCCGAGAACTGGCTGGCAAACACCAGCAGTTTTTTCGGTACGCATCCGCGTATGACGCAGGTGCCACCCAGCCTCGATTCTTCGCACAGGCCCACACGAGCTCCATGGCCAGCGGCGATGCGCGATGCGCGCACACCGCCCGAGCCACCTCCAATCACGTACAGGTCGTAATCGAACGGATGCTTATTTTCGCCTGACGTGTCGGTGTCTTTCACAACGCGGGTTCCTTTCGTTTTGTTCGGTGATGGTCATATTTGCATTCGCATAGCCCGGTAGCGGACCCGATACAATACAAACATCGTACCAATGCAATCGCGAAGTGTATCGTGTCCTCCGTCAATCGCACCTTAACTCAGCGCAAATTGAACGTTACTGACTCCATGGATCGATGCGAATCCAGGGATCGTGCGGTTGCATCCGGCCAAGTACAGCAACACGAACCCCAAGCACTGATTCAGGGCTTTCTGGAAACCCGCTACCGGGTTCAGCTTGAACCGGCACTCGTTGTCCTTGTTGGCCAATCCAGCGCAATGCTGGATTCGCTCGCTGGCAGCGCAGGCTGGGCCATCCTGACCGCCTGGAACCCGGATGCCACTCCACAAGGCGCTGACCGCAACCGGCGTGCCAATCAGGCGCTGCTCGATGACCTGTTGATCAACAGGACCGGCCCGGTCATCAAAACCATTCATTTGGCCCAGCAGGACAGCGAACAACCGACCTGGCCAGAAGAACAGGGCTGGTTTTTTGCCATTGACCACGTCAATCAGGTGCACGGGCTCGCACAGCGCTATGGCCAGCTCGGCAGCCTGATCGGCCAGCCCGGCCAAGCCATTGAGCTCTGGCTGTATGGCAAGCGGTGGCCAGCCAGCTTGCCCGCACACGTCCGGCGATGGTCATCGTGAACACATTGCTATCGGCACGACAACTGACTTTTCAGCGCCATGGCCTGAATGTATTCCAGCCGGTCGATCTCGCGCTGAATCCTGGCCATGCGATCGTCGTCCAGGGCAGCAATGGCGCCGGCAAAACCACGCTGCTTCGGCTGCTGGCCGGCGTGCTCGAACCGAGCGATGGCGAGGTTCTCTTTGAACAAGATCCACTGTTTCACGGCCACTTACCGGCGGTCAAGGGTGATTTGAGCTGCCGGGAAAATCTCGCCTTTGAACGCAAACTCGGCGCATCGTCAGTCAGCATCGCCAGTGCGCTCCTCCAGGTTGGTCTTGCCGGCCTTGGTGCCAGACCGGCGCGCAGCCTGTCGGCCGGACAAACACGCAGGCTTGGGCTTGCGCGACTGTTGGTTCGGACATCGCCGATCTGGCTGCTGGACGAACCCTACGCAAGCCTCGACGCCGACGGCTGCCATCAGGTCGACCAGTTGATTCATCAGCATCTGGAGACCGGCGGTGGCGTCATTCTGTCCACGCATCAACAGATGCCTGATTTGCAGCATCCGATACAGTACCTGGCGGTCGCGCCCGTCGGCAATGGTTGTCCGCAGGGCGCATCGTCTGATGCCTGAGCCATCCAGCGCCAAGCCACGCCCCTTTCTGGCCCTGCTGCAGCGCGATCTGCTGCTGTCGATCAGGCGCTCCGGCGAAACCCTGCTGCCGTTGTTTTTTCTTTTTGCCGTGGTCATATTGATTCCACTGGGCGTCGGGCCGGGGCCCAACGTACTGTCACTGATCGCCCCGGGCATGGTGTGGGTTGCAGCACTGCTATCCAGCCTGCTGGCGCTCGACCAGCTGTTCCGGAGTGACTTGCAGGACGGCACGCTGGAACAATGGTTTGTCGGTCACAGCAGCGGCTGGGCACAATTGCTGGCGCGGCTGTTGTCGCACTGGCTGGTCAGCGCGATTCCGGTGATCACGTTCAGCCCATTTGCTGCAATCATGCTTCATTTGCCGGTCGATGCCCTGCCCATACTGGTGCTGACCCTGATCATCGGCACGCCGGCACTGAGCCTGATCGGCAGCCTGGCCGCTGCACTGACGCTGACGACACGCGGTGCAGGCGGTCTACTGCCAATTCTGGTGTTTCCGATGGTCGTGCCACTTCTTATTTTTGCGACTGGCGCAGTTGCCCTGGCCGCCGAGGGCCATGCGTCGAGTGCACATCTCGGCTTACTGCTGGCATTTACAATACTTAACCTGACCTTGATGCCGCTGGCCATTCGCGCTGCATTGAAGCTGAATCTTGAATAATATGCCATCAATCAATTCGTTGAGCGCTAAACAACCGTGATCTGGAAAACCCTCAAACTGTGGTTCCATAAACTGGGTTCGCCGCCGCTGTTCAGTCAGTTTGCCAGGCGGGTCAGCCCGTGGCTGTGGGCCGGTTTTACGATCTGCTTGGTCGTAGGGGTGTACAAGGCCCTGTACGTCGTGCCGCCGGATTATCAGCAGAGCGATACGTCCAGAATCATGTACATCCATGTGCCATCTGCCTGGCAAGCCATGCTGACCTATGTGGTCATGGCGGTATTGGCCGCAATTGCACTGATCTGGCGGATTCGCATCACCGAAATCATGGCCATGGCCTGTGCGCCGATCGGGGCTGCATTCACGCTGATCTGTCTGGCAACCGGCTCGATCTGGGGTCGCCCGATGTGGGGCACCTGGTGGGAGTGGGATGCCCGATTGACCTCGATGTTGATCTTGTTGTTTATCTACATCGGAATCATGGCGCTGTACGCTGCGTTCGAGGACCGGCGCAAAGCCGCACGCATCGCTTCGGTCCTGGTGCTGGCCGGCGCGGTCAATATTCCGATCATTCACTACTCCGTGGAATGGTGGACGACGCTGCACCAGGGCCAGACCATTCGATTGATCGGCGAATCCAGCCTGCATTCATCGATGCTGCCACCCTTGATCTGGATGACCATCGCCATCAAATTCCTGTTTGGTGCAGCGCTGCTCGACCGCGCCCGAAATGAACTCCTGGAGCAGGACCAGTCCAAGCAATGGGTTCAGCGTGAACTGCAGGCTCGCGGGATGGCACGGGCATGATTCCTGTCTTTGAATATGCGGCCTACGTCTGGGGCAGTTATCTGGTGTTTGCCGTCGTGGTTGGCTGGCAAATCGTTCAACCCGTCATTCGCCGCAAACGCATCCAGCGTCAGCTGGCTGAACAGTACGAGGAAATGCAGGCAGCCGGTCTGACCGAGGCTTCCAATTCAATGGAGAAACGAACGTGACCCCGACCCGAAAGCGTCGAATGATCATGGTACTACTGGTGTTGCTGGGTATTTCCAGCGCGACGGCCATCGCCATCGTGGCGATGCAGGACCAGTTGATGTTTACCGTCAGCCCGAGTGAGGTGGCCACTCAGGCATTGCCACCGGATCGCAAGTTCCGCCTGGGTGGTCTGGTCGCAGAAGGCAGCATCGCGCACAGCAGCGATACGCTGGACGTTCAGTTCTGTGTTCACGACGGCGAACAATCCATTCCGGTCATCTACAGCGGCATTTTGCCGGACCTGTTCCGGGAGGGCCAGGGCGTGATTGCCCATGGCTATCTACAAGAGGGTCAATTCAAGGCCTATGAAGTGCTCGCTCGACACGATGAAACCTATGTACCGCCCGAAGTCATTCGTGCGCTGGAAGAATCCGGTCACAGCATGAGCGACGAATCCGCGCCGGGCAGCTATTCGCACCGCGCCGAGTACTTGAGCAACTGTTTTGACAAACTGCCCACTACTGCATTGAGCACCTCTTAATCATGATTGCTGAACTTGGACAAATTTCACTGATTCTCGCGCTGCTGCTGGCGGTTACGCTGGCCATCGTTCCGCTGTATGGCGCCTGGCGCAAGCATGACCGCTTGATCGATCTGGCGCCGTCGCTGGCCGTCGGCCATTTTGTATTCGCGGTGGCCGCATTCGGCTTGTTGGCGCTGGCCTTCTTGCAGCACGATTTCACCGTGCTGTATGTGGCCAATAACTCCAATCTGCTGCTGCCCTGGTACTACCGCATCACTGCCGTCTGGGGTGGGCATGAAGGTTCGCTGCTGCTGTGGATTCTGATGCTGGCCGGCTGGATGATTGCGGTCGTGCTGTTTTCCAAGACCCTGCCACGGGTATTTCTGGCGCGCGTGCTGGCCATCATGGCCATCATTTCGATCGGCTTTCTGCTGTTTACGCTGCTGACCTCGAATCCATTCGACCGGATCCTGCCAACCCCGCCCGATGGCCAGGACATGAACCCGCTGCTGCAGGATCCCGGCATGATCTTCCACCCGCCGCTGCTGTACATGGGCTACGTCGGCTTTGCGGTGGCCTTTGCCTTTGCCATTGCCGGCCTGCTGGGCGGCAAGGTCGAGCGCGACTGGGTACGCTGGTCACGTCCGTGGACGCTGTCTGCCTGGGCTTTCCTGACCGGCGGCATTGCGCTGGGCTCCTGGTGGGCCTACTACGAGCTGGGCTGGGGCGGCTGGTGGTTCTGGGATCCGGTTGAAAACGCCTCGTTCATGCCGTGGCTGGTCGGAACTGCGCTGATTCATTCGCAGGCCGTAACTGAAAAACGCGGAGCCTTTCCGGCCTGGACCGTATTGCTCAGCATTGCGGCATTCTCGCTCTCCCTGCTCGGCACCTTCCTGGTGCGGTCCGGGGTGTTGACCTCGGTGCATGCATTTGCCAATGATCCCGAACGCGGTCTGTTCATCCTGCTGTTCCTGGCCCTGGTCACCGGCGGCGCGTTATTGCTGTTCGCGCTGCGCGCGCCGCGCATCGCCCACGGCGAAGGCTTCGACTGGTTCAGTCGGGAATCCCTGCTGTTGACCAACAACCTGTTTCTAGTGGTTTCGGCTGCCATGGTGCTGCTGGGTACGCTGTACCCGATCCTGATCGACTTTATGGGCTGGGGGCAGATTTCGGTCGGGCCGCCCTACTTTGGCGCCATGTTTATTCTGCTGATGACGCCGCTGGTCATGCTGATGCCGCTGGGCCCGATGTCGCGCTGGGGACAGGACCAGTTTTCACGCGCTTTGAAACCGCTGTTGTTCGCACTGGCTGCGGCCGTGGTTGGCGGCATTGTCGTCTGCCTGTTCCTGGACGCAATGAGCCTGCGTGCCGTGTCGGGCTGGATCGGCGGCCTGTGGCTGATGTTCGGTGCGCTGGCCTTCCTGATGCGCCAGGTTCGTCAGTCCAATCGGCAAACCGGCTTCGGGCTGACCCGCGGTCAATGGGGCATGACAATGGCGCACTTCGGCGTCGGCGTATTCGTCATTGGCGTCGGCATGGTCGAATCCAGCACGCTGGAGACCGACTTCCGCCTGGAACCCGGTCAGTCGGTTGAAAACGCCGGGCTGGAATTCCGATTGGATGAAGTGGCTACCGTCAAGGGTCCGAACTGGGCCGCCGATGAAGCGCGCGTTTCGATTTACAAGGACGGCGAGCTATGGTCGATCATGACTCCGCAAAAGCGACTGTACTATCGCTCCGGCCAGATGATGACCCAGGTGGATCTGCGCCCCGGCATGGCACGTGATATCTATGTCGCAATGGGCCAGCCGCTCGATGGCGATGCCTGGTCGATCCGTATCCATGTCAAACCGTTTATTCGCTGGATCTGGGGCGGCGCCCTGTTCATGCTGATTGGCGGTATCGTCGCAGCCACCGACCCGCGCTATCGCCGGATTCGCCGGGCCGAACGCAGGCCAACGCCAGCTGAAATGGCACCCGCAGTTCCGGCCGAGGCGCGCTCATGATTCGCCTGGCGCTGCCGCTGGCCATTTTTGCGCTGCTGCTGGGTCTGCTGCTGACGGGTTTGTTTACTGCAGACCAACGCCAGATCGTACAAAGCCCGCTGATCGGCCAGCCAATGCCTGAATTCTCGCTGCCGCTGCTGCACGAACCCGATACCGAATTGACGCGCGCCGACTTGCTCGGTCAGCCCTTCATTCTGAACGTCTGGGGTAGCTGGTGCCCGACGTGCCGGGACGAACACCCGTGGATCACGCGCCTGGGACAGGAATCGCCCGCCACATTGGTTGGGCTGAACTGGAAAGACGAGCGCGCCGATGCCCTGCGCTGGCTCAATGCCTTCGGCGATTCCTGGGATATCCAGATCATGGACTACGTCGGCAATACCGCAATTGACCTGGGCGTATACGGCTCGCCGGAAACTTTCCTGGTCGATCACGAGGGCATTATTCGACATAAGCACATTGGCGCCATCAATGATGCAATCTACGCCGACCTTGTGCAGCGCATCGACCAGCTGATCGCAGCCAGCGAAGGACGTTCATGATGCGCATGGGCTTATCCAGCGCAACGCATGTGCTGAGCTTGCTGTGCGGTCTGTTGCTCGCCGGTGCTGCAGCGGCCACCAATCCGATCGAGCCGCTTGAATTTGCCAGTGAAACCCAGCGCGAGCGCTATCACGACCTGATCGACGAAATTCGCTGCACGGTGTGTCAGAACCAGTCGCTGGCCAGTTCCGACGTGCCGCTGGCCGCCGACCTGCGCAGTGCGGTCTATCGCCAGATCCGTGAGGGCCGGGCCGACAGCGAAATTCGCAATTTCATGCGCGACCGCTACGGCGACTTTGTGCTGTATACCCCGCCACTGGCCGCCCATACCTTCCTGCTATGGGCTGGACCGCCACTGCTGTTAGTGGCTGGCGCGCTGGCCTGCGTGGTCATGATTCGTCGACGACGTCGCATGCTGCGCTAGATCCTTGAGCCCTGATTTCGGAACCCCCGTATGACACTGATGTTCTATCTGCTGACCACAGCGGCCATTGCCGTCGCCCTGTTCTTCAGCCTGAAGCCGCTGCTCGGCCAATCGGCTGAAGTCCGTGATCTGAAACAACGCATCCGCAGAATCGAATCGGTTGGCCCCGACCTGGCACCCGACGACTGGGAACAGCGCCGCGACGGCTTGCGGCAGCAGCTGGCAGGAGCGGATCAACAGCAAACCGGGAGTGCCGTCGCACGGGGACTGGTCCTGCTGTTGCTGGTGCTGATTCCGCTGTCGACCATTGGCCTGTATCAGCTGGTTGGCGCACCCGAGGGGCTGGAACAGGAGGCATCGATCTCAACCGAATTTCGTCAGGCGCTCGGTGAGCTGACCCAGCGCGTCCAGCGTCAGCCGCGTGATATCGAGGCCTGGATGCAGATTGGCGCCATCCAGAAGCAGCTCCAGCAATACTCTGCGGCCGAAGGTGCATGGCGGCGCGTGCTGTATTTTGATCCGGACGAACCCATCGCCTTGACCGAGCTGGCTGAAACGTTGCTGTTTGCCTCCGGTCAGCGCAGCCTGGGGCCGGAATCCCGGGCGCTGCTGGAACAGGCAGTTGCCATCCAGCCCGACAACCAGAAAGCGCTGTTTCTGCTGGGCATCGACGCCTTCCAGTCCGGCGACTACAATCGCGCACTGGCCCGCTGGACCGCACTGGAATCCCTGTTGCCGGAGGGCGAAGCGCGCGCACAGATCCGACAACAAATGGCTCGCGCCGAGCAAGCCGCGGGGCAAAGCAATACGGCACTGGCGGAACTGCATTCCGGTATCAGCGCGTCACCAATTGCGCCGACAGACACCAACCCATCGGCCGAGGCTGATCAAGACGGCGAAGCGCCGTCGGTTGTTGTCGGCATTAACGTGGCCGACAGCCTACTCGAACAATTGAACGGCAGCGAAACGTTGTTTGTATTTGCCAGGGCGATTGGTGGCCCGCCTGCGCCATTGGCGGTGCAGCGCATGCCGATCGAGGCCGGTCAGGGTTTCTGGCCGGTCGATCTGACCCTGACCGATGCCGACAGCATGGCTCCGGGATTGAACCTGTCCGCATTTGAAGAGATCGAAGTCGTTGCCAGAATCAGCACTTCAGGCAATGCGATCGCTCAACCCGGTGACCTGGAAGGCATCAGCCAGCCAACGCGAAGCGCACCAGCACAAGTGGTCGACGTGTTGATCAATCGGATCGTTGATTGAGGGCTCGTTACTACAGCGCATGCAGCGCGCTGTTTTCTACGTGATAAAGCCCCAGGTTGGCCAGACCACTGGCCTGATTCAGCCTGATCCAGGGAATCGAGACTTCACCATGAGGTAACCGAAGATGCAGCGTGGCGATCGACCGCTTGCGCTGCAGCGGGCTTTGTGCGACCCGCACCTGCTGACAGCTCTGCAGCCGAAAACGCATGATAGTTTGGCCGATCATGCCGGAGCGGATCATCAATACATCGCCCATCAAGGCAAAGCCCCAGCGCTTGCAGCGCAGATTGATCATCCACAGCACAGCCAGGTTCAGCCCGAGCAAAACCAGGCTGATCACGTCCAAGCGCTGTGAATGATCGGTCGGAATCCATTGAATCAGCAAGGCAACACCGCTGATCAACAGGCTCCAGCGAACGGACAACACGCGCTGCAACAACGGATCAATCACCTGCCAATCAGGTTCGGTCCCGCAGTGGTTGTCCAGATCTCGCGCCAGTTGATCGACCTGGTCATTCCGGACACCCGGAATCATGAATTTCTGGCTCTTACCCGCCAGCGATGCGAGTTCAGACACACCCGTCTGGTGCCCGATGATGTGCCACTGCTCCAGCAGCCGCCCGAAGGCCGTTTGAACCAGCTGTACTGAATGCAGCTTGGTTCTTTTCAGCGTATTTTCGCGCTGGTCAAAAAACCCGTAGCGCGACCGGAAACCATCGTGCTGGCTGGCGAGCTGATAACCGGAATACCGCACGATGGCGAGGACGCCCGACAAAACCATCAGCACAGCCAGCACGATGCCGATCAGGGTCAGCACGACCAGCAGAATGATGAATGGCGAATCATACAGACTCAGCGCCTGAAACAGCGCCAGTCCCTGCATCCACTCGAAATAATCCTCGATGAAATCGTTCAGATAACCCACCGCTGGACCAATGACAAAACCAAGCATGAGCCAGATCTGGTTGCTGGTCAGGCCGTACAGGAACAGATTCCAGTTCGAGGCACTGTACAACTGCCTGGTTGACTCGACAGCAGCGCTGTCGTTTTCGGCCTGGTCCGGTCGGCTGTTTGCATCAGCGCCCTGGCCTGGCCGGTTGTGTATGCGCGCAATCTGGTCACGCAGCGCTTCAGCCTCGTGGCTGGGCATACCGGGAAGCGCAACTTCGGTGATCGAAGCACCCGGCGTCTGCAACGTGAAGCGGGTCAGACCTAACGGCTTCATGTAGATCGGTTGGCTCATACCGGTGGTCTGGACGCGTTCAAACGGCACCTTGAGCTCCTTCTGTTCGAAGAAACCGGATCGAACACGGATGTGCTGCTCATCCACCTGATATTGGAAGCGCCGGTGGTAAATCATTGCAATCAACAGGCCACCCAGCAGCAGAAAGCCGCCGACCAGCAGCAGTTCGCGCAGACCGAACCAGTCGCTCAAAGCGAAACCGGTACCAGCACCAAAAAAGAGAAACAGGTTCTCGCGGACAAATTTCTGAAGGCCGCTGATGTACAGCGTGACGATCGCCGCAACCGGCAGGTGTTGCCAGCCATGCTGCAGATTTTCCGGGATCGATTCGGCTGAATCAGTCACGACGTTGTGGCGCGCCGTCTGGTTCATCCTGCTTGAAGTTTGACTCGTCCTGTTGATCTTCAAGTTGATTCAGAAAATCCAGCGATTCTGATTCGGTTTCCTCTTCCAACGCTTGCTCGCTGATTGGAAGCGCATCCTCATCGCGACCATAAGCATCGCGCTGGCGAATTTGTTCCAGGAGATGCTCACGGAGCTGGTCAGCCGTATCGGCATTCAAACCAATTACAACCAGATCTGCCGTCATGCCGCCAGCGGTATAGCAGCTCAGACGCGCGAGCCGATGCATGCGCTCGATCGGCCCGCTGCTTGTTTCGACATGCTGGATGCGCGCCACCGGCAGTGTCGTGACGCTTCGCCACCAGACGCCCGACCTTGCAATCAGGTCATGTTCGCGCAGCGCCCAGCCACGATGACGCGCATCGGCCAGGCGATACAGGTAGATCAGTAAGGCCAAAATGATGATGGGCGCGACCAGCAGGTAATCATGCGATGAGGAAATAAACGGCAGCCAGGATGCAACCAGCGCCCCCAGAATGAACGGCAACCAGTAGACGGCCTGGGTGATCAGAATGTAGCGGCCAAACGTACCTGCAAGCGGCTGCAGTTCGGCTTCGCTGTAGTCCGGCAAGCCGTCGACGTCAATCACCTCGTTGTAGAAATCGGAATCAAGTTCGTTCATGCGCCCAATGGTAAACCGCAGACAAAACACTCGCCAGCGTCAAAGGTCACGGAAGCAGTGCGTCGATATCCTCGACGTTGTCGAATGCACGTCACCAGTCGACCAGACGACAAGTAATCATGGTTCCCAGATCATCGCAGCCAGCACGCGTCGGTCCTCGCTTGCCAGCACATTGTAGGTGCGCGCGGCCGCTTCGAGCGTCATGACTTCCAAACCAATCGAGTGCTTCAGGAATTCGATCTGCAGCGCCCGGGCCGGAAACCGTTGCTTCCGACCGGTCGCCAGAAGTACGATTTCCGGCTTCGATTTCAGGATGGGCTCAATGTGGCCGTGATCGAGCTCATCGATTGACTTCACCGGCCACGCGGCAACGCCCTGGTCTGGCGTCAGCAGCACGCTGTGCGAAAAGACGTCCTCACCAATCCGGATGCCTTCGGGCCTTAACGAATGAATGACGAACAGGTCGTCGGCTTGATGTTGTGTGAGTTGCATGGGATTCAGGGCAGCTGGATTTTGCCGTCGTCTGGGTTCGGCCTGAAAAAACAGGCGACCTGGCCGATTTTTTGCACCAGTTCGGCTTGAGTAGTACGCTGGATGGAATCAATCCATTCACTGCGTTGCTCACGCTCGGCGCGAAGTTTGACCTTGATCAGCTCATGACAGTTCAGTGCCAATTCGATTTCTGACTGCACGTTCTCGGTCAAACCCTGATCCGCCACGATGACTACCGGAGACAGCGGATGACACAGGCCTCGCAGATAACGTAGTTGTTGATTATTCAGCATGATGCCGTTACTGTTGGACAGGTTGCAATCCTATCATTGCAACTGCTTGAAATTGTCCAGACTTACAGCACGAACGCTGCAGCAATCAACCGACCGTCCAATCAACGTGCGAGTCAACCATGAGTGGTAAACGCTGGCTTCAGCGGCAAGCAAACGATCCCTTCGTGAAACAGGCCCGTGCAGACGGTTATCGAGCCCGGGCTGCGTATAAATTGATTGCGCTGCATGAAAAAGATCATCTGTTCAAGAAAAACCAGCGTGTCGTCGACCTCGGTGCTGCGCCGGGTAGCTGGTCTCAAGTAGCGCTTGAATTGACCGGTGGACCGAGCGCTGGCAGCACCGTCGTCGCATTGGATCTATTGCCAATGGACCCGCTCGAGGGCGTTCAGTTCATCCAGGGTGATTTCCGGGAGGACGAACCACTGGCTCAACTTGAAACGCTGGTCGGCGACAAGGTGGACCTTGTGCTTTCTGATATGGCACCCAATATGTCTGGTATTGGTCCCGCAGATCAGGCCCGCAGTATGTATCTGGCCGAACTGGCACTGGATTTCGCCGGACAATGGCTGCGACCCAGCGGACAACTGGTGATCAAACTGTTCCAGGGTGAAGGCTTCGATGCGTTTTTGGCGCAGGCCCGCAATCAATTTCAGCTGGTCAGGCTGCGCAAGCCCGAAGCTTCGCGCAGCGAAAGCCGAGAAGTCTATCTGGTTGCCAGGACGCCTAAAAACCACTGAATCGCATTGACAGGAACATCACCTTTTGTTTACCCGAATTCACACAAAAGCGGGTAGAGTGCAACTTAGACAAGTGCAATACGGTCAGATTACTAGCCGACCCAGAGCACAACGGTTATCGAATGGAGTACACCCTTGAGTCAATTTGCTAAGAATTTACTGGTCTGGATTGTCATTGCCATGGTGCTGATGAGCGTATTTCAGTACTACGCCGAGCAGGGCAACACAGCCGAAGAAATGACCTATTCCGAATTCCTTGATTCCGTGCGCAATGGGCAGATCGATGAGGTCCAGATTCAGGCCGCACCCGGCGGCCAACAGCTCACGGGTCAAACCGCGAGCGGCACACAATTCGAAGTGTTTGCGCCGAATGACGATGATCTGGTTGCAGACCTTGAAACCTACGATGTGCGTCATTCTGCCGTACCACCCCAGGGCAACAATATTCTGGTAGATATTCTGATCAGCCTGTTGCCGGTCCTTTTGCTGGTGTTGCTGTTTGTTTATTTCATGCGCCAAATGCAAGGTGGCGGCGTTGGCGGTCGCGGTGGCGCGATGAGTTTCGGCAAGTCTCGCGCCAAGCTGCAGGGCGAAGATCAGGTCAAGGTAACCTTTGCTGATGTTGCCGGCGTCGAAGAGGCCAAGGACGAAGTTGTCGAGTTGGTCGAGTTCCTGCGAAACCCTGCCAAATTCCAGCGCTTGGGCGGACAGATACCGAAAGGCGTATTGATGGTTGGTTCGCCCGGAACGGGTAAAACCCTGCTTGCACGCGCCATCGCAGGCGAAGCACAGGTGCCGTTCTTCTCCATATCCGGTTCCGATTTTGTCGAGATGTTCGTCGGCGTCGGTGCCAGTCGCGTGCGCGACATGTTCGAGACTGCAAAGAAACACGCGCCCTGCATTATCTTTATCGATGAAATCGATGCCGTCGGCCGCCATCGGGGCGCAGGCATGGGTGGTGGCCATGATGAGCGGGAACAGACGCTCAATCAGCTACTCGTCGAGATGGATGGCTTTGATGGTCACGAGGGCATCATCCTGATTGCTGCAACCAACCGTCCTGACGTGCTGGACCCGGCACTGCTGCGTCCAGGACGATTCGATCGCCAGGTTGTCGTGCCACTTCCGGATCTGAAGGGACGTGAGCAGATCCTGATGGTGCACATGAAGAAAGTGCCGGTAGCTGAAGACGTCAATGCCCGCGTGATCGCCCGCGGCACACCGGGCTTTTCGGGTGCAGACCTGGCCAACCTGGTCAATGAAGCAGCGCTGTTTGCAGCACGAGAAGACTCCAAGGCAGTCGATCAAAGTCATTTCGAGCGCGCCAAGGACAAGATCATGATGGGCGCTGAGCGCAAATCGATGGTCATGAATGATGACGACAAGCGCTTGACCGCCTACCATGAAGCGGGTCACGCGATT
>JGI12109J20283_10167612_pt1 | contig 15572 bp, 8 predicted proteins | sample ElkSlonscriptome_12_FD_20283 | JGI IMG/M metagenome (IMG submission 20283) | reverse complement strand
GGTATTTTGGGTCTCAGGGTGAGGGAATATCAGCTAGTGAGGTTCTCCAGCAATCGAACTAGAAAGAATGGGTCAGGGTTCGTCTGTAGGGGCGGGTTTTACTACTATCTTTTCGGTTGCACCTCAATGTGAGTAAACCCGCCCTGTTTCTCTAGTTGTTAATTAAACCAAGCGGGTCGCCCCTACAAGACGATGATTGGGGTTTGAATGCGCCAAGCAGAGAGCGATCGCCTATTCTTATCTATCCGTATCTGAAGACGCAATCACAGGTCACTTTTCCCAAAATAGCACTACGGGGATACGTTAAGAATCTGAAATGTAGGCGTAACCGTCCTTATCAAACACTATATCATTCGGTAAAGGAAGGTGCAAAAACTTTAGCCTCTCCTAACTGCGGCGTTTGGGAATAGGCTACTGGGGAAAGCGTTACTCCTCCTAAACTCAAAATAGTTACTAAAGCAACGCGGATTTAGGCCTGCCCGAAAACGTCGCGGCTAAATCATGATTTGATCGGGGTTTGAGGATGTAGTATGATGTTATTTGAATCCTGTATTGGGTTCATTTTAGTGCCAATTTTCAGCCGCAAACGCTTCAACGCCTGATAATGCGTTATTTTTTTCGTTTTTTTGTCGCCAACTATTAAATGCTACAAGCATGTTGCATTACCCAATTGCCTAGACTCATTTTGCCGCCGATTTGACAAACAAGCCATTTAATGCATCGAATGCCTGAACAAAAAAAAGACAACGGGTGGAATGGGAATGGCAATATCCACCCGTTAGAAGAGGTGCGATCGCATCAAACCGATAAAATGTAATAAGTAGGTCGGTGGAAAAACACCCAACACTCCACCAATTCTCTAAGAAGTCCTCAAACCCTTACATAAACAAATGACAAATGACAAATGACCATCTCCAGTTGCCGCCGAAAACAGCATTACTCTTAATCAACCATAAATCTCGTCAAGGACAGGAGAATCTAGCCGAAGCCATTCGTCAACTGAATCAACTAGGCTTTATTGTACTAGAAGAATTAACCGAAGATCCACTCAAGCTTCCGGACATAATCCGTCACTATCACCATCAAGTAGACCTGGTAATCATTGGTGGTGGTGATGGTACGCTGAATGCGGCGATAGAGGGGTTAGTAGATACTCAGTTACCCTTAGGTATTTTACCCTTGGGTACAGCGAATGATTTGGCGCGGACGTTGAACATTCCCATTCCTTTACCCCAAGCTTGCCAAGTCATTGCTACGGGTCAATATCAGAGAATAGACTTAGGTTTAGTTAATGATCAATATTTTTTTAATGTGGCTAGTTGTGGGTTGAGTGTAGAAATTACTCAGCGCCTCACCAAAGATGCCAAACGTCGCTGGGGAATTTTCGCCTATCTAGCTACAGCATTAAAAGTGATTTGGAAAGCACGACCGTTTCGGGCAGAAATTCGCATTAATGGAGAATCTATTCATATCAAAACAATTCAAATTGCTATCGGGAATGGGCGGCATTATGGTGGGGGAATGACCGTATTTCATGATGCCACAATTAATGATAATAAACTGGATTTGTACAGTTTAGAAATGCGTCATTGGTGGCATATTTTATTGATACTTCCTGCATTATGGAAGGGACGCCACACGGATTTACCTGGAGTCCGGACTCTCCACGATACGGAATTTGAAATCTATACTCGCAAACCTCGTTCTATTAATACGGATGGAGAAATTACCACCTCTACACCAGCAACCTTTCGAGTGATTCCGCAAGTTATATCTGTTTTGGTTCCCAGATAGAGCTTGCTGCACCACCCAAAAACCATTAGCCATCGATACTTTGAGTAGCATTGACATTGGCTCATCTTCCAGGAAAGAGAATCAAACTCATCAAAAACCTTGCACCGCTATCAGAAAAATGTACCCCTTGCTTCCCCAGCTCCCCCAGCTTCCCCAGCTCCCCCAGCTCCCCCAGCTCCCCCAGCTCCCCCAGCTTCCCCAGCTCCCCCTTAAAGAACTACTGTAAAGATTGAACCTTGGGGTTGGTTGTCTGTGACGAATATTCTCCCATGATGCGCCTCAATTACCATTTTACAAAAGGTTAAACCCAAACCAATTTGAGACACGCCACTGATTAAATCTCCCACTTCATATTTGTCAAAAATATGGTGTTTGCGTTCTTCACTGACTCCTGGACCTAAATCAATAATCTGAAGCTTGGCTTGGGCGTTGGGGAAATTGGAGGATACCGACTCATTGGGAGAATTTACGGCGACAATGACTAAACTTTCTGGGGGAGAGAACTTAATCGCATTAGAAATTAAATTCTCCAAAACGCGATGAAATAAATTTATATCCAGACAAAGAGAAGATGGGGTTTCGGCAAGCTTACCTATTAGTCTAATCTTTTTATGTTCTGCAATGGCTTGGAATTGGAAAATCACGTCAGCCACTAATTGATTTAAATCAAGATCAGTCTGATTCAAAACCATTTTACCGGATTCCATTTTCGCTAACATGAGCAAGTTATCGATCATGGAGTTGAGTTCGCGACTCGAGTCAGAAATAATTTGCAATCGCTGTAAATCTTTGTCATTGCCTGTACTTTGCAACAGCAAATCGCTACAGAGTAAAATATTAGTCAGCGGATTTCTTAAATCATGGACGATCATATTCGATAAATCTTCCCGCATACGCAACGTCGCTTCTAGGGCATCATATTGCTGCTTAATCCGTAACATCGATCGCACTCTTGCCCGCAGTTCAATTCCACTGACAGGTTTGGTGATAAAATCATCAGCACCTGCATTTAGCGATCGCGCCAAGTCTTCTTTAGAGTTGAGTGCCGTTACAATAATCACGGGAACGTGTTTCCAATGGGAATCGGATTTGATCGTGCGACATACCTCAATCCCATTTAACTTCGGCATCATCACATCCAGTAAGATGACATCCGGTTCCACCGAGTCGAGCAGGTTTAACGCTTCTTCACCACTGGCGGCATAAAATAAGTCATACCCTTCTCGATAGAGATGGGCTTCAATCACATCAAAGGCATTCGGATCATCATCCACGATTAAGATAGATGTATTTTGATTTAGGTTAACCATAGATTTAAGTAGGTAGGGACAATAAAAGTTAACGGTTGAGATTAGGAAGGATCAGGGAACAGGGAACAGTAAGAGTTTGAGGTCTATATTACCGATGCAGATACTGTTCAATTAGCGTCACCAACTTTTTCAAGCGAATCGGCTTCGCCATATACTCCGTCGCCCCTGCTGCCAAGCATTTTTCCCGATCGCCCGGCATAGCCAACGCCGTCACCGCAATAATCGGCATCCGAGATAAATCACTGTCCGCCCGAATCTGGCGGGTTGATTCTAATCCATCCATTTCTGGCATTTGAATATCCATTAAAATTAAATCCGGTGTATACTGCTGGGCTTGTTGTACCGCTTCAATCCCATTCCTAGCTAAAACCACCCGAAACCCTTTACTGTGTAAATAATCGGTCAAGGTGACAATATTTGCCTCATTATCTTCTGCCAATAAAATTAACGGTAACTTTTCCTCAACCACAGGCGGAGTTGTCTCCGGCGGTGTGGCAAACAACTGACTCAAGACTGATTGTAACTGGGGACGAGAAATGGGTTTAAGTAAATAGTCAGACGCCCCTAATTCTAAAGCTTGAGTCGGATCATCGACAACAGAAACCACAACAACGGGAATAGATTGAGTGGCTGAATTTTCCTTTAACTGCACCAACACCTCCCAACCGGAAATATGCGGCAGTAAAATATCTAAGATAATCACATCCGGGTTAAACGTCTGCACCGCATCAATCGTCCCTTCCCCTTGGGGATGAATCAAAACAGTGATACCTAATTCTCCCAGATACCGGGCAATATGATTAGCTGAAGCATCTGAATCTTCCACCACTAAGGCTTTGTGAATCGGTGGTAATTCTTTAACCATCAGTTTAGGTTGTTTGAATCTTTCCCCGATACGACTCGGATGTTTCCAGGGAAGCATTACCGTAAAGCAACTGCCTTTCCCCACCTCACTTTCCAAGGCAATACTCCCCCCTTGTAATTCCACAATTCGCCGCACTAGCGCCAACCCTAACCCAGTCCCCGCATAGCGACGAGAGAGACTACTATCTAACTGCACAAAGGGTTTAAACAGTTTATCCAGGTTTTCTGGGGCAATGCCAATCCCCGTATCCGTAACACTCAACTGCAACTGTTCACCGTCAGGATCAGTGGTAACTTGCAACGATACCTTACCCCCATCAGGCGTAAATTTTACCGCATTACTTAATAAATTAACTAACACTTGGCGGATGCGCCGTTCATCCACTTCAATTTCGCTTAATCCCGGTGCAATGTGGTAATCGAGTCGAATATTTTTTTGCTGCGCCTGCTGTTTAATAAAAGTCAAACTCGATTCACACAGACTATCGACAGAGACAAGGGAAACTGAGAGAGACATTTTGCCTGACTCAATTTTAGACAGATCCAGAATATCGTTAATTAACTCTAACAAATGCTTGCCACTTTGTTCGATTGTCGCCAATGATTTGCGCTGCTTAGGAGTTAACGAACCATACACCTCTTCCTGGAGTGCCTCCGCTAACCCCAGAATCGCATTTAAGGGGGTGCGTAACTCATGACTCATACTTGCCAGAAACTCATCTTTTAACCGAGTCGCCCTAGCTAATTCCGCATTCGCGAGACTAATCCGTTCATTACTTTCACGTAACTGTTTTTCGGCTTGCTTGCGTTCGGTGATATCATAGACTAAGGCACAAGACCATAATAAGTTTCCCTGGTCATCTAAAACCGGACTGGTGGACATATATGCCCAGATATTGTTTCCGGTTTTCGTGCGTAATTCAACCTCTTGTCGATGAACCTGGCTTGGATTTAGAGGGATACTTGAAGCGGGAGTGAAACGGTTATCTCCAGGGGTGAGAAAATCCGCGATCGCATGTCCTAATATTTCCACCTCGGTATACCCCAACATCCGTGCCATTGCCTGATTGGTGTAAGTCGTATTCCCTTGGACATCGGTGACCCAGATTCCTTCTTCGGCAAGTTCCACAATTTGGGCATATCGCGTCTCGGTTTCCCGAATCTGAGATTCTAACTTCTGGTTGAGGCGTTTAATCTCATGTTCCGCCTGCTGACGTTCGGTAATATCGGTGAGAAAGGCAATCACAAATGTGCCATGCTTGGTTTGAATCGTACTCAGCCCCACTTCAATGGGAAATTCAGTTCCATCCTGACGTTTGGCATATAAATCCTGGGATTTCCCCATGGAACGTTTACTGGGATGGGTAAGATAATCCGCCCGATGATCAGTATGGATAGAGTGATAGCGTGGCGGCATTAAATATTCAATTTTGCGCCCAAATACCTCGGTGCGATTATAGCCAAATAACTCTTCAGCTTTGGCATTAAAGACAATAATTTCTCCCTGGGCATTAGTGACAATAATCGCTTCGGATGCCGATTCTAAGAATGCCCGAAACTTCGCCTCACTATCCCGCAAATCCGCTTCTGTCGCTTTGCGATCGCTAATATCTTCGACGACAGCCAGGGCATAGTTGGGTTTGTTTTCTGAATCACACACCCGCGAGATGGAAATATAGACCCATCGGCAGTTTCCATCGTTACGAATATAACGTTTTTCCGTGGCATAGGTGGACGTTTTCCCAGACATTAACTGCTGTAAATACTCAATATTGTGTTCCCGATCATCCGGGTGAGTAATATCTTGTACCCGCCGCCCCACTAATTCAGATTCAGGATACCCGGTAATCTCACAGTAGCGTTGATTCACCCGCAAAAGTTCGCCAGAAGAATGTGTGACAAGGGCAATCCCCACCGAGGCTTGTTCAAAGATAGCCCGGAAGCGTTCTTCACTATCATGTAATGCCCGTTCTGCTTGTTTGCGTTCGGTAATATCATGAATAATCGAAACCAGAAAAGTACGTCCTTGAATCTCAATCGGACTGGAATAGACTTCCACCTCTCGAATCTCTCCCGACGCCAGACGGTGAGGAAAGACAAAATAGGTTCGTTCCTCTAATTTTGCCCGTCTCATCTCTGCCTGAACTTGAGGCAATGGCAGACAATTGAAATCCGTAATCGTTTTGGTGATTAATTGCGATCGCGAATAGCCATAAAACTTAACCGCCGCCCAATTCGCATCCGCAATCGTCCCCGTTTCCGAATCAATTAACAATTTAATCGCCTTACTCCGCTCAAACATGGCACGAAACCGGGCTTCACTGTCTCGCAGTGCCGCTTCTGCGGCTTTGCGATCGCTAATATCGGTGTGGGAACCCACCATCCGCACCACGGTATCCTGGTCATCCCACAGGGCTTGTCCGCGATCCAGAATCCATTTATAGGAGCCATCTTTACACAGGAGGCGATGCTCACTAATATAATAAGGAGTCTTGTGATCAAAATGGTCTTGAATCAGCCCCATCACCCACTCGAGGTCATCGGGATGGACTCGTTTCGACCATTCATCGAGATGATTAGGAATTTCATTGTCCTCATAGCCCAACATTTCCTTCCAACGAGGCGAAAAGAAAACGTCATTGGTTTTCACATTCCAATCCCAGATGCCATCATTATTCCCCCGCAGGGCTAAATGCCAGCGTTCCTCACTAACCCGCAAGGCATCCTCGGCTTGTTTGCGATCGGTAATATCAGAGGCAATCCCATCCAGTCGCAGGGGATGACCCTCCTGATCATAAGTCACCCGTCCCCGATCATAAAGCCAACGAATCTCTCCATCCGGTCGCTGAATCCGATATTCTAGGCTATATGTACCTTGTACCAGTAACTGTTGATGAAAGGAACTAACCTGGGCATAATCATCCGGATGAACCCCCTCTAGCCGCAGGTGAGGATGATCAAAAAAGTCTTGTACCAGACGCCCATAGACTGTTTCCGTGGCTGGATTGAGGAAAAGTACCTCCTCTGTCGTCGCGGAGATTGACCAGACGACATCATCCAAGGCATTGAGAATACTATCTAAACGCTGTTTATTTTGGCGCAATGCCACTTGGGTTCGCAATGCAGAGATACCATAAGCCACGTCATTTGCCAATTCGGTGAGTAATCTCACCTCGGCTGGATCAAAGGCGTCAGGTTCACTGGCATAGAGATTTAACGCCCCCAGACAGGTTCCTTCTAAAATTAAGGGCAAAGCAATGGATGACGCATACCCCTGTTGAATAGCAGCATCTCGCCACCGTTGATAACTCAGATCAGTGAGAATATTTTGGATAATTCTGGGTTCTTGGGTGCGAATCGCGGTTCCAGTCGGTCCAACGCCGTATGCATTATCTGCCCAACTAATTTGTAAGGCTTCAATATACCCCGTCTCATACCCCGCTTGGGCAACCGGACACACAGTTTTGGCATCATCCTGTTGAGCAAATCCAATCCAAGCACAACGATAGCCACCAAAGTCTACAATAATTTGGCAGATGTTATGCAATAAGGTGGATTCATCGGTAGCCAAGACTAAAGCCTGGTTGCATTCACTCAGGGTTCGCAGGGCGCGATTGGCGTGATAGAGTGCCTGTTCTGACTGTTTAAGCTCTGTGATATCCTGAGCTACAACCATACCTACCATCAGTTCACCCGTTTGGTTTCTCAGGGGTAGGGCATGGATAATAAAAATGCGATCGCCAAAGGACATCTCACGGGTAACGGTTTCGCCCGCTAAGACTTGGCGATACATGGGTTCTAGCTGGGTATAGGTTTGGGTTGGTAAGCATTCCTGTATGGTGTTCCCTTCTAATTGGGTTTTGGATAAACTGATACTAGCTAAACCACTCCCATCCGCCAGTAAATAGCGTAATTCATGATTAAATAGAAGCACCGCCCCATTAGGGAAATTTTCCACGACTGCCCGATAACGGGCTTCACTCTCCCGCCAACGGCGATCGCTCTTTTGTAAATGGTGTTCTAAACGGTAGGATAGGTAAGCGGCGATCAGGGAACCACCGATACCGATCATCGCTGAAAGTGCCAAGATTGCCCCAGTCAATTGGCGCTGTTGGTCTAATGTTTGCTTGAGTTGCGTCTCTTCCTCTTGTTCAACAATCTGAAACTGCTGGATTTTATCGTTAAGCTGATCCATGACTTGCTTCCCCTCCACCAGTTGATCGATGAATTCTGGGGAGTCTGTAGCGGTTTCCGGTTGGGAATTCACAAGTCGGAGATTGCGTTGAAGTAAGCTAACTCTAGCGGTGGTTAATTCGCGAATCCGTTGCAGGCGATGGGTTTGGGCGTGTTCCTGGGCAATGAGTTGACGCAATTGATCCAGAGTTACTGGAATTTGTGCGATCGCGGATTCATAGCGATCCAGAAAGTCTTGACGGCGGGTAATTTCATACCCTCGGACAGCAGTTTCGGCTTCTAGGAGATCGGAGTGTAAGCTTTTTGTTTCCAGACGCACCCGTTGGGTATGTCGTAACCTAGCTTCGGCTTGGGCGGTTTGGAATTGCAACCAGCCAAACGTGGCGAGTGAGGTGACTAGACAGGTGACAGGAATCGCCAGGATCAACTGGCGTTTTTGTTGACGGGAAATCGAGATCCGGCGAGATAGTCGAGGTTGGGCGAGGTTGCTATCCATGCTAGGTGCTGCATCCGAAAGCTGATTCCACTCATATATAACGTATGAGGAAGTTTTGAGTTTTGACCCCTCGCTTTGGAAAGAGGGTATGGTTTGTCGGGGCGGGTTTCACGACTATCGTTTACGAAAGCACCCAAGCGATTTGATGTTTTCTTCATTTGTCCTAACTAGAGTGCGTAGTGCTATAACTAAACCCGTCGCCGATAAGTTTACCTCTAGCATAGTTAGCCAGGAATTGGTTCGATGCGGATCAGTTGTCCATTGGCTTCATCGGTGAGAATGTACAATAGTCCATCCGGACTTTGGCGCACATCCCGCACCCGTTGACCGATATCGATGGATGTCTCATTGACGACATTGCCGGATTCATCAAGTTCAATATGGCGGACATCCCGCGAAACCAATCCTCCCGCAAATAAATCACCCTGCCACTGGGGAACACGATCGCTATCATAGATAACCAGACCGGATGGTGCGATCGCTGGAGTCCAGATGAGTTTGGGATCGACCATTCCTGGACGAGACTGCTGATTGGAAATGATTCCCCCAGAATATTCTCGGCTATGGGTGACGAGGGGCCAGCCGTAGTTTTCTCCCGCTTCCACCAGATTCAGTTCATCGCCGCCTCTAGCACCATGTTCCGTAGACCAAATTCGACGGGTTTGGGAATCGAAGGTGAGTCCCTGGATATTGCGATGTCCGTAACTCCAGATAGCTGGATCAGCGTCTGGGGATTCGACGAAGGGATTGTCGCTTGGCACGGTACCATCGTCGTTGAGGCGGATAATTTTACCCAAATGACTGCGGCGATTCTGTGCCTGTTTACGGATTAAATCACCGTCGAGTTGAACGGGTGGATTTCCCCCATCACCGATCGCGATTAACAGGGTATCGTCAGGTAACCAAACAATGCGGGAACCGAAGTGCTGTCCCCCCGATTTAAGCTGAGATACCTGGAAAATTACCTCTACATCACTGAGGGCGCTACCATCAAATTTGGCACGGGCAACTCGTGTATGATTAGTCTGGCGCGTGCCGTGGGAATAAGTGAGATAAACCCAAGAATTCTCAGAGAAGCGGGGATGAAGCGAGACATCCATTAACCCACCCTGCTTCACCGCAAAAACCTCTGGCACCCCAGCGATTGGTGTGGGATCAAGTACCCCATCGCGGACAATTCGCAGTTGTCCCGATCGCTCCGTAATCAGTATCGCACCATCGGGTAACCATGCCATCCCCCAGGGATGATCTAACCCTTCTATGACGGTGGTTTTCTGGACACCTTGAGGAGTGGCGACTGAATCAGCCGACACTGTTACATCGGGCGATGAGGCGGAATCCTCCGATTCGGGTGGAGTTGGGGAAACGGTAGCGGTATCGGATGGAGGGGGAAATGCACAACTGGTGAGTGTCACGAGTGCGATCGTACTCCCAGTTCCTTGGATCAGGCGAGCGATGTTGAAGTTCATAATGATATTCCGTCTGATGTGGTATGTCTGGGTGTATTTCCCACTATAAAATGCTGGAAGAGCGCGGATCGTACTTATCATTAATCTCAGTAGCTTTTTCCTTGAGGGTATTGAACGCAACATCAACTTGCTGAGTCGTTTGAAAAAGGTTTTTAACAAGTTGGTTGAAAGGAGAGTGAGTCATCGCTGTAGATACAGTCATTTTTTATCATTCGGTGTCAGTAAAAGCTATATACTGTATTTACTTTTAAGTAAGGATTCACGCGCCTCTGTGGGCATGACAATGTACGTCAGTTCAACTTAAGTATCACTAGCGATCGCTCTCTCTTCCTCTTCTGGTTACTCCCACATTTTTTGTGATTTTTGCTGGAGTAAAGGTGGATCAGCGGTTTTCATCAGTAACCAATAAAAAAGAGAGCCACTCAAAGGACTCTCCCAATTATCAGGGTGCATCTATCTATCACACTATATCATTTTTGGGATTAGGGGTGTCACCCCCCTTCTAAAATTTTCCTAAGCTAGGTTCGTAGTCGGCGCGAAGCGTGGCATTCCTCCTCAGATAGATGCTCTGACAAAGTTGGGTATGTGAAAGTGATTGGCAGTTACAAGGATAATCACGATGGCTCAATTAAACCAACAAAAATGCGAAGCTTGCACCAAGAATTCATCCCCCGTTAGCCAAGAGGAAATCGCCCAACTGAAACCGGAAATTCCCGACTGGAACCTAATTCAGCCAGAAGGGGAAGCCCACTTAGAACGGTCTTATGAATTTCCCGATTTCAAAACAGCGATCGCCTTTACCAACCGTGTGGGTGAAATCGCCGAGGAACAAGGACATCATCCCGCTATTTTAACCGAGTATGGTAAAGTCACTGTGACTTGGTGGACTCACGCCATCTCCGGCTTACACAAAAACGACTTTATCATGGCGGCAAAAACAGATGATATTGCTAGCCAGATGGCTGGATGAGGTTTAGGGGACTGGGGAAGCTGGGGGAGCTGGGGGAGCTGGGGAAGCTGGGGGAGCTGGGGAAGCTGGGGGAGCTGGGGAAGCCGGGGAAGCTGGGGAAGCTGGGGAAGCCGGGGAAGCTGGGGACGAATGACAAAGGACGAATGACAAAAGACGTAGCTTGCTTCTCGCGAAGTGAGTATGACAAAAGACCAATGACAAATATCCCCTTCCCACCTAGAATTATACGAATCAGGAGTTCCTTAAATTTAGTAATCATCGAAGACCTATGACTCATCGCCCTATTATCCTCGGTATTGTCGGTGATAGCGCTGCTGGCAAAACAACGCTAACACGAGGAATTGCTCAAATATTGGGTGAAGATGAAGTCACCATCATCTGTACCGATGATTACCACCGCTATGATCGTCAGCAACGGGCGCAAAAAGCGATTTCAGCCCTCCATCCTGACTGTAACTATCTAGATATCATGCAGCAGCACCTGGGTTTGCTGCGAACGGGACAATCGATTCTCAAACCCATCTATAACCACAACACTGGCACCTTTGAACCCCCAGAGTATATTCAACCCCACCGATTTGTGATTGTTGAAGGATTACTGGGATATTCTACTCGTTTGGCGCGTGAGTGCTTCGATGTCAAGGTATTTTTAGCCCCCCCAGAATCGCTGCGGAGTGAGTGGAAAGTTAAGCGAGATACCCGCAAGCGAGGGTATACGGATGAACAGGTACTCGAACAGTTGAGAAAACGGGAACCGGATTCGGAGGAATTTATCCGTCCCCAGCGTAAGTGGTCAGATATTGTTGTCAGTTTCTATCCTCCTGACGAATTATCTGACGAACAGAGTGATTTAATGTTAAATGTGCGGTTAGTCCTCAGACCGACGATTCCTCATCCAGATTTTACCCGACTCCTCAGTCCCAGCAAATCCCATCTAAGTACAGCCATTCGTCTGGAATTAGACCGAGATATGGGTAAACCTGTTGATGTCCTGGAAGTTGATGGTCATGCGACAGAGGAACAGGTGCGGGAATTAGAGCGGATTTTATGTAGTGAAATTCCTTACTTGGGTAAATACTGCACATTAGAAGGTGATCCCAATATTGGTAAGGTTACGGGAACCACAGGGGAAACACTCCAGAGTTATCCCTTAGCCTTAACTCAATTGTTGATTACCTATCACATGCTGAAAGCGGCTCATATTTATCAATCCAGTGAACCCGCGTTAACCTGAAATTTCCCCCAGGCAAAAATTAAGCTTTCCCAAGGGAGAGTGAACGAATCAACGCCTTATGATAACTTCACAAGAGCAGTTACAACTGGTGTTTGGCTGACCGAATTGAAACCTATCATCAACAGTTTATCCAGGGACTCTATTGCAGTTTAAGAACTAAAGCCGAAGCTTACCCATTGACCTGCTGCATCGTCAAAAACGGCGCAACAGGGAACTTTCATTAAGATATTAATGGCAGCATTTACGTCTCGGTCGTCAACGTACCCATAGACTCGGACGTATTGCAACGCAATATTGCCCGGTTGAACACCGCCTATAAAAACTTCTTTGATGGGCGGGGTTTTCCTCAGATATTTTACGGGAAAACGGCTCAGACTATTCGAGAACACTTGCCCGGAATATGTAACTACTTTATTAGTGGCACGACCAGTGGAGTTATGGAAGGAATTAACAATAAAATTAGACTAGTTATGCGCTTGGGTTATGGCTTAACCAACTTTAATAACTTGCGTTCTCGTTTACTAGGCTGCTGCTCTTAGAACAATTCTACAGGCTTGTCAAAAAGCATTCGGCTTGCCTTGAAAAGAGTAGTCTTGACTCTCCACTATCGTTCCGAGCCAAGACTAGAGCCAAGGAGCTAAACTCTTTTATTAAGAAAACTTATCACCCTGATTACTGGAGAGCCAGACAATTAGAGCTATTCTCTCAGGATATGTGGAATGTGAGTTCCGCAGAATCCCCCTTTTAGAAAAAGGGGGAGTAAAGGATTAGGATTATTTCCAACCTGCCCGATCCATTAGCTTAACCGCTTCTGGGTTCTTTTCCCCATAACTGATGACATCTAATTCTGATTCCTTAAAGTCGCCAAAGTCAGCCACAACAGGATTGGGTTCCATATCCGTCACGACAGGATACTCATTCGCTTGATTGGCAAAGATTTCCTGGGCTTCTGGCGTCACCAGGTACTCTAAAAATTTGACCGCATTCTCTTGGTTCGGCGCATTGGTAACCACACCGCCACCACTGATGTTGACATGAGTCCCATCGGCGCTTTGATTGGGGAAGAACACGCCGACTTGTTCCGCTACCTCTTGATCTTCCGCCGCATCGGATTTTTTGAGACGGGCTACATAATAATGGTTAACGATCGCGACATCACATTGACCAGCAGCTACGGCTTTAATTTGCGCCGTGTCATTGCCTTCCGGGGGACGGGCAAAGTTATCGACTAAGCCTTTGACCCAGGTTTCTGTCTCTTGTTCTCCTTTGCCTTCGATTTTAGAGGCGACTAAGGATTGGTTGTATATATTTTCGGAACTGCGGATGCACACTCGTCCTTTCCATTCGGGTTCGGCTAAGGCTTCGTAGGTGGAGAGTTCTTCTGGCTGAACGTTCTCTTTGTTATAGACAATGATTCGCGCCCGTTTGGATAACCCAAACCATTCTCCTTGGGGATCACGGAGATTGGCAGGAACGGCTGATTCTAAGGTTTCTGAGGAAATGGGTTGCAACAATCCCTCCTCTTGCGCCCGCCACAGGCGTCCCACGTCAACGGTAATTAAGACGTCGGCTGGACTGTTTTCGCCTTCACTCTTGATCCGTTCAATCAACTCATCGGCGTCTCCTTCAATTAGGTTCACCTCGATCCCCGTTTCTTCGGTGAAGTTGTTGTAGAGGGCATCATCGGTGTCATAATGACGGGCGGAGTAAAGGTTAATTTCTCCTGCATCAGCTGTGTTATCGGCTGCGCCATCTGTACTTGCTGTATCGGCGGGTTCGTTGGGATTTGAACAGCCTGCAACGACTAACAGGGCGAGTCCAGAGCAGAGTCCGATTATACTACGTCTAGTAATTTTCATTAATGACCAGTCTTGTTGTGATTTGGGTTGAGTTCCAGTGAGCCGCGATCGCTGTCCTTTGTGACCCGTTGCCAGATTGCTAACTATCTGAGCCTATCTGGGATTGGGCGACCTGATTTGCCCAGGGTTCACTCAGGTTGATTACGCTGCACTAGAGTGGACAAATGATTATTGTACCTGTTAATGCAATTAATTCTTAATTGAGTTCTAATTATCCTGACGATACTGTTCCCTGTTGCCTGTTCCCTCTTGGGATAAACTGATGTCCTAACGTATCCTCGTAGTGCTACATGTACTGATAGGGAGGACAATCCATTGCCAGACGATCGCGCTTATTGGTTAGCTTGGTCACAAGTCCCGCGTGTAGGACCAATATTACTGCGACGCCTACAGCAGCATTTTGACTCGTTAGCAAAGGCTTGGGCGTCTCCAGTGCAAGAATTGGGTCAGGTGGAGGGGTTTGGGCGGCAATTGGTTCAGGCTGTGGAGAAGACGCGATCGCATCTCAATCCCCAACAGTTTCTGGAACAACACTGTAGCAAAAATCCCTATTTCTGGACACCTGCTGATCCGGACTACCCCCGCTTATTGTTAGAAATTCCCAGTCCGCCGCCCGTATTGTACTATCGCGGACAGGTGGATCAGCAGGAAAATCAGGGAATGAAACCCATGGTTGCGATCGTCGGAACTCGTGAACCGACGGATTATGGCAAGCGTTGGACAAGGAAAATTAGTACAGCGCTGGCAAAAAAGGGCTTTACTATCGTATCTGGAATGGCAGCCGGGATTGATACCGAAGCCCACAAGGGATGTTTAGAGGCGGGTGGGAGAACGGTAGCGGTTTTTGGCACAGGAATTGATGTGATTTATCCGCCTAGAAATAAACTCCTGTACCAGACAATTGTAGAAGAGGGATTAGTATTAAGTGAATATCCGGCAGGAACCAAGCCAAATCGCCCCCACTTTCCCCAACGCAATCGGATTATTGCCGGGTTGAGTCGGGCGGTTTTAGTCATGGAAGCGCCAACGAAATCAGGGGCGTTGATTACGGCGTATCAAGCCAATGAGTTTTGTCGGGATGTGTATGCGTTACCCGGTTCCTTAGATAATCCCAATGCGGTGGGATGTTTGGGATTATTGAATCGGGGAGCAAGTGTGATTTTGAGTGAGGGGCATTTGTTAGAGATGTTGGGGGCAATACCGGAATTGGATACAGGGAAACAGTTGTCTTTATTTGAGCCAGAACCAGCTAAAGCGACGCCGAAGTTAGCGCCAGAGTTGGCAAAGGTGTTTCAGGTTTTAGGGATTGAACCGACGCCCTTGGATGTGATTGTTCAGGAAACCGGGATGACAGTGGCGGAGGTTTCGGGTGTTTTGTTGCA
>JGI12109J20283_12439917_pt1 | contig 15575 bp, 13 predicted proteins | sample ElkSlonscriptome_12_FD_20283 | JGI IMG/M metagenome (IMG submission 20283) | reverse complement strand
GCCTGCGGCAGCATGGTACGTTTTTATCTTTTTTCACAAAACATTTTTCACTTTGTGAAAAATGTTTTGTGAAAAAAGGATGATTTCTTCCACCCTGCCGGAGGCGGTATCCTCTTTCAGGTAAGGAATCACGTAAGCCCGGTTATTTGAAAGGTATTGGGACATGGAGATACGGCCGGTGTTTCTGTGTCCTCCTCGGTTGACACGCGCTTGAGGGATATAGAAACGATGCCGCAAAAAGATACCAGTCACGATAGTATCAAGCAAGCCCTGATCAATGATGGGTGGGAAATCACGGACGATCCGTATGTGATCAACTATGGACGGCTTTTTCTCTATATCGATCTTGGGGCAACATCTGTTACCGGGGCTGCTCAACGCAGCGAAGGGGTGATTATTGGGGCTCAACGCGATGGCTCATCGATTGCGATTGAAATCAAAGAGTTCCGAGGTCCATCACTCGTTGCTGATTTGCAACAGGCAGTTGGGCAATATGTTATGTACCAACTGTTACTCAAGCGCACCGATCCAGAGCGGCAACTCTATCTGGCGATTACAAGTAGTGTGTATGAGCGGCTCTTCAATCAACCTATTGCACGAATAATGGTAGAGGATGTACCTTTATGGTTAGTGATTATCGATACAGAGCGACTGGAGATAAAGGAATGGATACGACCGCGCTCTACCGGGAAATTGTGAAAGAAGTTGTGCTCTACTACGCGCAGTTCCGCCCATCCCATGGCAATATTCGCGTGGATGCAATCATTGATGAAGTGCATGATCGGTATGCACTTATGACTGCCGGGTGGAATAGAGGCAGTCGTGTCTGTAATAACATTCTCTACGTTACCCTGCACGACGGCAAGGTCTACCTGGAGCATGACGGCATTAACTACGGTATCTCTGATGACCTGATTGAGCGCGGCATTCCCGAAGCAGATATCGTCCTGACCTGGATGCAAGAACCGCTGCCGGATCGGGAGAAGGGTACGCTGCATGCGTCTGTCTCCCGGTGAAGCCCGCTGTTCTCTTGCAAACTAGAAAGTTATTGGTATGAATACCTACGAACCACCAATATTTGAACTCTCGTCCCCCGGTAAGCAGGGCGCAAATCTGCCGGAACTGGATGTTCCCGCCGCCGACCTACCCACCGATCTGCTGCGCCAGGATGATCTGACCGGCTTTCCCGAGTTGAGCGAGCCGGAGGTCATTCGCCACTATACGCGGATCAGCCAGCGCAACTTCTGCATTGATACGGGTATGTATCCGCTGGGATCGTGTACCATGAAGTACAATCCCAAGATCCACGAGGAAGCCGCGCGGTTGCCGGGGTTTGCCGGCATTCACCCGCTCCAGGATGCCGGCCTGTCGCAGGGAGCGCTACGCCTGATCTACGAACTGCAAAACGACCTGGCCGAGATGAGCGGGTTTGATGCGGTGTCGCTGCAACCGGCCGCCGGGGCGCAGGGCGAGTTTACCGGCATTCTGGTCTTTCGCGCCTACCACCTGGACCGGGGCGACACCGAGCGTACCGAGATCCTGGTGCCCGATGCAGCCCACGGGACTAACCCGGCCACGGCGGGGATGGCCGGCTTCAAAGTGGTTGAACTCAAGAGCGACCCACGCGGCAATGTGGATATCGCCGATCTGAAGAGCAAGCTCTCGCCACGCACCGCCGGGATGATGCTGACCAATCCCAACACGCTGGGCCTGTTTGAGGAGCAGATCGAGGAGGTTTCGCGGCTGGTGCATGCGGCCGGTGGCCTGATGTATGGCGACGGGGCGAACTTCAACGCCATCCTGGGTGTTGTCAAGCCGCAGGATGTCGGCTTCGACTTTATGCACTACAACCTGCACAAGACCTTTACCACGCCCCACGGCGGTGGTGGTCCCGGCAGCGGCGCGGTTGGCTGTACGGCGGCGCTGGCACCCTTCCTGCCCGGGCCCCGGGTGCGCCAGGTAGATAGCGCGTCCGGCGCAACCTATGAACTGTTCAACCCGGCGAAGAGCATCGGGCGCATGAAGACATTTCACGGGAATTTTGGGATGCTCGTGCGCGCCTGGACCTACATTCACTCGCTGGGTGAGGTCGGGTTGCGCGAGGTCGCCGAAACTGCTGTCCTGAACGCCAACTATATCCGCGCCCAACTGGGCGATCTTTACCCGCCGGCAGTGGATCGGATCTGCATGCACGAGGTGGTGTTGAAGGGGCAACTGCGCGGCGTGAAGGGTATACGCACGCTGGACATTGCCAAGCGGCTGATCGACTATGGCTTTCATCCACCGACGATCTACTTCCCGCTGATCGCACCCGAGGCGTTGATGATCGAGCCAACCGAAACCGAAACAAAGCGGAACCTCGATGCCTTTGTCGCTGCCATGCGCGCGATTGCTCACGAAGCTGCCGAGCACCCCGATCTGCTACACGCCGCGCCGACGGAGGCTCCGGTGCGCCGCCTCGATGAAGTGCGTGCAGCGCGCCAGCCGGTACTGCGCTATGATGCCGACAAGTTTGCGCAGTTGCGCAACGGTTCATAAGAGACTGTCTGAAACGGGTTGGTCATGGGGCGACGGCCCCGGCGCAGGCGTCCCGGCGTCAGCCGGAGTGTGGCCGGAACCGGCTGACGCCGGGACGCCTGGCGCGCTGTCCGGTGTCGCAGGGCACCCCGCATGCCGTGGGACCGCCGCGCATCAGCTTTTCAGACAGTCTCTAAGATTGCGCGCATTTGTAGACCGGCTCATACTACAACGAAATTGCTTTCGCACCGCAGAGATGCAGCGGGCGCAGAGATGACCAACATTGGATGGACGGATCAGCTTGCTCGGTGGCTGCGGCACGCATGGTTTTTGCACATCTTCCAGGAGTTACGCGGTAGGTGTTTGGACCACGAACACCACGACATGCGCGAACATCGCGAAATGGCCCATGCTGCCATGCATCAGGCGATCCCGGGTTTGGTGGCGGATATCGCCTCCGGCAGGGCGGAAGAAAACAGTACCATGCTGCCGCAGGCGCATCCGGCCATGATCGGGCTCAGACATCCGGTTTGGACACCCACCGCGTAAGTCCTGTCTTTGTTGTAGTACTAATCGGACCAGCCGCCGGTAGAGGGTAAAAAACTGCGGTCATGCCGGGGCGAAACATCTTCGCCTCGGCATGACCGCAGACGTGTTCTGTGTGCCTTTGTTCTCTGTTCTCTCCCACACTACCTGACAATCAGCGGCAAATACACCCCGCCCGTCGGCTCCGGCTTTGGCTCCGGATCACCGCCGGTAAGATCGATTTGCAGCAGCGTCACCGCGTAGGGCGCGAAGGTGTAACTGAGCGGGTTGCCCGCGCTGGTCAGCGCGGTTGCCGGGGCATTCGACAGGTCATTGCTTGGATTGCTCTGCCCGTTGAAGGTGACACTGCTGCTCGTTAGGGCCGTGGCTTTGACGACATCAGCGGTACCGCGATGTATGCGCTCCACACCGTCGAGACTGATCTGACCAGTAATCGACTGAGCGGTCTTGTTAATTGCCAGCAGCGTGAGCGTCCCGGCATCAATCCGGCCGGCATAGACGCTCAGGGTGGTATCTGTGGGCAGCGAGGAGGTTACGGGTAGCAGCGTGCTGCCAAAGCGCGACCAGAGTGGGAAGGCGTAGTACTGCGGGTTACGCGCATAGCCTTTGGCCTCCATCAGGCCGTAATCGGTGCCGTTCCCGGCAGTTCCGTTTGCCAGCGCCCACTGGTTCGCCATGGCAATGCCGTTTTCCATCATCTGCCCAATGGTATCGGTCAGATGGAGCAGGTTGATCGCCTGATCCATCATCTTCTGCGTGTCATTGTCCTGGAAGGCGAAGAGGTTATACTCGGTGATAGCGACCGGCACATCCCGCCCACCGGCATGGCGGTCAAAGGCGCTTTGAACATCGGCCATCACAGTCGGCCAGGTGGCTTGCGGTTCTGCCAGCACTTCGCCGAGGCTCCCCGGCGGATCAAAATAGGCATACTGGTGGATATTGTAGAAATCCATCTCCGCGCCTGCTGCCGTGATGACTTCGTTACCCCAGTTGGTCCAGTCGGCCTGCTTGGAAACACCGACGGCTCCAACCTGGATCGTCGGGTCAACGGCCTGCATCACTGTCCGAAATTCGCGGAAGCCCTCGCGCCGCTCGCTGTCGCTACCGATACCGTTGATATACTCGGTCCCGTCACAGGTCCAGACAACTTCCCATCCCCACTGCACGCAGTCGGTACCTGACCCGGATTTCCCGCCATAGATTTCATTGCCCACTTCCCAGTAGGTGATCTTGAGGGGCGCGGCGTTGCCATGATCGCCGCGCAGGCGTGCCCAGTCCCCGACGGTCAGCCAGTCCCGGCCGCGCACATCGACGCCAATTGGGCGGGTATCATCAACCGCGCCGTTGAAGAAGGCGACCAGTGCGGCCGCTTCGTGGGCCGTTCCATTCATATTGACGGTGTAGATGCCCTCGGTATCGGTAGCGCGCAGGAAGTTGATAAAATCGGTCGGACGCGCGGCCCAGAGCTCCTCACACTTAGCACTGGCATCGATCCCCTGACCATCGCGCTCGCAGGCCAGCCAGTCATAGGCGTTACTCCAACTGCCCCCTGGAATGCGGATAAATTCAATACCGGCGGCGATAGTGCGTGCGCGGAAGGTGGGATCGTCCAGGCGATACTTGCTCAGCCAGGCAGGCAGGTTGGTACCCAGAACACGCGGGTTTATGGCCGTTCCCGCGTCGGTGGCATCCACATGGATCGTCGCGGTTGTAGCAACCGGGGCGGTTTCACTGCCCCGGGCAAAGGGAACCGCTGACAGACTTTGCAGACTCAGCAGCAGTGTGCTGAAGATAACCAGAATGATCGTACGGCTCGTCTGACGTAATTGGTGATGCATGACAGCTTCTCCCAGAGATTGCGTGAGTAGATCGGGTAGTGTGCAGGTGCTCATGTTCTGGAGTGAGAACTCCGGGCGATCAGGGCGATGATCTCGGGTAAAAAAGGGGAAGGTGAAGCACAGCGGTGTAGGCCGGGATGGATCGGTGGATATGTGTAGAAGACTGGTACCATGTGATATTGCAATGGCTTACTTCTGTCAGCACCGGCGGCGGTGTGCTGGTTGGATATCCGGCTTCGTTTGTTATAGCAGAGTGACATCCATCTGGGAATGGTTCATAAGTCCCGATATTTATAGGAATAGTGGTACGATATGGAGTAGAAAGGACATGCAGATATGGCGTAATAGTGCCGGGGCGCAGCGTGCTGCGCCCCGGCATAGCTTGTGGCGTTATTCACACAAGTTACGCGGTTGCTCACCCAAAAGGAAATTTCGCCTGGCAGGGCGGAAGATTCCATGCTTTTCATGAACATGTTGCACCGTGTGCAACATGTTCATGAAAAAGATAAAAAGCGTACCATGCTGCCGCAGGCGGTTTGTGTTTCATCGGGTGAAACGCTCAGTTTGATCGTCCACTGCGTAACTCATGTTATTCAGCCATGCTGGAGGGCGCTGAACGCGGGGGTTGAACCGGCGGGGCCGCGGCGATGGGTACCAGGCGGATCGCGCAGCCGCCATGCTGCCGCAGATAGACTGCCAGGGTGTCGCTGGAGGTCACGGTGCGGGTCTCCACGACAATATCGGTGTCCGTAGCGCCGTCGCGGTAGATCGTCGCCTGATATGTGGCGGTGGCATCCAGAAAGTTGAGCGGGATCTGGATGTCGCCCGCAGTGAAGCCATTTGCGCCGATGTACCATTCCACCCCCTTGCGCCGCGCCAGCACTGCCAGGCGATTCGGGTAGCCGTCAATAAACCGGGTATCGTCCCAGGTCGTGGGCACTGCCTGGAGAAATGGCTTCGCCGGGCTGTTGCGGTAGTGCTCCGGTGTGTCGGGGAAGTGCTGCCAGCCCGACTCAAACAAGACCGCCTGTGCAACCTGGTTGGCAAAGGTGGTGGTCCACTTGCCTTTGGGCCGCGAGAGCACCACCGGGGTGTAGTCCATCGGCCCGATGATATTGCGGGTGAAAACCAGCGCGATATTCTCGTAGCTCTCCAGGTCACGGTATTCCGCGCCGCGCACCGCTTCGCGGGTCAGGTAGTGCGGCCAGGTACGGTGCGCCCCCGCCGGCTTGGTGGCCCCGTGGAAGTTGAGCATCAGCTTGTAGCGTGCGGTCAGTTCGTAGAAGGGATCGTAAAACTCCTGCAGGGCGGCCTGCCGGTCACTGTCAATAAAATCGAGCTTGGCCCCCTTTACGCCCCACGCGGCCCACTGCCGGGCGCGCGTCTCGTTAAAGTCGCGCGCAAACGACCAGAGGATAATATCGACGCCGCGCTGGTCCGCATACTCCACCAGTTCGGGCACCCAGTCGGCATCCCAGCCTTCATCAACCAGCACATACTCCCAGCCCATCTCCTGCGCAAAATCGACATACTCCTGCTGAATGGCGAGGTCGCCGGGGCTGCGCGTATTGGCCCACCAGGACCAGGCCACGCGTCCCGGTTTGATCCAGGCGGTGTCATCAAGCCGGCGCGGCGGATTAAGGTTGGTAATCATGTCGGACTCAACCAGCGTGCCGAGGGTGGGCCCGGCAATCACCACGCGCCAGGGTGTCGCCAGCGGCAGACTGCCAGTGATCGGTTCGGTCTGGTCGGGCGGAAAGTTCAGGCGCAGCAGACGGTCGCCTCCACTGCCGCGAAAATGCAGGACGGCATAGTCGCCGGCGACGGCGGCTTCGGCCAGCAGCGCCCAGCCGTTGCCGGGCAGCTCCAGCAGAATGGGATGCCCCCAGTGGCTCTCCGCGTCGTCAAGTAGATCGAGGGTGTGCCGGTAGTATTCCTCTTCGTAGTTGTTGATCCACTCCTGCGCCCAGGCCGTCGTCCCGGCGGGCAGCCGGAATCCCGACAGCTCTTCCGTCACGGCGTAGCTGCCGCTGCCGGGAAAGCGATAGCGGTAGGCCGCGCCATCATCGTAGGCACGCACAACCAGTTCAAGGTCGCGGCCGGCGCGGTTGCGGAAACGCAGCACCAGCTCGTTGGCGCGATTCACTACGCGGGAACGTTTGCCCGTTACCAGGCGGTAGGTCTCGTCGATGCTGCGGCGTTCGCTGCCGACGAAGGTCAGCCCATCAACAAAATCGCCGCCGCTACCCGCCATGGTCAGGCCCAGCGGGGAATACTCGAGTACGGGTACACCCTCCCGCGCAACGTTGTAGTAGAGCCGCTGCGCAGCGGGATAGGGGGCCGGCATGGATCGCTGCGCAATCGTGACGCTGATGGTGCCGTCGGGTGAGACTACCTGCCATGCGGATGGCGAGAGAATCAGCGGCAGATATTGGGTGGTGCCGGGCACAACAGCAGTGGTGCTACCAACGTGCATAATAGTTGAAATAGCCAGCAGCAGCAGGATAGCCCCAAGCAACTGCCCGCGATATACCGTTACCAGATGCCGGATCGTTATCATAATGCGCCTCTTTACACACAAAACCTCCGTTCTGTTGATCAAACGGAGGTCGCCCGGGTTTTGGACTGATACCCGGGTGATATACAGGTGTTTATGTGAGGCTTTTTGGTAAACGATACGTCGGGTAAATACTACGGGGAACAAATCATACAGGCATTATGGAAAACGTAATCTGAATGTCATGGTGTTGTCATGAAAGGTGGTAATAGGAAGAAGGCAGTGGGCAGTGGGCAGTGGGCAGTGGGCAGTGGGCAGAAGGCAGAACAGATCTTACTCTACCTCCTACCCTCCCGCAACGCTGAATGCTGAACGCTGCGTTCGCAGTTCTGCGTTCTCGGTTCTCAGAGACTGTCTGAAAAGCTGATGCGCGTCGGTCCCACGGCATGCTGGGACTCCTGCGACACCGGACAGCGCCCCAGGAGTCCCGGCTTCAGCCGGTTCCGGCCACACCCCGGCAGAAGCCGGGACTCCCGCGCCGGGGCCGTCGCCCCATGACCAACCCGTTTCAGACAGTCTCTCAGTTCTAACCTCTCTCCTCTTCCGCTTTCGGGTTCGTCCAGGGAATGTCGCTCACACCCTGGCGGGTATTTGCCAGCCGCGCCAGCGTAAACAGCCAGTCAGACAGGCGGTTGAGGTAGTGCAGCGCTGCCTGGTTAATCATTTCCCGGCTATTCAGCGTCACCACGCTCCGCTCCGCCCGGCGACAGACGGTGCGAGCCAGATGCAGGTAGGCGGCCATGGGGGTGCCACCCGGCAGGATGAAGTTCTTCAGGGGCTCCAGTTCGGTCTCAAACTGGTCGATCTCCTGCTCCAGCCGGCCTACGGGTTCCTCGCTCATGCGCGGAATATATTTTGCCTCACCCGGCGTTGCCAGGTCCGAGCCCAGCACAAACAGTTCGTTTTGCACCTGGATCAGCGCCGCGTCCAGTTGCTCGTCAAGCCCATGGGTGCGCACAACGCCAAGCATAGCGTTGAGTTCATCCACCTCACCATAGGCCCGGACGCGCAGGGCATCCTTGCTGACCCGTTCCCCGCCAAAGAGCCCGGTTTCGCCTTCATCACCGGTCTTGGTATAAATCTTCATAGCTTACTCGCTCCATCTGGTGGCGTATACCGAAAAATGAGAATAAACTGATGCACCTGGTTTGCCACAAACGCAAAGGGGTAGCCAAAGGGATAGAGGTTCTGGCTCTGGTCATGCCAGATGCGGTAGCCCCGGAAGGCCAACCCCGGCACCTGCCAGAGTTCCTGCACAATGTCGGCGTGCAGCATGTTGTGATGTTCGGCGGTGGGCTGAATGTCCTTGGTAAAGAGCACCAGATGCCCGCCCGGCTTGAGAAAACGCAGCGCCTGCTCCAGCACATCGCGCAACGCCGGCAGGAAATTGCGATAGTCCAGGTTGCCCAGGTCGGCAGCGTTGTCAGTAAAGGGTGTGGCTGCGCCGCGTCCGCGTTTTTTGTGCTCGCCGGTCTTGGTCTTTGCCTGCATCTGCGCGTAGGGCGGATCGGTCAGGATCAGGTCGAATGGCCGCGCCTGCACTTCGGCAAAATCGGCCAGGTGGCGCGCATCGCCCACCCGCAGCGGTTGCCGCGCCAGTCCCAGGGTGGCGCAGACCTCGGCATAGCAGTCGGCATATACCTGGGCCAGCTCAATCCCGACGGCGGTGCGCTCCTCCAGGGAGCAGGCCAGCAGGGTGCCGCCCACCCCGGCGAAGGGATCGAACACATGCCCGCCGCGCTGCGTGAAGAAGCGGATCAACTCGGCCATCAACTGCGGCGGTTTGGGCGAGGGATGGATGCGCCGTAGCGCATGCGCATAGGCTTCCGGGCCGCTGGTGGGGTAGCGCGTCGTGATCACCGAGCGCAGGGCATAGATCCACTCCCGCCCGGTCAGGTCGTTGAGTTTGTTGCGCGGATCAGGCGCAGATGTTGTATTGGCTGGTTTATCTTCCATCTAAAGCGTTGTATCGGGCGCACCCGTAAATAGATCTCCCACTCGGAACGCAATTGTCGGCAGGCAGGCGAATGTGATCAGTTCGGTTGCGGCGAAGCTGCGTGCTACGCCATACTGTCCCGGCTCCGCCAGTTGGAAGGTGTGCAGTATGCGCTGCTCCGGATCGACGATGGCATATTCGGGAACACCGGCATGGGCATAGGCGTTCCGCTTGACCTCGGTGTCGTTGGCGGCATTGCTGGGTGAGAGCACTTCGATAATCAAATCCGGGACGCCAAAGACCCGGCGGTCGTGAATAATCGCGGCCCGCTCGGCCAGGACTACCACATAATCCGGCTGGACCGGATCACAGCGGGGCATCAGCACCCCGACCGGGGCGGGGACGGTAAATGCCAGTCCGCGATCTTCTGCCGGAATGCCCAGGTAGCGCTCCAACCGCTTGATGATCCACTGGTGGAAAAAACTCGGCGCAGTGGTCATGTAGAGCACCCCATCAATGACCTCGTAGCGGTTGCCATCGTCCGGTAACTGCTGCCAGCGCGCATAATTCCAGTCCGCACTGACCGAGCGCAGCACCAGATCGGGCATAGTTGCCAGGGTCATAGGGCTGCCTCCTTACCGTCGCTTACCAAATAACCGGGCAACCTGGCAGGCGAAGCCCGGCAGCAGCGGCGATGTCTTCATTTCACGCCTCACGCCTTATTCGTCCGCATCATCTGGACAAACTCATTAAACAGATAGGTCGCGTCGTGTGGTCCCGGCCCGGCCTCCGGGTGATACTGCACGCTAAAAGCCGGTATGTTGCGGTGCCGTAGCCCCTCAACGGTCTGGTCATTCAGGTTGACATGGGTGATCTCCACATCGGCGGGCAGGCTGTCAGGGTCCACCGCGAAGCCATGGTTCTGCGAGGTAATCTCCACGCAGCCCGTGGGAATATGCCGCACCGGATGGTTGGTGCCATGGTGTCCAAACGGTAGCTTGAAGGTCCGCCCCCCCATTGCCAGGCCCATCAGTTGATGCCCCAGGCAGATGCCAAAGACCGGCACGCGGCCCAACAGATTACTCAGCGTCTCAACGGCATACCGGGCGGCGGCAGGATCGCCGGGGCCATTCGAGTAGAAGATACCGTCGGGCTGCAGCGCCAGCACCTCCTCGGCGGGCGTGGTGGAGGGAACAACCGTCACCCGGCAGCCATGGTCGGCCAGGCGGCGCAGGATCGTGCGCTTGAGCCCAAAGTCATACGCCACCACATGCAGCGGTCCATCCGTCGGTGCCACCGGGGGAGATGTATCAGTTGACTGGTCGGCAGCCCGCTGATCCTGCTGCTTGTTATACTTCGCGCGCCACTCGCCGCTGTCCGCGCGCCACTCACCGCTGCCCGCCTCCCAGTGGTAGGGTTCCTCACAGGTGACAACCTGCGTCAGATCCAGCCCTTCCATGGGCGGGGCGGCCTGCGCCTTGGCCTGCAGGCGCTCGACCGAGTCATCCTCGGTGGAGATGATCCCGCGCATCGCTCCGACCGCGCGAATATGCCGGGTCAGCGCCCGGGTGTCGATCTCGCTGATCGCAACAATGTCATGTTCGCGCAGGATCTGGCTAATGCCGCCGCGCGCGCGCCACGAACTGTAGCTGTCGGTATGCGCCCGGACAATAAAGCCCGCCACCTGGGGCTTTACCGACTCCGGGTCAAACTCATTCATGCCGGTGTTGCCGATATGCGGGGCCGTCATAACGACCAGTTGGCCGCAGTAGGAGGGGTCCGAGAGGATCTCCTGGTAGCCGGTCATGCCGGTATTGAAGACCACCTCGCCGATCCGCTCACCGGGCGCACCAAACGAGCGCCCCCGAAAACTGCGTCCATCCTCTAATACGAGGAGTGCATCCACAATATATCCTCCGTTGTAACGGTTACGGGTCAGGTTCGGGGGTAAACGGCACGCAATCAGGTTGATGCCTGCCCGCTCTCCCGCTCTATCAATCACGTTTTGCTGTTCGTTCATTGTAGCATAAAATAGGGTTAGGGGTTAGGGGTTAGGGGTTAGGGGTTAACGGACTACGGTATACGGACTACGGACTACGGCTTATGCATATTCTTCATATTTACAAAGACTACGACCCGGTGCTGGGTGGTATCGAAAATCATATCAAGGTGCTGGCGGAGGGGCAGGCGGCGCGCGGGCAGCAGGTTACGGTGCTGGTGACGAACACCGAACCACGCACCACGATCCGGCAGGCGGGCAATCTGACGATCATTAAGGCGGCGCGGTGGGCGCATCTGGCCTCGACACCGTTGAGCCCGGCGGTGTTCCAGCAAGCCCGCCGCCTGCGCGGGGTCGATATTGTTCATCTGCATGTGCCCTATCCTCCCGGCGACCTGATTGCGCGGGCGATACCCGGTGCGCCCCGCTTTGTTGTGAGCTACCACAGTGACATCGTGCGCCAGCGGACGCTGCTCCGGGTCTACCGGCATCTGCTGCGGCGGACGCTGGCCCGGGCTGATCGCATTGTGGCAACCAGCCCGCGCTATATTGCAACCTCCCCGTTTCTGGCACCTCAGGCCGACAAGTGCGTGGTTGTGCCCCTCAGTGTGGACCCGACCCGTTTTGCCAATCCCGATACCGCCGCTGTTCGGGCGCTCCGGGAACGGTATGGCACACCGCTGCTGCTGTTTGTGGGTCGTCTGCGCTACTACAAAGGGCTGGACTTCCTGATCGCTGCGCTGGCCCAACTCCCCGCTCCCGCGCAGGTATTAATTGTTGGCACGGGACCCGAGCGGCAACGCCTGCAGGCGCAGGTTCAGGCCGCCAATCTGGGGCAGCGCGTCCACTTCCTGGACGATGTGAGCGACGCCGATCTGCCGGCGGTCTATGCGGCGGCCGATCTGTTTGTGCTGCCCTCGCATTTGCGTTCGGAGGCGTTTGGGATTGTGCAACTGGAGGCGCAGGCGGCCGGGTTGCCGATTGTCTGTACGGAGTTGGGCACGGGTACGAGCTATGTCACGCAGCATGGCGTCACTGGCTTTGTGGTGCCCCCGGCGGACCCGGCGGCGCTGGCGCGGGCGATTGCGGTTTTGCTTGCCAACCCCGATCCGGCGCGGCGGATGGGCGAAGCGGGCCGCGCGCGGGTGCAGCGCGAGTTCAGCCACACCCGCCTGCTCGAGCGGATGGAGGAGGTGTATGGTTTTAGTGATGAGTGATGAGTGGTGAGGAGTTTGTTATAATGAAGCTATGTGAAAGAATATGTTGTGGCCAGAAGTGTACATTCTGAGAATATCAGGGAGTAGTATGATGAATTCTACGACTAGCCTCAAACAATACATCCTCGCCACTCTCGACTCGCTGCCGGAGGAGCGTCTTTCCGAGGTTGCTACCTTCCTGGAGTTTCTCCAGTACAAACATGCCGGTCAGCGACAGACACCCTACGTACCAGTTGCCATGGGCGGGCTCTGGCAAGATGTCTCGATCAGTGATGAAGATATTGCCAAAGTGCGCCGCGAGATGTGGGGTAACTTTGGGGGCAGGTTCTGAAATATAAGCGATTTCCTTGCCCCAAAGTTACGGGATACGGACTACGGACTGCGGACTACGGAATTACTGCCTCCAACACCAACTCCCCTGCCTCCACCTGTATCTGGCCGGTTGCTGCCGCCGTGGGCAGGTCAATCGCCAGCGGCAGATCGGGCCGCAGCGTCAGCGGTATGCTGCGAAAAATCTCCTGCCCATCGAGGCGTACCATGACTGTCGCATCGGGAATGATCCGCGCCGACGCCAGCGTAACCGTCAGGCCATCATCGGCGCGGCGGGTCAGGCCCAGCGCCCCGTCTGCCGTGGCGGTTGCCAGGTCGCCCAACCCCCAGAGCGGTAGCCAGTCGGTGGTGATTGCACGGGTCGCGCCGTCCGGCAGTGGCGGGTAGTCCCAGAAGGTAGGCTGTGCGCCGCTCCAGAGTTCCACATATTCGCTGCCGTCGTCGGTGTAGAGGTTTAGATCAAAGGTATCGCTGAAGCCGAAGATCTTTGCGCCCACAACCTCGGGGCCATGGATCACCACCGCCCCGGTATCCTGGTTACGGTCGTAGACTCCCAGGAAGGAGATCGGCTGCGGGCTAAACGCGCCGACATAGCCGGTCCAGTTTGTGGGCAAACTGAAGTCCCGCCCGGCATAGCCCGGCCAGGTAAACCACTCACCGGGCGCAGGCAGCGCCGCATCCTGCGTCGCATGCACAATCATCCGCTCGGTCGGGGCGACAAACCGCAGCCCGGGGCCGATATCGTTGCGCGCGCCGGGAGCCAGCGCCGCGTTGGTCCACATCTGCAGCGGGCGCGCTGTGCCGGTGCTGTTCGCCACCGCCATCACCACCCGGAAGCGGGCCTCGCCCGCCGGCAGCGCGACGCGGCCCGTGACCCGCAGCCCGGTCTGCGCCTCGATTGTCGTGGCCTGCACGGTCAGCCCCGCCGGGGTCTCCTCCAACGTCAGATCCCAGGGCAGATACTCCAGGTAGCCATGCTCCTCGGTGGGCGCGGCCCACTCCAGCCCACCCACGCCCAGCCACCAGCCGCGCTGCCCAAACGGGCTCGGCTTGATCACCGGGTTCTGGTAGAAGATGTTCTGCCCGCCGGCCTTATCAATCGCCTGGTAGAGCCGTCCGCCCAACTCCGGCAGGAAAGTCAACCGCAAAAACTGGTTCTCCACGACCAGCAGGCGATAGCTCTGCGGCTGCGGCGGCCCGACCAGCGCACGATCCAGGCGTGGGTAGGGGTAGACCGGGTCATCGGGGGTGGTGGGCACCAGCGCCGCGTTGTAGTCGTAGGTCGGCAGCGTGATGGTTGTCTCCTGCGTGCGGATGCCCTCCGGCAGCGGCGGCTGGGCGTAGCGCAGCGGATGCCCGTAGCGCCAGCGCACATAGTGCTGCCCGACATTGCCCATCTCGACCTGCCAGCCGGGCGGGTTGGTGGGTGTGTAGGTCAGGGTGCGCCGCTCAAAGGCCTGAAAGAGCAGCGTCGTCACCTGCCCACCGACGCGTGCCCTGATCCAGTAGGGCTCACTGATCGGGTAGCCAAAGGTTGCCAGCGGATCGATCGGTTGCGCCTGCATAAAATCGGCAAAAACCCGTGGCAGGTTATGCCCGGTCACCGGCGCGTAGGCGACAAGCGTCGTCTCCGGGAGCGCCAGGTCGGGCTGGTCGTCCACGCCACCGGCCCCGAACGTCGCGCTGACCCGTTCGCCCCGGCGGTCGGGCGCGCGGTTACTGCCGGCGATAGAAACCAGCGGCCCAAGCTGGGCATAGGTCGGCGCTTCCGGGTTGGCAACGGGATCACCCGCCACCGGCAGATCGGCGGGTACACGCGCTGCAAAGCGGTCCAGTCCCACCTGCACCTGCCCGCTGATCATCTCGACAACCAGCAGGCCATTGGTGACAAACCAGGGGTCTTGCGGGTTGGCAGCGGGATCGGTCAACTCCATCCGCGCCTTGTCGAAATATTGCACCAGCCGCGCCTCGCCGGGAGCCTCGGCAAAGCGCTCATAGCGGCGCTGGCCCACCCCCGCGCCCCAGATCCAGGAGCGGGTCACGTTCCCCGCCGCCACGGGCGCATCGGTGCGGCTCCAGCGTTGGCGAAAGGAGTCCGTGGCAAAGCCGTCGTCGCCGGTCTGGGCCTGGGTTGGCGGCGCGAGCAGGGTGATGAGTAGGATGAGGAGGATTGGAAGGGATAAGTTTTTCATAGGTTTTTAGTGGTTAGTGGTCAGTGATCAGTGATGAGTGATCACTGACCACTGATCACTGACCACTGATCACTGACCACTGATCATCAAGGCGTTTGTCGAAACTGCAAGCCGCTGGTGAACGACAGTTATTTCCGGCGGGCGAGTTTGCGGCGCAGTGTATTGAGCATTTTACGCAATTCGAGGATCAATGCAAAAGTGGGGGCGGCTTCGGCGGGAGAGCAGCGCGGCGATGATCATGAATTGGCGGTGTGGTTTTGATAGTTGCATAGGCATAGTGATGCGTGACCAGTGATGCGTATAGGATACCAGAAATGTAGCGGTCAGTGGTCAGCATTCAAAACTTAGGGTTCATAAAAGAATAACTTCACCATCCTTAATGTTCTAAAGTATCGGGAGATCGTGGATGGATCGTATAGTTCCACTGAGGACAGACGTCGTGA
>JGI12109J20283_10536570_pt1 | contig 15588 bp, 15 predicted proteins | sample ElkSlonscriptome_12_FD_20283 | JGI IMG/M metagenome (IMG submission 20283) | reverse complement strand
ACCGAACAACAGCTGAACCTGAAACAGGCCGTTGGTGACTTCGACACTGCTGTTCGAGTCGGACGCGATCAGGGTGCCTTCCGTTTGTTGGGTCCATAAGCCGAAGTTCATCTCGACGGTGCCGGTAAATGGCGATCCGTTGTCCATCAGGCGGCCCTGGTAGGTGATGCGCTCGGCCGTCGCCAGGCCTGCCATGGCAGGGAGAGACAGGAAGGCGAACAGGGCGCCTGCCACGAGGGGCAACCAGCGAAGCGAGGGCTTGGCCGTCTTTTGTCTGGAAACTGATGTGCTCATGGTGAATTCTCCGATTGGCGGATTGATTTCAATCACAGGGCAGGCCGGCATCGACCCATTGCTGGACTCGGGCACGCCACTGGGCGATGTCGTTTGGCGGTGCGGTGGGATAGGTGCCGCCGGCGGGATTGCGACCGTCGCCGACGGCCCAGAGCACCAGCTTGTCTTCGCTCATGTGCTCCAGTGGCGGGTGGCCGCTGACCGGCTGAGAGGCCAGGGCGCAGAGCTCGGCGTCGGTCTTGCCGCGGAAGTCGAAGGCGATCGGTGCCGATTGCCAGTCCGGTGCGATCGTGCCCTCGACGGGCAGAAGCGATGAGGTGTGGCAAACGGTGCAGTCGGTCGATGCACTGACGGCCGGGTGTGCGGCCGGCAGCACGCCGGGCGGCGTGTCATTGACCCGCCGAAAATCGGTGGCGGCGACCGCGTGACAGGTCGTGCAGCGCGGATGACGAAAGGTCTCGGCCAGCGTGTTGCCGAAGGTGATCGGCAGGGCCTCGAAACGATCGTTGAAGATGGCATCCAGAACCGCTGCATCAAAGCTCCAGAATCCACCAGTCAGGCTCAGCCCACCGCCGGTGCTCGCATTCGATTCAGTGGCGTCGAACTGGCCGATGCTGCCGTCGAGCTGCCATTGGCCCCCGGACGCCTCGAGCCTTCCTCCGGCGTCGATGGAGTACCAGTCGATCTCCTTGTCATCGCCCGCGCTGGCCGTGAGTGCCATGAAGGCGATTGCCGAAAGGATGAACACACGCATAACCAGGTCTCCGGGCGTTGAATTGGAGCGCGGTCGGAGCCGGCGAATTGTCGATCGAGGGTCGAATCGAGCCGGGCTGCGAGCGAGCTGCCCAGACCATGCGGGAAAAGTCCGAGGAAAGACTTTATTTTGTTCTCACGAAACTATTTTTAAATAAATAACAATTACTTAGGGCGACTCATTTCTAAGTCGCCGCCGCCCTAAGGGCTCAGAACAGGGTTGGACAGGCTCTGGACAAGCGCCTCTCCTGATCTGCGATTCTTGGGCGGATGCGCGAGCGTGATCCAGATAGGGTCGGACATCTGACCCCAGCGAGAACGGATTGCGATGAGAGAGAAACTCGGGCGCAACAGGTCTTTGCGGGAGGCTTTGGGATGCCAGGTGCAGCCTCGGCTGTGGCCGAATGCCTCCGCTCGGGCCTCAAGCGGCCAACCGCGCTCCTTTCATTTATCGGACGCGCCCTCTCCTCCCGAATACCGTTGCCTGAACAGACCGGTCATTCTGACCGGCGGAAAACACCGCGACTATCGAGTTCGGATCGAACCTGAGGACTGAAAATAGGTATGATTTTGCGAGCCAGCGGGGACGATTTCCGGTTCAACGCCTCCATCCGGTGCCCAGACAAGAACAGGCGTGCTAGCTTGGAAGGTGAATCGCCATAACTGAATTGATGCCGTGATCAAAGACCTTCGCGATACCTATCCAGACGCGTTGCGCGCTTTTGCGCTGATCATCGTGGTCTTCGGGCACTGGTTTGCGACGCTACCCAGGCTCGACGATGGCCTGATGGTCGAGACCGATCACCTGCTCAAAGTATGGCCCAACGCTGGTATTCTGACCTGGTTCGTTCAGGTGGTGCCGTTGTTTATCTTCGTCTCGGCAGCAGTCAGCGCCGATGGAGTCGCGCGTCGGCTGCAGGATGGTCATGCGCAGCTTCACTGGTGGGCGGGACGCGCACTCAAGCTTGCTCGACCGACGCTGACCTACCTGGCAGCGATCGCCGCCTTTGTCGTCCTTGCAATCTATACCGGCGGACGACTGCTGGGCCCCCTCGATGAGTCATTGACGGTCCATTTGTGGTTTCTGATCATGCTGCTTATCGTCCAGGCACTTCTTCCGCTGTCCTATCGTGCAGACCAGCGCTTCGGTCTGGGCGCGGTCTCGGGCCTAGTGGTCCTGGCCGCGGTGATTGATCTGACCCGGGCTGCCCCGAGTTCAGTACAGGATCTGCTGGAACTGGGTACGCGCACGGGCCGCGGCGCCAGTGGCATCGGCTGGCTCAATGCCCTGGTCGTCTGGCTGATACCGCAGCAGCTGGGCATTGCCTGGAAACACGGGCGCTTCCGCGGCAGCCTAGTAGGGCTGGGACTGATCGTTTTCGGACTAGTGTGGCTGGCAGCCAGCGTCGCATCCGGCTATTCCATGGCCATGGTTGGCATCGACTTTGAAGGCCGGAGCAACATGCTGCCTCCGACCCTGGCGCTGATCGGCGTCATGTGGTTTCAGGTCGGCGCGGTCCTCCTGTGCGAGCGTCCCGCCCGCTGGCTGCTCGAACGCCACTCGGTCCGGCGCACGGTTGGAGTTCTCGGTGCGCTGGGCATGCCGCTGTACCTGTGGCACAAGCTGGCCGAGCTGCCGGCGGCCTGGCTCGGCGAGCGGCTACAACTCCCGATTGACGCAGGCCTTCCGGGCTCGCCTGGTTTCTGGGCGGGAAGGCTCTGGTGGCTCGGCCTGTGTACGTTGATGGTGGTGCCAGTGATCGCGATCGTGGTCAAATTTGAACTGGGCCGCAAGCGTGATGTATCGCCAACAACCAGCAACCCGGCCATCCTGACTGGCGGATTCGCCCTGCTGGCCGGCCTGATCACCGCGCTGGTTCTGGGCGCGATGCCGGGTGCTCTGATTGGATTGACCGGCGTTATTGCAGCATCGCAGCTGCTGCGCAAATCTAACCGCGCTCAATAAAGAGCACAATTCAGAGCATAATCAGAATCGAGAATCCTAATGCCGATCGGGTCCGGGTCTCGATTCCCGATCTGTTTTTCAGGTCTGACCTCGACGCCCTGCTAACGTCAACAGCCAGCCTAGGGCCTTCGAACCAGCCAAGGTCGAGGCCGCCGAGACGAACGACCAGGCCGCCAGCCAGGCCATGCCCCTCAAGGAAAATAGAGCCTCCCCTCGCGTCCGTCAATGCCTGAGTGGCCAACTGCGCGTGCCTATTTGTTTGTGCGCCACAGGCCTAATGCTCTCCCCCGGAGGCTCGACCTTTCTAGGTCCTAGACCGTTGGCGACGGCGCTGACGAAAGCGAACGATAAACAGGGGGATCGATACGGCCGCGGCGATCCACGCCATATATCGCACCGGTTCGTGGAGCGGCCGGTCGCCTACTTCAAGCTCGGGCGCGAATAGCCGTAGCCCGAAGGTCAGCGTCAGCAAGGCAAAGGTCGTGATTGGTGCGAGGTAGTACAGCTCCCGGCGCTTGATGCCAACGATAAGCATCGGGATCAGGTGTGCACCGAACAGGAGGAACATGACGGGGTCGTACCAGTTGCTCATTCCGAGTCCTGAAAATCTAGGATTGACGAGTATGCCGCCGTTTTCGATACAGGTGAAGCCGCGATGGGTGAGCTAGCGCTCAGTTCGCTTAAACCCTCACTGAGAGGCGCCCGCAGGACCAAACGATAGTGAATCGATCCGTCAGCGCTGATTTGGCGGTACCCCAACGAAGCCCGGCGTTGTCGGCATGGCCTTGGGTTGGCTCGGCACGGGCGGCCTGGCCTATGTCGCCGTCCGTAGGGGCGAAATCGCCGCCCACCGACGTTGGATGATTGGCGCCCACGCCCTGAGGCCAGCCGAAGTGACCCTTCGCATCCATTTCGGTCTGCGCCAGTCCCTCGCCATGCTTTTCGCGACCTCCTACTCCTGCATCGCCTGGCTGAGACGGGTTTCCGACCTGGTCGTTGTCGAATAGTGGCTTCTCCGGCCCAGCGCGATAACCGCGACTCACTCGAACCCTTGGTCCGAGTCGGAATCAGCCCGCCATCGCCGCGCCCAGATAGTAGGGCCAGAGTACGATCGCCAGCGCGCCTTTCACCCAGCCCAGATCCAGATAGCCAATGGTAAACAGCCACGCCGCAAACCAGGCGCCGCCCCAAAGGGAGCTGTGTTCGACCTTGATTTTTTCCATGCCGTATCTCCTCTGTCTAGTTCCGCACTATAAGTGAGCAATCTTCACTGGCCTATCGACTACTGAAAAAAGGGCTGATCTCGTTTCGAAGTTTGCCCACTAAACCGGCAATCATTAGCTGCACGGGCGGCGTCAGTGATGAGCGCCGGCCCGGGGACCCTCTGCGGCGCGAGGCTGAGTAACGGACCGCTAACCATGCTTTGGAATGGCTGAAATGTCAGGATCGACAACACGCCTTCGTGCCGCGTCGGAAAACAGGAGGTCAGCAGAATAGTGGGTCAGCATTATCTTTGAATCCAAAAGCTCGGGACTCGCATCGATGAACTCGTCAAAAGCGCTCGCCGGCCTGCTCGCGTGCATGAAATGGTTCACTGCATCAATCCAGGCAGAGGTCATGGTCTCGTGGAACTTTGCCTCCCCCGCGCCAACGTGGTTCAGAAACGCAAGCAGCGATCGTTTCATCGCTCGTTCTGCATCGCTCGGCGATTTGTCGCAGAGGTAAATGTAAGCGAGCCGAAGATGTGCCCGATGGTTGAAGGCCTCGGGACTGATTTCAAACGCCTCGAAGGCGATACGAAACCGCTCATCGTCTAGTGAGATTTTATGACTCATCTCCGTCTCCTCGCTCTCCCTGCCCGACATTCTAGCTTAGCGGCGCGATGTCTATCCTTGGCCTGCTAAGCAGCAGGATACCGCTGGGAATCGGTGAATTGTTCGCTGGTGGATCTATTCTCAGCTCCACGCGCAACGCTTAGAAACAGATTTCCAGAATGAGAAACAGGGCAGGAAGTTTCGTAAAAAAGGTCATCGATCAACACCTCCCCTCAACCGGCGCATAAATAACCTCACACAATCTTTCTAAGCTCATCCCGCCAAAAGGTGCTGTTGAGACCTTTGAGCACCCCCGTCCATTGACACTGGAATCTAATCTGCACTTTATTGCGCGGCTAGCACCTAAGCCGCTCAGCGCCGTTTAATTTTGGCAATTCGATCGGGGAGCCCTTTACTGCGCCTAGAAGTGATAGCTATGCGACGCCTACCCTACTCTTCATGCTTGCCCTTTTTCTGCGGACTCGCCACGAGAATAGCGAAGTATCCGGGTAAGACGTCTTGGAGCGTTTGCTGCCCGGAAGCGGTCAGAGCAAACGATTTGCTACGAGCATCAATCTCTGACCTAGAAGCCGAAACAAGGCCGTCATCGACCAGGCTTTGCAAGCTTCGTGTCATCACCGGCTTGGAAACATCCAGGCGCTGAACGATTTCGCCATGGCTAAGTGTTTTTCGCTCAATCTCCCTGTCGATTACGATAAGAATAAGAAAGCGGAGTTGCGACAACCCGTGACGCCCAAAATACTCGTCGAGGTCCCGAATCAACAGGCTTGCCGACCTTAGAGCCCGTAGCTTTTCCAGGACCTGCGTCGCATTCGCGCACCTGAGGTGCTGCGTATATTTCGCAACCATCTGTTCTGTTGGCAGTTCCTTTAGAAAGAACATGGCTGAACGCTCAGCCCGATGCGCGCATTCGAACAAGCTGCACGTCGTCAGCGAGCCACTTCTTGTAATGCTCAAAAACGTTTTTCGTATAGGCTTGCTCGTGATGCGCCTGAAGTGCGGCTTCATCCGCCCACGATTCCAGAAGATAGAGGCAGCCAGAGGCCTCCCCTTTGCCTTCGAAAAGGTCGAATTGAAGGCACCCGCTCTCCCGTCGAGTAACCTCCGTAATGCCCTTGATGGCCGCGCGCGCGTCTTCGTAGTGCGCCGCCTTAGGCCGTATTTCGGCAAAAACAAACAGATTGGTCATCGGAATGGCTCCTTTTAGTTATCATGCTAACTATATCAACCGGCAACATTTTGGGCAACCGGGCAGAAATAAGAGCTTAGAGTAGCCATGGAGGGCAAGCCACTCGTTGAGCGCATTTTGATTCTCGATACTGAGGGCCTTGGGGCACTCTTGAATCGAATAACGAATCCCCGAGAACCCGACTAGGACTGATCTACATCGGCCAGGACTAGCGGGGTTCTGCCGATCCGCTCTGTAAATGCGACCTATAGAGCCTTCGGCCGATCTGCATTTGGGCCCGTTCGAATCGTCGGCAGCAGGCCCTGTCGTGGTGGCTGGATGCTTCGGGTCGGCGTCAATCGAACAGATTCTCATTAGCACTCAATGCCATGTTGGCCCCATACGAGTCGAAGATCGTCTTGAGGGGCTGCGGCTTTGCAATCCCGTAGCCTTGGCCGTAATCGATCCCACTCCGAGTCAGTTCATCGAGAGTCTCGCGATCCTCGACAAACTCGGCGATCGTGCGCACGCCAAGCGCCTGCGCAATGGCGTGTATGGACCTGACAACGACCCGATCGACCGAGTCGTCAATAATATCGCGCACGAATAGGCCGTCGATCTTGATGAAGTCAATCGGCAAGCGCTTTATATATTCAAAGGAACTCAAGCCGGTTCCGAAATCATCAAGCGCAAATTTGCATCCCAGCTCGCGCATGCGCGTGATGAACGCCTGGGCACGTTCCAGATTTCGGACCGCAGTGGTCTCGGTCACTTCGAAGCAAAGAATGCCAGGATCGAGTTCTGGATGCTTACGCAAGCGATCCTCAATTTGATCAAGCAGCCGTCGATCGCCAAGACTGGCGCCAGACAGATTGATAGAGCAATGAGATATACGGTGGGCATCGTCCAGATTGCGAATTATCCAATCCAGTGTATTACGGACGACCCAGCGATCGATTCGTCCGATCAGGTTGTAGCGCTCTGCGGCCAGCAAAAAATGACCTGGAGAGACGCGTTCACCATCGCGCCCAATCATGCGGATAAGCACTTCAAAAAATATGCCTTTATCCGGCGCACCCTGAAGCGACTCGATTTTCTGCGCGTAGAGTTCGAATCGATTGTCATCCAGCGCTTCCTGAATCTGGCTGACCCAACGCATGCTGCTCTCAGACACAGCCGCCTGAGATGCGCCAGACGTTACGACCTGTACGCCTCCGCGCTGAGTGTCCTTGGCGCTATAGCAGGCTGCATCTGCCGCGCTTAGCGCCTGCTCTGCACTATCAAAGTCAACGCTCAAACCGATAACTCCAGTAGTCGCCTGTATCCCGAAACGCTCTCCGCGGCGCTCGAAACGAAAGTCGTGGAGGTGTTCCTGAAGTCGACGACCTACAGCCTCCAACGGCTCTCCGTGATCAACATCGATCAACGCTGCGAATTCGTCGCCACCGACTCGAGCGATGGATATAACGTTGGACAACGCACCTTCGAGCAGCCGCGCAAAAGATCGAAGCAATTCGTCGCCGGCCAGATGCCCTTGCGTATCATTGATTACACGCAAAGAGTCGATGTCGATCATCATCAATGCAAAGCGAGCTTCGCGCGTCTGCGTTTCACGTAGGGCCTGCTCGATCGAGCCTTCAATGCTACGGCGGTTTTTTAGCCCGGTCAGCGCATCGTGATCGTCAAGATAACGCAAATGCTCGCTCTGGTTGCTGAGACTACGCGTCATCTGCTCGAGCTCGAGTCCCAATTCGGATAATTCGTCACGACCGCCGATATCGTAATCCACTTCAAACTCGCCTTTCGCTACCTGTCGCGTTGCTCCAATCAGACGATCGATACGCTTGAGAAGTAGTGATCGTAAAAGCCACCAGAAGCCAACCGCCACGCCGACCAGAATGACCGTGCGTATCGTCATGCGTAGTGCCAGGGCGTGGTTATGGACTGCAAGATCGCCAGAATAGTCGAAGGAAATATATAGTGCACCTGAACCGGTAGGCATCAGGCTCTGTCCGTCACTCCACATTAGAATAGGAAAACGTCCGATCAATAGCGCATCGTCCTCCTCTACCGTTACTCGAGCGTCCGGCTCGAGAGCATCAAACTCTCTAAAGTAATCCCCGTGGCCGCGCTCGGGGATTCTATAGATGACCTCCCCTGCAGGATCCAGAACCTGAATCGACCTAACGTTTCGGAGGGCCCGGGTCCGCTCCAGCGCCGCACGCGCTTCGGCCGGCTGTTGAGTACGAATCGCGCCCTCGAGTTCGGCAGCTGTAAACGAAGCGATCGAGCGCATCTGTTGGCTAGCCACCGCCATGACAGCCTGTTGCTGCGCTCGTGATTCGAAGAACCAGGCAGTCGCCACGATCGCGCTCCCCGCGGTGAAAATCAGTACCGGAACGATGAACCGGAGCGGGAATCTGCTCTTCATCGGTTACTGGCTCGGTTACTGGCTCGCTCTACAATCGTGGCGTCGAGCAGAGGGTCTAAAGAAGGCGTTTTAACAAGCAATCCTTGCTCAACCATGATGTTGCACTGCTCAAGCAGTCCGCGTCGGACAGGACCATCTGGATTAGCAAACAGGCTGCGATTCTTATCAAGGTCGAGAAGCTCGGATGCCCTCAGGCTGCTCAGATAGGATCCCATTCCTAGCTCGTGCATCGGCGCCAGCCTAAGTGCGATTTCTTCTGGATTAGCCTGAAAGGCTGTTATTCCGGCATCGAAAGCGCGGACAAGATTGACTAGCGCTTGCGGTCGGCGCTCGATCACGTCAGACCGAGTCACAACGACATCGATAATCTCATAGGGAATCTGTTCGCTTCCAAATAGTTGAATAGCGCCATCTTCAATCAGTCTTGCCCGCGTGGGATCGTAAGTGACCAGGGCGTCGACATCGCCCCTCTGAAAAGCCCCTAAGTGCTCAGGTGTGTCGATTTCTACGATGAGGATTTGGTCTTTTCGAAGGCCGAGGTTCTGAAGGGCTCGGGTCAACAAATAGCTGCCCAGTGGTGCAGCTTCAATACCAATTCGCTTTCCCTGAAGATCCTCGGCGCTGTCGATACCGGGCTGTGCGATCAGTGCATCACCGCCGAGACTTACATCCACAAAATAAATGATGCGAGTATCCGGGAGCTCGCTGACTGCGCTCAATGCAAAGTGGCTTGTAACCATCATGACGTCGACAAGCTCGTAGCGAAACGCTCGCACCACTTCAGCGGGGGTTTGAAGGTGAACAAGTTCGACAAGATCTGGGTCCAGAAACGACGAGGCGCTGTCTACTTCGACCAGATCATAAGGTGGCCACGGGACGGTAGCCACGCGAACCGGGGGGGTAGGACTTGTGCACCCCGCTATGAATAATGCGCCCAACAGAGCGAAGCCGATTCCGACGGCCATAACACTGCGTCGATTTAGCGAATCTTGCTTCACGAACTGATCAGCCTGTCTTAAAAAATTGTAGCTAGCCTCCCAACGATATCACAATCTTAAAATTCCTCTTTGAACAGCGTCGCAACTCACGGGCGATTCCGTGCAGGTACCAAGGACAAACCTTTCCGATCCAGCCACGGAATCTGAGATTGCGAGCGATCTCTGAGGACTCCTCCGCGACTTCCAATCTAAGCCTTAACTACAGCCCTTACTACAGTCTCCTGGGTTGTGTGGAAACTACTGAGAGAGCACACGTATGAATACCCCCGAAGTGACCGATCGTCTTCGCTGTCAGACGGAGTCAGATCGATTTCGGGTTCTATAGCGATTCTGCCGGGTACCGAGCGGGGCGGGCACCCCGCGCGCTTGGGGCATATCGCTTGATTGGCGAAACAGGTAGGATAGCGACTTGCCGAACCTGCCCGACTCCGCGATGACACCGACCACCCACGTGCTACGTTTGTTTCTCACCTGCCCGCGCTGGTTGGCGTTTTCAATACTGGCTTGGGCGGGCGGCGGTGATGTCTTGCATGCGTCTGAAGACCGCACGGGTCAGTGGCACGTTTCGGCCTATTCCGGCCAGGCTGCGACCGATCGTCTGCTCGACATCGTCACGAAATTCAATACCCCGTTTGTCGACTCTTATTTGGTTGCGGTGGCGCCAGGCTGGGTGCACAAGCAATCCAGGAACTGGCGTTTCGAGGTCGAGGGACAAGCGGTCAAACACTGGGGCCTACAGGATCATTGGGAATTCAACGGCACCTATATTGCGCGCTGGATGCCGGTCTTTTGGGACAACTATGTCGACACCAGTTTTGCGGTCGGCGCCGGCCTATCCTATGCGACCGAGGTGCCGCTGATCGAGCCCCGCGCCAACCGCTTCACCGAAGAAGACAGCGCCAAGCTGCTTGGGTATCTAATGATCGAGCTTGAGCTTTCGCCACCGAACGACTCACCGTTTGCCGCCTTTATCCGTCTCCATCACCGTTCCGGCGGCAAGGGCATCTTCAAAGACGTCGACGGCGGCTCGAATTTCATTACTGGCGGTTTGCGGCTAGACTTCTGACGCCCGAGCCCAGCTAAGGGGGCTCCGGCTTGGCTTGGGCGAGCGCGGTAAGGTCATTCCAAATAAGCCCGACCAAACAAGCTGGAGACCCCGCAACGAACCGTCCCAAAGGGTTTCGCCGCCAGATGATTCTGCGTCAAGAGCTATTATGATTCCATCCGCTTCTCCGAAGCCTTCCTGTCTCAATTGAGTTCGCGCGACAAGAACTCGGCTGATGCCCGAAAGGCAGACAACCAGTTACGATGCAGGAGAAAGCCGTGGACCTCATCCGGGAAAACAAGCGTCTCGACGCGCGTCCCCTGCCGACGCAAAGCCTCGACTAGAATCACCGACTCAGAGAACGAGACGTTGCGATCATCGTCGCCGTGAATCAACAGCACCGGTGATTCCCAAGACGATAGGTGAGCCAACGGCGACGACTCGTAGGCCACCCGTTCGAACTCTTCCTCAACGTCGGGATCATAGGTCGGCTCGAAATCATCAAGCACGGCATTCCAGTCGTGTACACCGTGAATGTCGACGCCAGCAGCAAACAGATGGGATGCGCGGGCCAATCCCAGCGCGGTCAGATAGCCGCCGTAAGAGCCGCCCCACAGGCCGATCTGGGCCGGATCGACATCCGCACGACCTGCCATATAGAGACCGGCACCGACCACGTCGCGATACTCGGAAGCGCCCTGGGCTCCGTAATCCAGGGCCTCTCTAAAGTCCAGGCCGTAGCCGACGCCGCTGCGGAAGTTGACAGATACGACGACGAAGCAACGCGAGGCCATCGCCTGATTGAAGGCGTAGGCGTTGGAGTAGTACCGGCTCGGATGAAAGCCGAGCAACATTTGGCGGCGGGATCCGCCGTGAAAATAAAGCAGGCCGGGATGCGGTCCCCCACCGCAGCGCTCCGGCGGCGCGAAAAGTTGGCCGGGGATGGTCATGCCGTCGGCGGAAGCGAACGTCACCAGCTCGGGAGTGATGAGCTGCTCATGCGGGAAGCGGCCCGGCAAAGCTGGGCCGATCGTGCGTCCTGTTCCATCGACCATCGCTTTGGGTCGGGCCGGCGTTTGAGCATCCGAGCCCAGGTAAACTAGCGTGCCGCTCTCGGCGCTGCGTCGCGGTGCCCATTCGATACCGTCACCGCGAGTTAAGCGCTCGGGCCGTCCGCCGGCAACGGGCGACTGCCAGATCTGGCGGGATTCGATGTCGCCGTGATTTGAGGCGTACAGCATGTAGCGTCCATCTGGAGAGAGCTCAGCATGCTGGACTTCACCGTCTCCCGGCGTGAGGTTGACCACCTCGCCGCCTTCCGATGACACCGACCAGAGGTGCTGCCAGCCCGTTTTTTCCCAGGGAAAAATAATGCGGTCGTCGGCACCCCACCAGAGTCGGTCACCGACAAACCAGTATCCAGCCCCGAAGACGCTGCCAGGCCCTTCCTCGGCTCGGAAGATCTCGCGGGTCTGTCCGGTCGCCGGATCGCCGACCCGGACCGACCAGGGCAGGCCCTCTCGACGCGGCATGTACGGCAGGACCTGCCGCTCATTGGGGATCCGCAGGAAAGCCACGGCCGATGAATCGGGTGCCCAGGTCGGCGCCAGGTCGCGGTCAACGGATGGATCGAGCCAGGTGAGCGTCTTGACGTCCAGATCGTAGACACCGACGAAGGCATAGTCACCGCGATCAGAAACAAAGGCGATCTGATTGCCGTTGGGTGCGATCGAAAAAGACGCGACTCCGCGCCGAACGGAAAACAGCTGACTTGCGTTTTCTTCCGCTGCGCTTGCCGCTTCGGATGATTCATCTCCGATCGAGTCTGCCGGACCGTCGGGCGGTATTTCGGAGTCAGTCCCGGAGGGCTGATCAATCAGGGTCGTCATCCACACCTGACTGTCGCGGAGAAACGCAACGCGCTCGCCATCAGGAAAGATCTCGAAGGTGCCGGCCTTGAGCAGCGCCTTCGGCGCGTGTTCGCTGTCGACCGAGGCGATCCACACCATCTGCTCCACGCCGTCGGGGTCGCTGCGCGGGTTGGGCAGTTCGCCCTGTCTGTTCGGGTTTCCGCCCCGCACGAACAGGATCGAAGCGCCATCAGGGGCAAAGGCCAGCTCGGCAATCGCCTGACCGTCGTCTGCGTCGTAGGCTGTCAGTGCCCGGCCCTCCCAGCCTGGAGCTTCAGCCACCCAGACATTTCGCACGCCCTCCTGGTCGCTGACCCAAGCCACTCGATCGCCGACTGGTGCCGAGACCAGGCCGGTGGGATGTGGGAAAGAAAGCACCTCGGCGAAGGAAAAAGACGGTTCATCGGCCGCCATTGAAACGAAGGGCAAAGCGGTCAGTGTGGCGACCAGCAGGAAATGACGAATCATCGGCGCAATCTCGCAAAGGGTTTGAGTCTGCCAGAGTATGCCCTAGCTATGCTCCTCAAGGTAGTTTGTCCAGTTAAATGTACAGGCCGAAAACCAGAGTCGCCGAAAACCAAGGCACACGAGCAGCAGAAGCTGGTAGTGAATGGGCTATTCCAGAAGTGCATGCCGCATTTGAGGATGAATCCGATCTTAAGCTTAGGTCAACTGCATTTAACACAATTGGCTTTAACAAATGACCGGATTCAATTCTTAATTGCCGCGTTATTATCTGCGGCGATAGTCCAAAGCGCCCAATCGATTCGGGCCTGAGGTCGACTTTGTCATCGGCAGATGGAGTAGCTACCCATATCGATATGGAAGTGATCATGATGTGCGGCATTGTATTCCGGCCCCAGCACGGTTCTAAAAAGGTCACAGGCGCGGTCGCGGGCACCTTCCAGGTAGCGCCCCGGCGGGCCGGCTTGGCCCCAATGTTCGGCCACTCGGATCTCCCGGCCATCCTCAAGCACGAAAGCGGCCACGTCGATCGCATTGGCCGTCGCGTGCTCTGAGCGCCGTCCCGTTCGCTTCCCATTGATGTTACGACAGGAATAGGTGCCGTAATGGCGGATACGCACCAGATCTTGGTCAAACAATTCCCGAGCGAGCGGTTGCAGCGCATGGCGCTCCCAGCGCGCCAACGCTACCAGAGCGGAGCAAGTCAGGGTGACTTGCCCGCCCCAGGACACGTTGGACCGCAGCAGGCGACCGGCGTCAAAGAAGCCGCAACCGGGCCCGGTCTCGTGATCATCCAGCCGCTCGTAGTCCAGATCACTGGCTTCGAGCACTGCGAAACATTCATCCGGTCGTTCGGCGAGGCCCCGAAGCTTCCACTCGGTCACCAGGCCGTTCGGGTGATCAATCGAAAGCGGTGCCCACGGGTCATGCTGGTCGGGCAGATGCACACGCACCGTGTAGGCGAGCGCCGATCCGGCCACCAGAACCAGGAGCAGAACCAGGCAATGAACTCGACGCATGCACGACAACGTTTAAAACAATCACCCAATCGACCGCAAGAGATCCCGCAAGTTCATCGTTCGGAACTCCGTCGGTTTCAGTCATGCGATGTTCCACCGAGCTCATTCGCCTGCATTCCGAAAAAAAACCGTTGCGTCTAATACGCTTTTTCAGAGACTCCTGAAATCTTTGAGAGCGATCAGCCAAACCGTCGTACAGACCTGACGATTTGCACTACTTAGGTGCCTGACCTGCTTTTCGTCTACTGGTCGTCTGTCTAAACGGGATCGTCATGTCGGATGACACCAGTCGACGGCTCAGTAGTTGCTGAGGGAAGCAGGCACTACGGCAGGATGACGATCCGACCGCACAACTGCCCTGCTTGCAAGCACTGAATGGCCGACGGCACCTCAGCCAAGGGGAACGCCTTTGCCACTGTTGGACTGAGCTGCCCGCTTTTTAGCATTCTGCACAGGATTTCCATGGCGTCGCGCTTTTTCATCGTCTCGAACGATGGCTTAGGCAAATGCCTATCAAATAGCGCCCGAACCATAAGACCGAAGAAGTAGGGCGTGCCACCAAGCGTTCGCCGACCCTTCTTTCCGTAATGATCGTGACCAATAATCACGTAGGTCCCGTCGGCTTCCAGTAAGCGTTTGCAGTGGGGAAAAGACAGCGTAGATGCCACGTCAGCGATGAGGTCGAAGCGATTTTTGGACTCAGTAATATCCTGTCGCGTATAGTCAATCACCTCATCTGCACCCAGCGATCGCATGAAGTCCAATTTGGTGGTGTGATCCACTGCAACAACAGTAGCCCCGTTCGCCTTCGCCATCTGGATTGCGATACTCCCTACACCACCTGCCGCACCGTTGATGAGGATACGCTGACCTGGCCTGGTCCATATGTGGTCACGCAGATTATTGACCGCGATCATACCGGCTGTCGGCACCGTAGCGGCCTGCTCAAAAGTAATACCTTCGGGCAGAAGCGACAAAACGTCTTCGGGCGCACACACATACTCGGCATAGGTGCCGCCATTGACCCACTGACTCTGGAGATGGGTTTCACCAAACACTGCATCCCCAGTCGCGAAGCGAGTCACGTCGCACCCGACCGCTTCCACTTCACCGGCCATATCTGTGCCAGGAATGGGTTGTTTTGGTCTTCGTAGACCTGCGCCCATCAGCCGAAGCAGACGAGGGTAGCCGGTGATCACATGCCAGACATCAGGATGGACCGAGGCCGCGCGCACGCGCACGAGCACCTGGCCAGGGCCTGGTTTTGGAATCTCAGTCTCTCGTAAATGAAGCACCTCATCGGGGACTCCATATCGTTCCTGAACAATCGCTCGCATACTCATCATGGACATCCTCGCAACTCAACACTCAACGTTGCAAATCAGCTCAGATCATCGCTGTCCTTATAGCCGCCTTGACATGAAACTCTGCTGGGGAATGAGAATCTGGCAATCCAGAGACTATGATGCCGAGGATCATGATCACGTTGCTCAAAAAGCGATCTTCAGATGCTCGCCATGAATTTACTCTTTGTCACGAACGCATGGACCCGAATTCTCATTTTCTTTAGCGTACCGTCTTAGCTTAACCCGCGCCGCCACCGCGCTCGCCCGGCTTTGCCGGCCCGAAAGTTACCCGGTGTCAGGTTGAAGCTTTTGTTAGCGGAAATGGCGGGATTTCCAGTATCCAGGCTTGCGGTGTCCG
>JGI12109J20283_10025406_pt1 | contig 15592 bp, 10 predicted proteins | sample ElkSlonscriptome_12_FD_20283 | JGI IMG/M metagenome (IMG submission 20283) | reverse complement strand
CTCACCGATGACGACAATATCTGCACCATGATTGATGTAGTTTTCGGCGTAGTTGGCTGGGTCCGGCCCGCCGACGACAACGGTACAGCCGGCTGCCTTGCAAATAGGAATCATCTTTATCACCGTGCGGCGGGTCATCATGTTGCAATAGATGCCGACAACAGGCGGTTTATTCGCCTGGATATAAGTAGTAAATGCGCTCAGGCTGGCAAATGTTGAGTCGAATACATCAACAGCGAAGCCACATGCTTTAAGGTGGGACGAGATATACAGAATACCCAACGGCGGGTAAGGCCGCATGATCTGCTTTTCATGATTGTCCGCATAAAGAAAATAGCCGTGTGTGAGCAAAATATCCATGAAAAGTCCTAGTCATCGCCTTGCGGTGAAGGTGTCGCAGCAGCCGTGTAATCCATATTGTCGCCAAGTGTGATGCCATTTGTTGGTGCTTGCCGGGCCAGGTGGTTCAATCGGAACCGGGATAACGGGAGTGTGGCCGTATGATAGACCATCGCCGCAACATCACGCAGAATAACCCGGCCTTTATCGCGCTGTCGCCGTATTATATGGTTAATCTTGCTGAGCGTTTTGCGGGAACGGAATTCCTTGTGAATGACCGTATGCAATTGTCGATAAAACTCCGTGGTGAATGGACCTTCATAAAGCATGGCAAGGTCGCTGGAGTCCTGCCAGTTGTGCTGGGTGCCGAGTTGCGCTTTGACGCGCTGATGAAATTGGGTGCCCGGTAATGGATAGGAGACTGAAATACCGATGTCATCGGGTTGTGCATCACGGACTAATTGTAGCGTTGCGGTAATGTCCGTCCGCGTTTCACCGGGGTAACCGAATTGCAAAAAGAAGCCGATACGCATATCTATCTGGTGAATTTGCGCTGCTGCTTCACGGATTTGCTCAACGCGGGTGCCTTTTTCCATCGCATCTAACACCTTTTGTGAACCAGATTCCGCCCCAATCCAGACAATATCGCAGCCCGCACGTTGCAATGCGTTGATGGTATCCCCGCGAAGCAATAAATCAGCCCGGCTCAGGCATTTAAAGGGTGTGCGCGTGCCTGCCTCGTCTACGATTTCTGCGAAGCGTTCTAACCAGCCCGGTTTAAGCCCCATGATGTCATCTGCAAACCAGATGTGGTCAGGTTGGTACTGCTCCTTGAGCCATTGCAAATCTGCTGCAACACGCTCTGGGCTGTGGACGTTATACCGCTGGCCCCAGATCGGTTTAGCGCACCAATTACAATGATAGGGGCAACCTCGTGTGGTGACCATGTTCATGGAAAAGTAACCATGCCGTTCGTGCCAGATGGTTTTGTAACGTTCGACATCAATTAGATCCCAGGCCGGGCGTGGTAGCTCGTCCAGGTGTTTCATCACTTTGCGCCGGGTTGGGTATAAGTTATGGTCAGAAACGACGCCCGTAATGGTGTGAATGGGTGTATCTGTACGCCCGGTGAGCGCGTCCAGTAAATCGCTGAGGGTTTCTTCACCTTCCCCGATGAGTACATAATCCGCACCGTGTTGTAAGTAGGTGGTGTAGTGATCGGTTGCGTCTGACCCGGCAATAATTACTGTGCAGCCACGGTCTTTTGCCATTTGTGTCATGGTAAACGCTGCTTCGCGCATGCGTGTCAAACACATCTTGGAGAGATAGTTGAAATTATCTTCATAGATGATGGCATATTCGGGTTGTTCTGTATCGAGGGCTTGTGCCCATTCTTGTTCAGAATCAGCCAGCATGGCATCAAACAAGGCGACGTCATACCCGCGTTCGCGCATGTACCCGGCTGCATATAAGGTGCCTAGTGGTGGGTAGGGTTGCATGGCATCCCACAACTTCTGATCAAAACGAAGATAGTAAGACTGTCCAAAGAGTAGTTTTTCTGGTTGCATATCGGTATGTTGCTCAGTATCGGTCAATTGAGGTTTTCGTGTCTGTTGTGGGAAAAGTTGATCGGTCCGGGTTTGGTAGGCATTCAACACGCGGATCATGTGGCCTTCAAAGTGGCCTTTGCACCAGTCACGGGTGAAATCCGCCTCAACCGCACCAGGATTTTGCTGTGCAAATTTGTTGATCTTGCGTTGCATCTCCCATTCATCTAACCAGTTGCCGGGTGGTGTGCGCAGCAGGGTTTCAATCAATTTGCTGCTTGCCCCTTGTGTTGCTTGCTTCTGTGTTATGGACTCTACCAGTGGTGGATCTGCGGCATTTGGGAAGAAGGTGTTCGTCCAGCTATTGACTGCCCGAAAGTGCTGATAGGTCTTTAATCCGGTGATAGGGATCATCTGACTGATCTCGCGGGCCGTGAACAAATTATGTTCTTCGATGTATAGTGCCCGTTCGCTGATCAAGTAATTAGGGCACAGTACAATGCCCTGCCGCTTGACCCACTTCACCAGAGCTACAATGATCATTCGTGCCGTCCACAGATGGCCGGGTTCCGTAACGATCATGTAATCAATATCGCCGTTTTCGTCAACATTATCTACCGCCAATGACCCCGTAAGGGCGACCATCTTCACAAAGGGTAGATTGCCGATAAGGTTCCCATAATGGATGGCCTGTGGCCACAATTGCCTGGCATTTGCCGCCCGGCTTTGCCGCACAGAAATCGTTGCTTCCTGACCGGGTAAGCAATAATACTCACCAATATGTGTGATTTCATCTGTTGTGACAAGCTCGCATAATGTCGCTTCAATGGCTGCTGCCGATGCCGGGGTTTCAATCAGGTAGCGCAACACCTCTTCTATCGTCAGTGGATAGTGAAAGATGTCGCCATAGGCTAGTGTTCTTAGGACCGCTTCTTTCAACTGTGCTTGTATCATATCGGACACAAATTATTCCCCCATAATCACCGATGTGTATGCTTGGTGGTGTTTCGTTTAACCAGTTTCTTCAGTGGCAAGTGGTTCTTCAGGCTCTGCCTGTTCTGTGGAAACTGGTAGATCATCAGAATTAGGCTCTTCAGTGGCAAGTGGTTCTTCAGGTTCTGCCTGTTCTGTGGAAACTGGTAGATCATCAGAATTAGGCTCTTCTGTAGAAAGGGGGGCAGGCGTATCAGATGATGTGTCGGCTACGACAGGCGTATACCAGTTGATATACAAAATTACACCGAGTGCCGCCGTGGCTATCCATAACCCAAGTGTGGCACGCATATATAGCTTGATATTGGTGACTTTACTCCAGGCTGGTAATGCATTTTCAAACCACATTCGTCCTACCAAATACGTCGCAAGGACCTGTGCAATTGCGCCAATGACGAGGTGTAGTGTTGGTAACCAGGTTGTCGTTTGATCCAGGTTATCCGGTACATTGGGCGCAACCGCATCTGAATAGGAAACGGCCATCACAAAAATGATGAACACCCAGTTAAATAAGGTAACGCCGGTCATGGCGAGTTTGTGATGTGGCACAAACCACTTTCGCCTCGCAAAATAGAAGCCGATTAACATAGTCGGTACGATGATGAGAACATATGCAAGGAGGGTGAGATCAGCGAGTGCTGATGCATTGGTGCCCAGGAAGCCGGGGTCGGTACGAAGGTTCATGTGTTGGGTCGCCTTAGCTTATCTATTACGATGATCACTAATTGCATTATATTCATGGTCGTTATATATGCGAATCAGCGATTAGGGTGTTTGCTCTGGCTCAGGGCGATCAATCCCAGCAATAGGATCTGAAAATGCAACATTGTCCACATATAATGGTCAAATAGACCAATGGTGAGCAGCGCAAGCACGCTACAGACTACAATGCTGCGTAATTGAAAATTGGTTTCATCAACCGGGGAGCGCAGAGAAATAATTAACCCACCGCTGATTACAATTAGCCATAAGGCTGTGCCCAGGATGCCTAGTTCAGCCTGAACAGCCAGATAAATGTTATGCACATTATCCCCGCGCATATCTGTGTCGGTCTCGTAAAATAGATAATGGCTGGCATACCAGGGAAAGTTGCCAATCCCAACACCCAGCAAGGGATAGTCACGGATGGCTTCGGTGGCGACGTTATTGTAGATGGCACGTTCATTCAATGAGCGCGTTTCTGTGATTTCTGTATTGGTGTTGACCCCGGCACGGACCAGGATAAGCGGGCGATACAGTGCGAAGAACAGTACACTCAGCAAGACAGTGCAACCCACTATAAATATTGTTTGCCGTCGTTGTGTGCGGTTTTTCCAGATAAACGGGACTGTCAGAATCAGTAATGCAAGGCAGGCTACCCCAAAACCAAGCCAGGCTGAGCGTGAGAACGTGAGTAACAATACCCAAAACCCACCCAGGTAAACGCTTGTTCCTGCCCAGCGTAGGCTCTTACGCTCATCCAGCGAAAGTGCGAGAGACGCTAACAAGCCAATGACGACAAAACCAGCAAAGATATTTGGGTGTGCAGTCAATCCGTATGGACGTAACCAGCGGGTTTCACCTGCTTGGATCACACCTATACCCTCACGCTGTGGATCCAGGGAAAACTCACCGATCCAATCCAGGCTGATTGATCCCTGTTGCGCCACCTGAGCACCCCCAATCAGCGCATGTAGCAATAGGGTTGCGGCTAATGTCATTAGAATAGAGCTTATAGAGTGTTGTGATGCATACAAAGCGGCTACAAATAACACTGCCAAAGCGAATTGTGCGGCTGCACCTGCGGCAATTTCTGGCCGGTCCGTTGCCATGAATGACCAGCGTTGTGATGCCAACCCCCATATAGCCAGGGCCAAGAGGCCGCCCAGCCATAACCATCTTGCCTTATGCTTGGAGATGTCTTTTACACCCTTGAAGCCAGAAATTATCCACCAGCTTATAGTCCAGATGATAGGGATAAAGATCAGATACCCGGTTGAATAGTCTCGCAAAAATGGGTCAGAAGCAAACTCTACCCGGTGCCATACTGGAATCAGAAAAAAGGTCGCAACGATGCCGATAGAGATGGCGCGTTGTGTGATGAGCGTGCGAAGATGGCTGTTTGTATGTGTTTTGGCGATGGGTTCTGATACGGGTATATCGGTGGCTGTCATATCATTTTCAGCATGTAATGGCCTAAATATGCCTTAATTGTGTGCTGATTGGACATATTACACAATTCGAATGACCACAATTTCTGATGACTGCGCTAGTTTGTATTCTGGTGTGCGCACGTTATAATCCATATGCAACTTATAAAACACACCATTTTTCAAGGAGTGAGTAAACATGGCAAGACGATTTTTTGTAGGGTTTCTGGTACTTGTTCTGGGGATGATCTCATTTTCTGGGACAATTTCCAGTCAGGATACGAGTACATTCATTCGTTATCCGATTACCGCTGACCCGGAACAATTGAACCCATTCATCTCAGATACGATTACGGTAGGTACAGTGACTCGTAACATCTTTGAGGGGTTGACCCAATACAATGCTGATACCGGTGAAATCGAGCCAGCATTGGCTGAGTCCTGGGAAGTGACTGAAAATGACGAAGGGCAGCAGGTATACACCTTCAACCTGCGTCAAGGTGTACAGTTCCATAGCCTGCCGGGTTTGGAATTAGAAGACACCGAAGTCACCGCTGATGATATTCTGTGGAACTACGAAACTGCACTCGCCGGTGATGAGAGCATCTCCATCATTGCGCCGAATCTGACCTTTATCCTCGGTGCTGAGGAATTCACCGCTGGCGAAGCAGAAACTGTCGCCGGGCTTAACGCGATTGATGACTATACCTTCGAGATTACGCTGTCTCAACCGGATCGCCTGTTCCTGATCAACGGCATCATTTCGATTGTCTCCCCGGAGGCTTACGAAACGTTGGGTGAAGACTTTAACGACACGCCGGTGGGCACCGGGCCGTATCGCTTCGTTGAGTGGCTGCGTGAGGATCGTCTGATCCTGGAAGCCAACCCGGATTACTGGATGGAAGGGATGCCAGCAAATGATGGCATTATCTTCATCAACTATGGTGATGCCAACACTGCACTGCTGGACTACCGCGAGGATAACCTGGACTTCCTGTTCTCCTTCCCGACTGGTCAGCGTGGCGCGATCATTGAAGAATTCACCGAAGAATTCAACGAGCGGCCTGGCCTGCATGTACGCTACTGGGGCTTCAATATGGAGACCGGTTTCCTGGCCGAAAATCCGCTGGTTCGTCAGGCACTTTCCCACGCACTAGACCGTGAGACTGCTTGGGATATTTTCGCAGAAGGCGCACGCTTCCCGGCAACACTCGGCTTCCTGCCGCCAGCGATGCCCGCATCTACCCCATCCGTCATCTATGACTTTAACCTGGATCGTGCTGCTGAACTGCTGGCCGAGGCTGGTTTCCCCGAAGGTGAAGGGCTGCCAACCATGCGTATCCACCTGTTAGAGGTCATCAGTGACGAAGCACAGGTTGTTGTATGGCAGCAAGCACTGGAAGAACTTGGCGTTGAGGTTGAGTTCATCATTGAGGACGGCGCGACTTACTGGGATAGCATCGTTGAAGATGATGCGATGATCTTCCAGAATGGCTGGGCGGCTGGTCTGGTTGATCCGTCTGACGTGTTCGACTTCTTGATCCTCAATGGCAATGGTTCCATGCGCTATGATAACCCAGAGGTTAACGAACTGCTGATCGAGGCGCGTCAGGAACTGGACCCGGCAGTACGCGAAGAGCTGTATCAGCAGGTTCACAATATCGTTATGGAAGATGCCGTTGTGATCCCATCCGCATACAGCAAGATTTCCTGGTTACAGAAAGACTGGGTAGAAGGTTTCAATCCCGGTGGTGGCGGTACCTACACCGCACCGCTCTGGGAAGTTTCCCTGACCCGCTAAGTCGTTATCAACCGGGTGGGCCATTCAGGTCCACCTATCATGTGTTTTGTACGCTGGGGCGGTTTTATCACGCCCCAGTTTTGACTCATAGGTCGTAGGGGAGTATTTTCTGTGACCAAGTATGTTATTCGTCGTATCCTTCAGATGATCCCGTCCTTATTTGTGATCCTCACCGTGATTTTTGCCCTGTCGTATTTAATGCCGGGCGATCCGCTAGGGGTTATTCTGGGTGAAGAGTACAATCGGTTGCCACCAGAGCGCATCGCTGAGTTGGAAGAGGAACTAGGGCTGAACGATCCGTTCCATGTGCAGTATGTGGAGTTTCTCGGTCAGATGTTACGGTTCGATCTAGGTCGTTCGTTCATCCTGCAAGAGGATGTGATTGATATTATTGGTTACCGCTTACCCCGTACCCTGCAACTGATGTTTGGCGGTATGATTGTCGCGCTGGCGATTGGTATCCCTGCTGGTGTGATCGCCGCGCTTAAGCAATATTCCTGGGTTGACCATACATTGATGATTATCGCGTTGATTGGTGTGTCGATGCCTGTTTTCTGGCAGGGGTTGCTTGCGCAGTTGTTCCTTACGCAGGATAAATACGGTGTCGCGATCTTCCCGGTAGCTGGGTATGGCGGTGGGGATATCTACTATATGATTTTGCCGTCTTTGGTGCTGGGAACCAGTCTATCTGCGGTGATTGCGCGAGTCACGCGGGCCTCCATGTTAGAGGTCAACGGCCTCGATTATCTCAAAACGGCCCGTTCCAAGGGGTTGCCGGGACGGTTGGTTTTGTTTCGTCATCACATCCGCAATGCGCTGATTCCGGTTGTTACCGTGGTTGGGTTGCAGGTAGCGGGTTTGATGACCGGTGCGCTGGTGACCGAAACGATTTTCAATTGGCCGGGCCTGGGCCGGGCTATCGTCCCGGCGATTCAAAGCCGTGATACGCCGGTGATTATGGGTATTTTGATCTTCGGCACGGTGATATTTCTGATCATGAATTTGATCACTGACTTGATTTACGCGGCACTTGACCCGCGTATTCGGTACGGCTAGCACAGTTTGAAAAGAGTTTAATCGTATGACTGCACGATCAATAAATGACGCAGAAGTTGTTGATCTGCGTGGGAAACAGAATAAGTCTTCAAACCGACAGCGGTTTTTAACAGCGTTCATGCGCAATAGAATCGCGCTTGTCGGCTTGTTTATCGTCACTGTGATGATTATCTGTGCGTTGTTTGCCCCGCAAATTGCCCCGCATGACCCCAACACGATTAATTCCAGAGGGATTTTGCTCCCACCCAGTTTAGAGCATCCCTTTGGGACTGATGAGTTTGGCCGCGATATTTTCAGCCGTTTGGTCTATGGTGCGCAGATTTCACTGGTGATCGCGTTCGTCGCACAGACCGTAGCGATTGTTATTGGTGTGACCCTGGGGTTGATCTCTGGCTGGTATGGTGGCTGGATTGATGATGTCATCATGCGTATTACGGATGGCTTTTTCTCTATCCCTGGGTTGTTGTTCTTGATTGTTTGGGTCGCCATCTTTGGACCCAGTAAAGTGACGATCTTCCTGGCATTGGGGTTAATCGGCTGGCCGGCGGATGCACGGATGATGCGTAGCCAGGTCTTGGCGGTTAAAGAGCGCGAATTTGTAGTAGCTGCCCGTGCCATGGGATCGTCAAACGCTCGGATTATGATCCAGCATCTGCTGCCTAACTGCATTGCACCGTCGATTGTGTTGGCGTCATTAGGGATTGCTGGTGCGATTCTGACGGAGTCCACACTGAGTTTCCTCGGCTTAGGGGTGGAAATTCCTAATCCAAGTTGGGGTACGATGATTGATGTTGGACGTAATTTCACAACCCGTGCCTGGTGGTACTCGATTTTCCCTGGTTTGGCAATCATGCTGACTGTGCTGGGCTTTAATTTCATCGGTGATGGGTTGCGGGATGCGCTGGACCCCAAATTGTACAGGTGATAGCGGCTGATGACACCCAATAAATCGATACGGTATGTGGGTGATGCTCTGTACTGCGATGACGTGGCCGTGAGCGCGATTATCGCAGATGTGGGTACACCGACTTACATTTACAGTTTACCGCGCATTCTGGATAATCTGGCAAGGATAAAACAGGCATTTGCTGGCCTGGATGCGCACATCCACTATAGTGCGAAGGCAAATGCCAATCTAACAGTGCTGCGCACGCTCATAGAAGCCGGTGTTGGGGTTGATGTTGTCAGTGGTGGTGAGATGTTCAAGGCTTTGCATGCTGGCACACATGGCCGTGATATTGTCTTCGCCGGAGTAGGCAAACGACCTGATGAGATCCGTTACGCACTGGAAAACGGGGTGGGGTGGTTCAATGTAGAAAATGTCGCGGAATGCCGCACTATTGATACCATTGCCGCTTCTATAGGTGTGCATGATGTGCAAATTGCACTGCGTTTTAACCCGCAAGTGACTGCACAGACCCATCCGTATATCGCTACGGGGCATGGTGGGGCAAAATTTGGCCTCACGGCTGATGTGATTACGGACATACTGACCCATCAGACAGATTATCCTAATTTGCGTTTCGCGGGCATTCACGTTCACATTGGTAGCCAACTTCATAACGTCGGTGCAACCCGGCAGGCGATAGAAAAAGTCTGTCAGTTGGCTCAGCCTTATCCGAACGTCACCACCATTAATATCGGTGGGGGCTTGCCGGTGGCCTATCAACAGCAATCCGAATTACCAGATTGGCAATCATTTGCTGATGCACTGCAACCGCTTTTGGCTGGTTACCAGGTGATATTGGAGCCGGGCCGGTCTATCGTTGCAGATGCGGGTATTCTGGTGACAGAGTTACTCTATGTGAAGGAGCAGGCTGGTCAGGTCTTTTACATCGTAGATGCCAGCATGACTGAGTTGATGCGTCCGGCCTTGTATCAGGCACATCACATGGTTGTGCCATTGCATACAGGCCAGGCCGAACAACGGTTGGTGCAGCTTGTTGGGCCAGTCTGTGAGACCACCGACGTTTTAGCGAAAGACATCACGTTACCCGTTGCACAGGTGGGTGATTATTTTGCTATGTTAACCAGCGGTGCCTATGGTATGGTGATGGCAAATACTTACAATGCGCGTCCCCGCCCGGCTGAAGTGGCCGTCCATACTGATGGAGTCCACTGGTCAACGGTGCGTAAGCGCGAAACGTTGCAGGATCTGATCATGGCAGAATTAGATGCTATCCAATTAGAGTGATGTTATGCGCTATCAAGATGAATATGATGATACGACCCTCAAAGGGTACTGCCAGGGGCTAAATCACCGCGCTAAGGCGTTGGGCGTTCCCGGCATAATCACCCCAAACCACTTGCTCAATTGCATTTTAGAGTCCGCAGGTGTGTGTCAGTGGTGTGGTGAGAGTGTGGTCGGCGCAGAATTTGAGATAGACCATGTTATCAGCCTGAGTAGAGGCGGGCCGAATACAGCAGAAAATATCGCCCTGGCTTGCCCAAATTGTAACCGTCGTAAGGGGGAAAAGCACCCCGCTCAATTTGCTGCGGAGATTGTCGCGCAATCCGGATATAAAACCCCGTTGATTAACCGTCTGCTATCACGGTATGATGATGAGGGATTAGTACAACGTCAAATGTTTGCCAGTGACGATGATGATTCTGTATGTGATGATACCGTGACTGATAGTGACTCAGCCGTTGTTCCCCCTTATACCTGGTAGTAGCTGATATTGTGAGTAGCCTTGGCTAAAAAAATTGACCCAACCCCTGAACTCATCGAGGGCATTCTCGCCCGTGTGCCGGAAGGCTTCATCAAGCAATCTGACCTAAAAAAACGTGTCAAAATCGGTGGTAAACGCGGTTCTGCCGTTATCCGTGAGACCCTGGAACGTGGAAATATTGGGCGCATTGGCAACACTTTATTTGATGCCAGTCGTATATCTGCGGAAGAAGTAGGTGCCCGTAAAGCATGGAGTAAACCAGACTATCCCCACATTCATCGGGATGGTTCCTTGCCTGAGTCGCCAATCACTGAGCGTATTCAAGAACGTGCAGCGACCCTGGCTGAGTCCAGCGGTGAGGCGGCCCTGGCTCTCATCGTTGGCATGGAACACGGTTATAGCCTGCTCAGTGGCTTGAATGAACAAGGCGCAGACCCCACACTCATTGAAGAATTGGTTGAGTCGGGTGTGCTCAAACTTATGGGGGATTTTGTTTACGATCCCCTGCGCATCAGTGAGGGTACGGCTGAAGGCATTCAACAAGAACATGAGATTGCCCCAATCCGTGAACAAATTACCGCAATGCTAGAGGCCAATCCGGGTAAGACCATACCTCGTGATCATCTATATGATAAATTCGGCGCGAAGCTGGCTGAATCAGTCATCAATGGCGGTGGATTTTCCACGTTTAACGTCAAGATGAAAGTGAGTCCCTATTCAATGGTGTGGGTGCGTCTTAAAGGGAGTGACATGCGCCAGGCGCGTGCTGTTGCCGAGGACGCGGTCAAGATCCCCGACGAGGCCTGGGAACCCTGCTTGGATCTGTGTGGGGATGTGCTGCGCCCTGGTGCGCGTGATGGTAAAACCCGGCGTATGCAGGTCGTTGCCCGTACTTATACGGTAAAAAATGCCGCTCGACGGCTGGCCCTGCACAAATATGCGTTAGATGAGGCTGTGGCCCTTGAGATTGTCCCCACGTTTACCGACCCCGAAGAAACAGCACGCATTCCAGCCGCTTTTGTTGAGCAAGCCATGACGGACGTCACCGTCTTGGAGTCTATCGCTGCTTTTGAAACGGTTTCTGCTCGTGATATGGCGCGTGTATCCGGGTTAGGGTATTCCTCCATTCGTCGCCGCATGAGTAAAATCGGTATTAGTGGCGGGGAGCCGACCTGGGTTGAAGTGCGTGGTCACTGGGGTTTGCCGGAGTATTATGCGGATTTCCAGACGAAGCTGATTGAAGTCAAGCAGATGGAAAAAGCAGAGCGCGAGGCTTATCAACTTGAGCAGCAGCGTTTGCTGGAAGAGGCTCAGGAAGAGGAGCGGCGTCAGCGTGAGATGCTGCGCGAGCGATTGGTGGATGCTTTCCCTACCTGGAAGCATGATGCACGTTCCGAGCAGCATATCTCATTGCATGTTGGGCCGCCCAATAGCGGTAAAACCCATGACTCATTGGAAGCTCTGGTTGAGGTCGGTAGTGGATGGTATCTCGCGCCGCTGCGTTTGCTCGCTTTTGAAATCTTTGATCGGCTGAATCAGCGTGGCGTGCCCTGTAATTTGCTGACGGGCGAAGAACACATCCCCGTTGAGGGTGCCAGGATCACCGCTGCGACAATTGAAATGCTCAATCCAGCGGAAAGTGGCGAGTGCGTCATTATTGATGAGGCGCAAATGTTGGCCGATCCTGATCGGGGCTGGGCGTGGACGCGTGCCTTGATGGAGGCCGAAGCCCCAGAAATTCATGTGATCGGTCCGCCAACGGTTGAGACACTGGTCAAGCGAATGGCGATTGCTGGTGAAATCTCATGTAGTGTCATTCAGCACCAACGGCTGGCACCGATTAAAGTGGCGGATCGTCATTGGGAATTAAAGGAGTTACCACCCCATACCATCCTTGTCGCATTTTCGCGGCGGATGGTGCTGCATCTCAAAACGGAGCTGGAAGCGATGAATCGCTCAGTATCCGTGATTTATGGTGGGTTACCGCCAGAAGTGCGCCGCAAGCAAGCAGATCGTTTTGCGTCTGGTGAAACGGAAATCTGTGTGGCGACAGATGCTGTAGGTATGGGCCTGAACTTGCCAGCGGATTGTGTGTGCTTCTATGAGATTGATAAATTTGATGGCTATCAAATCCGGCAATTGCGCCCGGAAGAGGTGCATCAAATTGGTGGGCGGGCAGGCCGGTATGGTATTCGGCAATCAGGGTTAATTGGGGCAATCACCCCGAAGGATCTTGACGTTGTTAATGATCTGTTCAATGCTCAGGTTGATGAGATTACACATGCTCATCATGCCCCCTCTGTAGAAGATTTGGAAATCTTGCCAGGGAGTTTGTGGGAACGCCTGGAGCAGTGGGCACGCCTGCAATCCATCCCGGAGACACTGCGTGATGTGATCAAGACGGCTGACCTCACCGAGCGGATTGAGTTAGCACGTATGCTGACGGACGAAGAGGTAGAGCAATTAGGTCTTGCAGCCGCTCTCAAGCTGGTTAACGCGCCCACACGCCAGAGCAGCCGCTCTTACTGGCATAGTTGTGCTAAGGCCATTCTTGGCAGCCGTTGGATGCCATTGCCCCCTGAACCGCCTAAGAAGATCCGCACCAGCCGTGATTTGGAGACGACTGAAGCATGTATTGCCTGTGCGGATATTTACCTGTGGCTGGCAGGACGGCGTGAATTTGGCGTATTTGCTTACGATGAATATGAGATTCGGCTGGAACGCGAAGCGTGGTCTATGCGTATTGATGATGCACTACTGCGCAAAATTGATACCGCACGTCGCTGTGCAGAGTGTGGCCGGCCATTGCCCTTGGGGCATCGTCACCGCATGTGTGATTCGTGCTTTTACAGGGGGCGTGGCAATCATACGGGCAACCGTGGTAACTCCCGTCGCCGTCGTCGTCGCTAGACGATAATAAACGAGGGGTGATAGTCGATATGTCACCCCTCAAGCTGCATATAGCCTAATTGGGTTCGTTTTCCATTTCCAGGTAATCTAACCGCACGATGTTTTCCAGACTGACCCCAAGAATTTCCATGATGCGGATAATGCCATTGGCTTTATGCTCCGCATCGGAAAGTGACCACGTCCGTGCTTTGATCTCGATGAACTTTTCGGTGATGTCAGGTTCTAGGAAGTGGTCAATATTCATGAAGTAGAGCACACCCTGGTAATGGATGCGCCACCGCCGCCGCTCTTTCTGGATTTCCCGGACATCTGATGCCTGAAAATACTCCATGTAAAAGCGCAGCGGACGGTCTGCCGGGGCGATAAATCGCGAATGTGATAGCAGTACCGCAGAATTAAACTCACGTTCTTTGGTAGGCATCGTGTAGGTCAGGCGGGCACGTACTTCTGTTACCTCGCCCTTATCGTCAATCTTATCGTCTTCACGGTAGCGCACACGTCCCATATCTGGATTATCAAATGTGAAGTAAGTGTCATACTGACGGTAACGCACCTCGCGCAGCACCTCGACATCCGGGTCTGCGAACAGATTTTCTATGTTAACATCATCGGTGATCTGCGCTTTAGCCTGGACCTCAAAGCTTTCTGAGCGTTCCAGGCCCCCTACGGCCAGGAGTTTACTCAACACGTCGCCCTCATGTGCGGTGAGGAATTCGTCAACCCGCACGGCGTATGCCTTGGCTTCCTCAATGACTTGATCAATGTCGATGGTCAAAAGTTCACGGTCACGCATGACCCACTTGCCATGACACATCGTATGCATCACATCGGTGCTTTTACCTGCATAGACAATCTGTGAGTAGATTGAGTCAGGATCTCGCCAGAAATGCGGCAGATTGTGAAGGGTATTGGCATTCATGACGATAAGATCCGCAAATTTGCCCACTTCAAGGCTGCCTGTTTGATCACCGATAAAGAGCGCGTCTGCACCCATGCGGGTAGCCATCAGCAGAGCTTGCTTGGCAGGGAGGGTTGTGGGGTCATTGGCAGCAGTCTTCGCGAGGATAGCCGCCAACCGAATTTCCTCGAACATATCTAGGTCATTGTTGCTGGCTGGCCCATCGGTGCCGATACCAACTGTCAGGCGATTTTCTAGCATCTCTGTTACCGGGGCGATACCACTTGCCAGTTTCAGGTTGCTGGTCGGGTTATGGGCGATGGTCGTGTCATGTTCGTATAGGGTTGCCATATCGCCTTTATTGATGTGAACACAATGTGCGGCCAACACCTTTGCATTGAGTAACCCGCTGGATTTTACCCAGGGGACGACCCGCATATCGTAGGTTTCGAAGCTGTCTTTTTCTTCTTGTTGCGTTTCTGAAATGTGGATCAGCACAGGTACATCGTACTGCATTGCTAGCTGTGCGGATTGCTTCAATAACTCTTTGGTGCTGGAATAAGGGGCATGGGGGGCGACAGCCGGTGTAATCAAGGGATGATCTTTCCAGTCCTCGATGAACTGTTGGCTGTAGGCCAGGCTTTCCTCGTAAGACTCGGCATCGGGCGCTGGGAATTTGAGGATTGTTTGCCCAAGTACACCGCGTATACCGGCGGCGGCTGTTTCTTTAGCGACTTCCGCCTCGTAGTAGTACATATCCGCGTAGGCGGTAATGCCACTGCGGATCATCTCCGCACAGGCGAGTTTCGTCCCTAATCGGCAGAATTCCGGGCTAACAAATTCGCGTTCAGTCGGCATGATGTAGCCCATTAACCAAACATCTAGCCGTAAGTCATCAGCCAAACCACGGAGTAAGGTCATCGGCGCATGTGTGTGTGCGTTGACCAGCCCAGGTAAAATATATTGCCCGGTGCAGTCAACGACGTTAGCCGCTTCAAACCGAGCGTGAATATCCTCACTTGCGCCGACCGCGATGATCTTGCTATCCTGAATGGCAATTGCGCCATCACGATGAATATCCAGGTTGGCATTCATGGTGATTACTGTACCACCCGTAATGATGGTGTCTACTTGGTCCATATAGATCTTGGCCTCCGTTACTCACCCTTACAAAATTGGCGCGATTATACACCCTGTATACACTTTGTGCAGGTGCTTTAATCACTGCTTAAAACGAGGAGACGTAT
>JGI12109J20283_10106816_pt1 | contig 15597 bp, 11 predicted proteins | sample ElkSlonscriptome_12_FD_20283 | JGI IMG/M metagenome (IMG submission 20283) | reverse complement strand
GGCCACGCAGGACGAAGCTCTCGCCCAGGGGCAGGTCGATGCTGTAGGCGCCGGAGCCATCGGCCACGGCGGGGTCCAGGGGCGTGTCCAGGGCGCTGATGGTGGCACCGGGAACCAGTTCGCCCTCGGGGCCGTAGACCAGACCGCTGACGCTGGCGGTGGGCAACTGGACCAGGGAGTAGTCACCGCCCACGATGCTGTTGTCGTCGGGGATGGTCACGCTGAAGAAGCCCTCGGTGTATCCGAAGTAGTTCACCGTGAAGTCGGCATCGCCCGCGGGCATGGTCATCTCGTAGTAACCGTTCTCGTCGGTGGTGGCGCGGTTGTTGAAGCCCACCTTCTGGATCAGGGCGCCCTCGACGGGCAGGCCGCTGACGCTGTTGGTCACGTAACCGGCCACGGTACCGACGCCGTCCATGACGGACAGCACGGCCTCGTAGGCGTCCACGAAACCATGACCGTATTCGTTGTCCTCACCCGGGTCACCCAGATCGATGGCGGTGCTCATCAGGATCTCCTTGACCGTGATGACGTCCAGATCGGGGTTGGCCGAGCGCATCAGGGCCACCACACCGGCGATGTGCGGGCCGGCCATGGAGGTGCCGCTCTTCAGGGTGTAACCGCCACCGGCCTGGACACTGTAGATGTCGCTGCCGGGGGCCATGATCTCGGGCTTCATGGCGAACTCGCCGCCACAGCCACTGGGACCGCGGCTGGAGAAGCTGCTGATCTGGTAGGGAGGGGAGGTCAGGGTGGACCCGACGCTGAAGCAGTTGGTGGGGCTGGCCGCGCGGTCGGCGGGCGAGCGCAGGGACGTGCCTCCGGGGCCCTCGTTTCCGGCGGACCAGGTCAGAACCACACCGGCGGCCTCGCAGTTGTCGATGGCGTCCCACCAGCGGCTGTCGCAGTCATAGTAGCCGCTGAAGTTCTCGTTCACGCCCCAGCTGTTCTGGACCACGGCGGGAAGATCGTCGGTGGTGAAGGGATTGCCGTCGGGGTCGGCCATGAACTCGATACTGGCGATGACGGCGTTGTCGAAGCCGCTGCCCGTGCTCATGTTGATCACGTTGGTGGCGATCCAGGTGGCGCCGGGGGCGACACCGATGGTGTCATCATCGGCCTGGCCGGTGATGGTGCCCATCACGTGGGAACCGTGGCCCTGGCTGTCCTGGGGGTTGGTATGACCCAGGCCCGCGGCGTCCAGCCAGCAATAATCCGGGTTGGTGAAGTTCCCCTGCCAGCGGTCGGTCAGGGCGACGTGGCCGCCGTCCACACCGGTGTCCAAAACACCGACGATGACGCCGGAGCCGTCAATGCCCAGCTCGTTCCACACACGACGGGCGCCCACGGCGACCACGCCGGGGGTGATGCCGATGCCGTTGGCGTTCTTGTCGGCCACGACGTCCTTGCTGTCGACGGGCTCGATCAGCTCGACCACCAGGTCGGCCTCGATGCGCTCGACGTCGGCGCGGCGGCTCAGCTCGCGCACCTTCGCGACGGTGGCCTTGACCACGACGGAGTTGACGATCCAGTGGCTGCTGAAGCCCAGGACGTCCCCGCCGGCCTTGGCGCTGTCCAGGTCGTTCAGCAGAGCGGTCTGGCTCTCCTTGGCCTGGTCCTGCAGGGTCTCGATAACCACCTTGTGACGGTAGTCCAGGCCGGCCTTCTGGTCATGCAGTTCCCAGTCCAGGCTGCGGATATCGGCCTGCTGATCCATGACCACCAGGACCTTGACGTAATCGTCGTCCTGCATGGTGCGCAGCTGGCTCTCCAGGCCGGGGGTGATATAACCGGCCTGGGCGATCCCGGCCGTCATCAACACCAGAAGACCGAGAGTGAAGAATTTTAACATTTTCATGGATGAGACCCCTTTTTCATCAATTTATCGTGTGCGTGGCGAGGGTGTGGATCATGAAAAAACAAATTTCTATCACGAAACTATCGCAATAAAATAGTTTTATCATTTTCCGTGGGTATTTTCAACGGATTATAACATGATTTTGACAATAAAATCAACGGCTAAAAGTCCCAATTATGCACCCTCTTCCCGGGCCAGGCGGACGATTCCCTCAAGCATGCCCTCGAAGACCGGGCCGTGCACCGGGTACAGCGCGTACCAGTAGAGCAGGCCGAACAGGCCCGACGGATCGAACATGGCGGTCTGGCGCACGGTGGAACCCTCGGCCGTGGGTTCGACCTCGAATTCCAGCCAGGCGCGTCCGGGCAACTTCATCTCCGCCCTCAGGCGAAGGAGGCGGTTGTTCTCGTATTTCTCCACGCGCCAGAAATCCACCGCATCACCCACGTGCAAGGATTCCGGATCCCGGCGCCCCCGCCGCACCCCCACGCCGCCCACCAGCAGATCCAGCGCGCCGCGAATGATCCACAGCCAGTCATGGGCGTACCAGCCCGCCTCCCCTCCGATGCGCCGGATCGGCCCGAAGACCTTCTCCGGCGGCAGCTCCGTCGCCAGCGAACGGCTGTCCAGCATGCGGTTGCGGTACTGGATGCCCGCCTTCGTTTCGTGATGATCGGCGGAACTGTAGGCGTCGAACCAGCTGGTCTCGGTGAACTCCTGCTCCTCCTGGCGCAGGGCCGTGGCGATGGCCTCCGGCATGCCCCGCGGCCGCACCCTGAAGACCCCATCCGCGGACCTGTCCTCCACCACCGTGGGGATCATGATACTGTCGATCAGCTTGCGCCCCACCTGGGCGTACAACGGCGTCACCAACCCCAGCCACAGGCTGCTGAGCCAGGGCGTGAGCACCGGCACCGGCAGCATGCGCCGCCTCAGGCCGACCTGCCGGGCGTACTCCCGCATCAGGTCCCCGTAGGAGGCCTGGTCGGCTCCGCCCACCTCGAAAACCCGCGTCTCGGCCGGCAAATCCAGGGATTCCACCAGGTACTCCAGCAGATCGTTCACGGCGATGGGCTGCGCCTTCACCGAGACCCAGTGCGGCGTCAGCATCACCGGCAGGCGCTCCACCAGGCTGCGGATCATCTCGAAAGAGAGACTGCCCGAACCCAGCACGATGCTGGCCCGCAACTCGATGGTGGGCACCCCGCTCTCGCGCAGGATGCGGCCCACCTCGTGCCGGCTGCGCAGATGGGGCGACAGCTCCGTATCCTCGCTGGCCAGCCCGCCCAGGTAGATGATGCGGCGCACCCCCGCCGCCCTGGCCGCAGTGCCGAAGTTGGTGGCCGCCTTCCGGTCCAGTTCCTCGAAGCCGCGCCGGGCCCCCATGCTGTGGATCATGTAATAGGCGGTGTGCACGCCGTCCAGGACCGCGCCCAGGGTCTCGGCGTCCAGGACATCGCCCCCGACCAGCTCGGTCCCGCCGGCCACTCGCCCTTTCAGGCGATCGGGATTGCGGGCCATGCAGCGCACGCGGTGCCCCAGCCTTTCCAGACGCCGGCGCAGACGCCCGCCCACGTAACCGGTGGCTCCGGTGACCAGGATCAACGGCAAAGTGGTGCTGGATGGGGCGTTGTCGGGAGAGGAGGTCGTCATGGCTTCTCCTTGCTCCCGGCCGGCGGGATCATTCGGGGAAGGTGGCGCGCAATATCAAAAAGACCATCACCATGGCCAGGGCGTGCTTGATGAAGATGGCCAGCAGGCGCCCCAGAAAAGCCTGCCCCCCGATGCGCAGGCTGGGCTCCAGGCCGCGGTTGTTGAGGTACTCGCCCGCGACCGCGCCGCAGAAGGCGCCCAGAAAGCTGCCCAGCACCGCGCCGATCACCGGCACCAGCGAGTTGCCCAGCATGGCGCCCGTCAGACCGCCCAAGAAAGCCAGGATGACACCGTAACGGGAAGCCCCTTGTTTCGCCACGTAGAAGGTGCCCACCACGAACTCGATGCCCTCGCCCAGCAGGGCGATGCCCAGCAGCACCGCCAGCAGCTGCCAGCTGATGGGATCGAAGCCCGTGAAAAGGGCGTGCACCAGGGCCAGCCCCACGATGATGAAGTTGCCGCCCAGCCCCAGGTACACGAAAAGCGAGGCCAGCACCAGCAGCAGGGACCACAGCACATACCCCACCCAGTTGCCGATACCCTGGAGGATTTCCATGCCTCAGTGGTCCCGGCTGAACTTCTTCTCCCCCGCGTTGACGGGGAAGGGCAGGGTATTGCCCACCGGCGGCAGGGTGCAGTTGTAACGCTCGGCGTTGTAGTCGCACAGGGGGTTGTAGCAGAAGTTGAAATCCAGATCGACCATGCCCTCGTCGTCCACCTCGATGTCCAGGTAGCGGCCGCCGCCGTAGGTCTCCTTGCCGCTGGTGGCGTCGAAGAAGGGCAGCCAGAGGTAGTCCTCGCCCTGGGGATTGACGGGCCCGAAGACATCCAGGCTGTGGTCGGCGTCCTGCCAGTGGAAGCGCACGGTGCCGCGCTTGATGTAGGGCACCTCCTGGCCCGCCCGCTTGGTGAGCATGACGGTGTCGCTGCCGGCCTCGGCCAGGAGGGGGGTGCGGAAGCGCATCTCCGGGAAAGGCAGGTAGTAGTTCAGGCCCTCGAAATCATCCAGCGCGGCGGTGGGCAGGGGAGTGCGCCGGGGGTCGGCGAAGTCCTCGTTCTTCTCGATGCGCATCTCCACCAGGGAAATCTCCCAGGCCTCGTGCTGGGCCTCATCCATGACCAGGCTGCCGGGCGCAGGACCGGTGGCGGCGTTCTGCTCGGAATCGGAACCCCCACAGGCCCCCACCATCAGGGCCAGGGACAGAAGGGCGAAGGCCAGCGTGAATCGGCGGGTCATCGGAAACCTGCACTCTCGGGTTGGGTGATGCAATACTCTCGTGACAACCGCCCCATTATAACCCCAACGGGTTCCGGTTTCAAAACCCCTCTTGGGGCGTTATCATCAGGGACGAACTTTCCTGGAAACGAAGGTGATCCGCTTTGAATATCACAGAAGACAGCCTCACGCCCCGTTTCGTGGGCACCGCCGAGGCCACCGCCACGCGCCCCGACCCCCTGGTCGATGCCCTCGTAGCCGTGGCCGCCCTGTTGGGCCGCCTGCCCGCCCTGGGCGCCTGGTGGAACCAGGACGACTGGGGCCTGCTGGGTCGCGCCGCCGGTCTGGTGGCCGGCGACGGCGCCCTGCCCGCGCGCATCCTCAGCCAGAGGTGGTACTGGGACCTGACGTGGCCCCTGTTCGGACTGAACGCCGACGCCCACGCCGTCATCCGCATGCTCCTGCACGCCCTGGCCGCCGTGCTGGTCACGCGCATCTCCGCCCGCGCGGGCATAGGCAGCCTGGGCCGGCTGGTGGCCGGCCTGCTGGTGGTGGCCTCGCCCCTGGCCTTCACGCCGCTCTACTGGGCGGCCGGCATCCAGGAGCTACTGGGCGCGGTCCTGGCCCTGGCCGCGGTGGAGCGCTGGCTGGCCGGATCCCGCCGCAACATCCTGCTGGCCGTCCTGCTGGCGGCCCTGTCCATGCTGGCCAAGGAGGCGGGTCTGGGCCTGCCGGTCTTCTTCGTGCTGATGCTCATGGTGGGTGTGGGGCCCCGCCTGGAAGACCGCGCCTTCGCCTGGGCCCTGTGCGTGCTGCTGATGCCGGTGGCCATCTTCGAGGGCGTGCTGCTGGTGCAGCATTTCGCCACCGGCGCCGGCGAGGCCTACGCCATGGGCGGCCCCCTGCAGGTGGGCGCCAACCTGGGGCGCATGGGCTGGTGGCTGGTGACACCCGGCCCCTTGCTGCCCGCTTCCCTGGGTCCGCTGCAGGCCCTGGCCGGCTCCATGGTCTTCGTTCTGTGGGGGCTGTGGGGTGTGGTGCGCTACCAGCAGGGCCACCGGCTGCCCCTGCTGACCTTCCTGGCCGCTCTGATCAGCCTGGCCCCGGCGCTGCCTCTGCAGCGGCAGCTGCATCCTTATCTGGGTTACACGGCCCTCTGCGCCGGGGCCGTCGCCCTGGGGTCGGTTTTGCCGCGACGCCGGCAGCCCACCCTGCCCTGGCTGGCGGGTCTGGCCGTGCTCGCGGCGGCCTGGGGATACCTGGGCATGGAGGTGCGCCTCAAGCAGCGCGATGCCCAGGGCCTGCCTGCCGATCCGGTGGTGCGCGCCACCGCCATGTCCTGGCGTGCCTGCCGCGCCCTGCCCGGCCTGCCCCTGCAGGATGGGCAGACCCTTGTTTTCCTGCAGGTTCCGCGCACCCGGCAGCAGGTGGCCATGGCCCGGCAGCTGGGGCCGGACTGGGTGGCAGGCACGTACATGCACGAGAGCATCGGCGGGACCATCGGGCCCCGGCTGGTGCTGCAGGACCGGACACCCGTGCGCTGGGTGAACGCCCTGTTCAAGGCGCCGGCGAACGCCTTCGTGTTGTGCGAGCAGGGCCCCGGCTTCAAGCACTGGGGCCGCACCCCCAACGCCGCCCTCTACGCCGCCCTGGCGGATGTGGGCATGGGCCACTTCGAGCGGGCCCGCAAGCACCTGGTGCGGGGCGCCGACCTGAACGAGAAGACGGTGGCCTTCGCCTTCGATCCGGACCAGATGGCCGTCCGGCCGGAAGTGGTCCTGGCCCGCAAGGAGGAGTTCATCGACTGGACGGTGGGCCTGCTGGACGGCACGGCCTCGCCCCAGGAAGTGGGCGGCCTGCAGGATCTTTTCCTGCATCTGCTGAGCGCCAGCACCGGCCGCAGCATGGAGGAACTGCAGTCCGGCAGCACCCTCCTGATCAAGGAAAAAACCATCAGGGGCTCGCAGCCCCTCGTCCCCGAGGAGTAGATCGTGGCTTTCATGGAACAAATTTCGGCGCAGGAAGTGGGCCCCTGGACCCTGGCCCAGTTGCTGACCGCTTTTGGCTTCCTGGTTGCCGGTTTCGTGCTGCGGGCGGTATTCAACGTCATCATCTCACACCGCCTGAAAGGCATGGCCGAGAAGACCGAGACCGAGGCCGACGACATGGCCGTCGCCGCCCTCGTCAGCCCCCTCGGCATGATCCTGCCGGTGCTGGGTGTCTTCCTGGCCGTGCGGATGCTGCTGAACGCCCAGCCGGAGTGGAAGGATTTCGCGGACCTCACCTTCCGCATCGTCACAATCTTCGTGCTCGCCTGGACGTTGTTCCGCATGATCGATGCGGTGGCCGTCTTCTTCGCCGAGATGAGCGCCCGCACCCGCAGCAAGCTGGATGACCAGCTCATCCCTCTGCTGCGCAAGGCCACCAAGACCTTCATCATCATCCTGGCCTTCATCCTGACGGCCCAGAACCTGGGATACTCCGTCGGCGGCCTGATCGCGGGACTGGGCATCGGCGGTCTGGCCCTGGCCATGGCCGCCAAGGACTCCCTGGCCAACCTCTTCGGCTCGCTGATGATCCTCATCGACCAGCCCTTCCACGTGGGCGACTGGATCACCTTCCCCGGGGGCGACGGCGTGGTCGAGGAGATCGGCCTGCGCAGCACCCGGGTCCGGACCTTCGCCAAGACCGTCGTGAGCATCCCCAATCAGGCCCTGGCCAACGCCACGGTGGAGAACCACTCGCTGATGCCCAAGCGGCGCATCAAGTTCACCCTCGGCGTGACCTACGAATCGTCCGTGGACCAGGTGCAGAGGCTGGTGGAAAACATCGAGGGTTACCTCAAGAACAATACGGACATCGACCAGGAGTTCATGCTCGTCAAGTTCACCGCCTTCAACGACAGCAGCCTGGATCTGTTCGTCTACTGCTTCACCGTCACCACGGACTGGACGCAGCACCTGGCCGTGCGGCAGGACGTGAACCTGAAAATCATGCAGATGGTCGAGGAGCTGGGCATGAGCATCGCCTACCCGACGCAGACCATTCACATGGCGCAGGATGAACTGGAAGCCGCCCAATAACGGCGCTTTCTGAAATCCAAAGGCCCGCCGTCATGGCGGGCCTTTTTTGTATCCGGGGGCAAGGCGATCAGGGCACGAGGACCAGCTTGGTGGTCCGGCTCCAGCCCTGGCCGGTGGCCCGGCAGAAGTAAAGGCCCGCACCCTGCGGCCGGCTCGCGTCGTTGCGCCCGCTCCAGACCCAGGCATGGGCGCCCGCGTCCAGGGAACCCCGGTGCAGCCAGGCCACCCGACGGCCGGCCAGGTCGTACACGGCCACCACCACGCGCTGGGGGCGATCCAGGGAAAGCGCCACGGTGGTCTGCGGGTTGAAGGGATTGGGCGCCGCCGAGAGGGCGGCCCCGCCCCCAAGACCCGGTACCGGGGAAACCGGCACGTTCGCCACCGAGAACTGGCCGTTTTCCACGTTGCGCAGATCGAATGAATCGGGGTCCCCCATCAACCCGGAGAAGGTGCCAGCGAAACCCGCCTCGCTCACGGCCGTGACCTCCACGGTGCCGCTGGTGGAGCCGAAGCGATTGGTGGCCTCCAGGTTGTCGAACCAGGCCAGCAGGTCGTCATCCTCGCCCGGGATGGTCAGGTTGCTCACGTTGTCGATGTAGATGAACCCCGCGGTCATGTTGGTTGCATCCACAGCGTAGGTGCCCTCGGCCGGCCCCTCGGGGAAAGTCACGAAGACGGCCACCGCGTCGTAGGTCCCGTCGCCGTTGTCGATGCCGCCGAGGGCGAGGGCCTGGGTCGTGTCCGCCACCACTCCGCGGATGCCGCCGCCGCAGCCCTGGTTCGCGCCGCCGGGGAACGTCAGATCTTCGTTCCAGACCGGGCCTTCGGCGGACACGCTGCCCGCAGGGAAGCCGAAGGGCCATGAGTTCCAGTCGAAGGAGAGGGAACCCTCGTCATAGGTCTCGAAGATGGTCTGGGCGAAGGCATCGCCCGTGGTCAGGCTGCCAAGGGCCACGGTCAGCAGGATGGCGGGCAAAAAGATGCGCATGGCTTTCCTCGGTATTGGGATGTGGGTGCCGAAATCGCTGGACAGATTCTAGCACAGAAAGGCTCTAGAGGAAAGGCAGGGTCAGGCGCAGGCAGGCGCCTTCCTCGTTCTCCGGGGCCAGGGCTTCCAGCTTGCCGTCGTACCGGGAAACGATACGCGCCGAATCATACAGCCCCTCTCCCGTCCCCCCACTGCTGCTGACGGGCTCCTGAAAGAGACGCTCGCGCAGAGCCGGGTCGATACCCGGGCCGGTGTCCGCGAACTCGCATTGCACCCGGTTCCCGCTGGTCCGCACCTGGATCTGGAAAAGGCGCGGCGCCGAGCCTTCCATGGCGCGGCAGGCGTTGCGCACCAGGTTGTCCAGCAGGTGCCGCAGATCCTGGCGCGGCAGGATGATACGCACATCGTCCGCCGGCGGCGGCCCCTGGCTGACCTGCACCCCGGCCTCCGCGAAGGTCGCCGCGTGGTCCTTGACGGCCTCCTGGATTTCCGCCCAAAGATCGACGCCCTCGTAGGTAGCGAACTCGTCGCTCAGGTGCTCCAGGTCCACCTTCATGTCGCGGTGGGCCGCCCGCAGCTGCGCAGCCCCTTCCTCCAGACCGGTCAGGAGGTCCGGTTGCTCCAGGGTGGCGTTAAGCAGTCTTGTCAGCTCCTCGTGGCATTTCCGCAGACGGGGCATGATCCCGCTCCCCAGGCCGATGGATTCCGCCAGTTCCCCGCTCTCCAGCACCGATGGCAGATCCGTCGTAACCAGGATCTCGCAGCGATCGCGCAGGCGTTTCCGCAGCCCCGGACCGGCGTCCGGATCCACGCCCTGGGTCTCGGCCCATTGCAGCAGCATCAGCAACTGTTCCAGGCTGTGCACGGGACCGATGCGGCAATGCCGGTCCCGCTTGAGGCGCCGGGCGATCTCCTGCTTGATCTCCTCCCGGGCCGGGCCGACGATCCCGGAGCGCCGACGGCGGCGGCGCAGATACCAGCCCGGCGGCACCATAGCCACCAGGACGGGCAGAGCCACCAGCGTGGCGGTGGCCGCGCTGTGGTACAGGACGGGAGTCAGGTTCAGGAACTGCCAGGTATCCGTCAGGACGACCAGCACCACCTCGCCTTCCGGTTGGGGCAGGATGTGCAGGTCCCGCAAGGGACCATCCAGGTCCAGGGCCACCTTTAGCCAGCCTTCCCGGGGGTGGAAGAGATGCAAATCCTGGCGGTCGGTCGTCAGGAGGTATTCCGATCGACCCACCAGTACCAGGGGACCCAGGACACGATCCACCGCAGGGATGCGGTCCCGGGAATGGAGCACCAGGCCGGTATCCGCCAGGGCGAAGCCCAGCAACTCCTGCCCGTGGGTGAAGAGGTAGATCTGTATGGGATCCCCGGGCATGGGGAGAGAACAGATCTCCTGCGTCCGGCCGGGCAGAACCCGCCGGGCCAGCAGATCCCCCTGGCCGTTGAAGACGTAGGCGTGGTCCAGGTTGCCGGGCAGAGCGCTGTTGGTGCCCACCACCAGTTCGGGACGGCCGTCGCCATCCAGATCCTGTGTGGTCATGCGGCCGGACGAGCCCCAGGTTTCCGTCACGTCACGCATCCAGCGCAAGCGGCCATCGGCCGCGATCACGAACACGCGGACGTGGTCGTCCTTGAGTTCGCCAACGGTCTCGTCCTCCTGGAAATTGCCGGCCGCACCGGCCAGGATGGCCACCTCGCGCAGGCCATCCCCATCCAGATCGACCAGAAAGACTTCACTCGGCAGAGGATTGTTGGCCAGGGGATAGAACCAGGCTTCCCGGCCGGATTCCAGGTCCAGGGCCAGGATGCCGCGGCCCATGCGATCGTACTGGACGACCAGCGAGAGGATGGCGAGCCGCCGGGTCCGGTCGTCGTCGGCCGGCACCTCGATCACGCCCTGGAACTGGTATTCCCCATCCCAGTGGCCGTCGGGTCGTAGATCCTCGCCGATGGGCAGCTCAACTTTCAGGAGGCAACTGCCCGAAACACCATCGACCATCTCGAAGATCCAGCGGTCCCCGGAATGGGAGCAGAAGGTGGCGAAGCTTTCATCGCAGCCATCACCCGTCACATCGTGGCCGGGGCCCACCAGGAAACGGTAGGAGGCGATCTCGTGGGGTTCGGGCCGGGACCGGAAAGGGATGGAGAAATCCGGATCGTAGTTGTGCGCCCACATGACACGCGTGCGGTTCTCCGTGAATTCCCGGGCCATCAGCCCCACCCGGTTGAAATGGGCCACATCGGGACGGCCATCGCCGTTGTAATCACCGATGCCCATCTGCAGGCCGCCACTCATGGAGGGAACCGGCACGAAACCGCCCCGGCGATGGTCCTCGAGGCGAAAAGAAGGCACGTGGTGATTCAGCAGACGGGCCAGGGGGCCGTGCACGGCCAGCCCCCACATGAGCAGGGCGCCGGCCAGGCCCAGGCCAATACGAAGGAGGTGGTTATTAGAGCGTGGCAACCCCGACCCCTGTTCCTGTCCGCCCCCCGGGAAGGGGCATTCTCCCTAGCGAATCTCGAATCGTAGATCATTCCCGCCGGCAGTATATCACGGGCAACCCTTTTCCTCCAGATCACGGTCCGGGGCTTGCTCCACCTCCCTTGTCTGCTTAAAATTGGGGCACGCCACCGCCGCCATACGGAAGGTTACCATGCCCGCACGAATCGAAGCCATCTGCACCAGCGCCGAGAAGGGCGTCATCAAGACACCTGCCCCCCGCGCCGAACTGGTCCCCGCCCACGGCATCCGGGGCGACGCCCACGCCGGAAACTGGCATCGCCAGATCTCCCTCCTGGCCACCGAGAGCATCGCGCGCGTGCGCCGCATCCTGCCCGACCTGGCCGACGGCGCCTTTGCCGAGAACATCGTGACCTCTGGGATCGAACTGAAGACCCTGCCGGTGGGCACGCGCCTGCGTCTGGGCTCCACCCTGGTGGAAGTCACCCAGATCGGCAAGGAGTGCCACAACGCCTGCGCCATCAAGGAGGCTACCGGCGATTGCGTCATGCCGCGCGAGGGCATCTTCTGCAAGGTGATCAAAGGCGGCACCATCCATCCGGGCGATGCCGTCCAGGCCCTGGAAATAGACCTGCCCGTTTTCGGGTCAGAGCAGGGATAGGCTCTTGATCTGGGCGTGCACCCGGCGCCCCTCTTCCAGCTGCAACGCCTCTGCGGACCGGCGCGTGACAGCGGCCAGCAGGCGCTGATTCCCCCGTTCCAGCCGCACCGTGACCCGGGGCCCCGGGCCCTGGTGGATGGCCTCCACCCGGAGGGGCAGAATGTTCAGGATGGAAGTGTCCGTGGCCGGATGCAGGGCCAGACTCACGTCACGCGAGCGAACCATCAGGCGCAGGGTCTCGCCTTCTGGGGCCGCGTCCGCGGGCACCCACAGATCCAGGCCCTGCCACGAGGTGCGCAGCAGGCCATCCGCATCGGGCCCCTCCAGGGGATTGACCTCCAGCATGGACCAGCCCTCGCTTGCCCCGCCCAGACCATGCCGGAAATCCCCCAGCATCTCGTCCAGCGGACCGTGGCCGGTGATGCGGCCGTCGTCCATGAGCACGAGGTACGAACCGAGGCGGGCGGCCTCCTCCAGGTCGTGGGTCACGTGCAGGCAGGGCAGGCGGTAGCGGCGCACCAGGCGTTCCAGATAGGGCCGGATGGCGCGGCGCGCGGCGCGATCCAGGGAGGCGAAGGGTTCGTCCAGGAGCAGGGCCGCCGGGTTCGACAGCACCGCCCGCGCCAGGGCCACGCGCTGCCGCTGGCCACCGGAAAGCTCATGGGATCGGCGGCGCAGCAATGGGCCCAGGTCCAGCATGCCGATGAGCGCGTCGCCGTCGGCCGTGGCCTGCCGGGCCCTCTTGCGCGCGAATTCCAGGTTGCCCGCCACGTCCAGATGGGGCAGCAGGCCTCCGCTCTGGAAGACCATGCCCAGGGCGCGGCGATGGGCGGGCAGGAAAAGGCCGGCGGATTCGTCTTGCAGGATGCGCTCCCCCAGCCGCACTTCCCCGTGGGATCCGGGTTCGAGGCCGGCCACCGCCCGCAACAGGGTGGTCTTGCCGCACCCGCTGGCCCCGTACACGATGCTGTACCCGCCGGCGGGTATTTCCAGGTCCACATCCAGCCGGAAACCCTGGCGCCGGGTCAGTTGCTGCCGGATGCGCCAGGTGCTCATCGCACCATCTCCCGGCCCGAACGGTTCAGGAACTGCACCAGCAGCAGGAGCAGAAAGGACAGCGCCAGCAGCACGGCAGCCAGCCCGTGGGCCTGGTCGAAGCGCAGGGCCTCCACGTGATCGAAGATGGCGATGGAAGCCACTCGCGTGCGGCCGGGAATGCTCCCGCCCAGCATCAGGACCACCCCGAACTCGCCCAGCGTGTGCGCGAATCCCAGCCCCGCAGCCGTCAGGAAACCGCGCCGGGCCAGGGGGATGGCGACGTGGAAAAATCGGTCCCAGGGCCCCGCGCCCAGGGTGGCTGCGCTTTCCAGGGGCTCGGGCCCGATGGCCGCGAACGCGTCGCGCACCGGCTGCACCACGAAGGGCAGGGAGTAGATGAAACTGCCCACCACCAGACCAGCGAACGAGAAGACCAGCGAACCGCCGCCCAAAGATGTCACCAGGCGTCCGGCCGGTCCCTCGGGCCCCAGGAAGAGCAGCAGATAAAAACCCAGCACCGTGGGGGGAAGCACCAGGGGCAGGGCCACCAGGGTATCGACCAGCGGGCGCAGCCGGCGGCGCGTGGTGGCCAGCCACCAGGCCAGGGGCGTGCCCAGGATCAGCAGCAGAGTGGTGGAGGTCAGGGCCAGGCGCAGGGTCAGGGCCAGGGCCTGGAGATCGGCGGCCGCGAGTTTCAAGGCCCGCTCTCCGGCACCTGGTAGCCGTAGCGCTGGATGATGATCCGCGCCTCCTCGCCGGCCAAAAATTCCAGGAAGGCGGCGGCGGCCTGCTCATCCCGGGCGCCGGCCAGAAGGACGGCCATCTGGGCGATGGGCTGGTGCCGCCGCGTGGGCACGATCAGGTATCGCTCGGTCGGTTCGTCCTGCACCTGGGACAGCGCCACGAAGGCCCCCTGGGCGTGACCGGTGACGGCGAACTGCCACACCTGTCCCACGCTGGCGCCCTGCACCCGGCGCCCTCCCAGCTCCGAATCCAGGCCCATGCTGCCCAGGGTCTGGACCGCGGCCCGGCCATAGGGGGCGAGATCGGGATTGGCCAGGGCGATGTGCTGCAGGCGCGGGTCCTCCAGGGCCCGGATCAGATCCGCATCGTCCTCGGCCGCCAGGCCGCCCAGCGCGGACCAGAAAACCAGCCGGCCCTCGGCGTAGACGCGCGGACGCAGAGCCAGTTCCTCGTCCACCAGGGTCAGCGGGCGGCGGGAATCGGCGGCCAGGAAAACATCGAAAGGGGCGCCCTGCTGGATCTGGGCGAAGAGCCGGCCGGTGCTGCCCACGATGGGGGTGACGCTGTGGCCGCTCTGCTCCGTGAACAAGGGGGCCAGCGCGGCCAGGCCGTCCGCGAAATTAGCGGCGACGGCCACCCGAATCTCGGCGGCCGGGCTGCGCGCGGCCCCGGCGATCAGCCATAAAAAACCAAAGGTTGCCAGGAGACGTTTCATGGTACCATTATGGTTTAGAAGATTGCCCCTGGAAAGGGGCGAATGCCGGGATCGCCAAACGACCATCCCGACAGCACCCGGTACCCGTGCCGCCGGACCGAGAGCGACCATGTCCCCCATACCCTCCTACGAAAAGGCTCTCGCCACCGTTCTGAGCGCCATCGCTTCCGTATGCCCCGAAACAATCCACGTGCGCGACAGCCTGGGCCGGGTCCTGGCCGCCGACCTGCGTGTGCCCGCAGACATGCCCGACCTCCCGCGCAGCGCGGTGGACGGTTTTGCCTTCGCGGGCGATTCGGTAGCGCCCCGCCGGATCATCGGAGAGGTCCGGGCCGGCAGACTGCCGGACGTGCGGCTGGCAGAAGGCGAGGCGATGGCCATCATGACCGGCGCCGTCGTGCCCGAGGGGGCCGACCGCGTGGCCATGCTCGAACACTGCCGCCGTGCCGGCGAGAGCGTGCACCCGCCGGCGGGTATGCAAAGCGGCGATTTCATCAACCCCGGCGGCAGCGAGGCCCGCAAAGGCGAGGTCTTCGGCCATACCGGCACCCGCATCGGCGCCGCGGTCTTTCCCGCCCTCTTCTGCGCCGGGCTGACGGAAGTCTACGTGCATCGCCCCGTACGGTTGGGCCTGCTGATCAGCGGCGACGAGGTGCGCGAAATCGAGGACGGCCCCGCTCCCGGAATGGTCTTCAATACCAACCGCTACGTCCTGGAGGCGGTCTGCCGGGCCCTGGGCGTGGAAATCGTGCGCACCGCCCACGTGGCCGATGACGAGGCCGTCACCCGCCGCGTCCTGGCCGGGCTGCAGGAGGGCTGCGATCTGGTCGTCACCAGCGGCGGCGTCTCCAGGGGACGGCACGACCACCTGGGCGCCATCCTGCGCGGCGACGGTTACGAGTTGCTGGTTCCCGGCACCCGCATCAAACCCGGCCGCCCCCTGCACGTGGCCCGCTCCCGAGAGGGCGGCCTGGTGCTGGCCATGCCCGGCTACCCGGCCGCGTTCTTGACCAATACCTTCCTGTACCTGGTGCCCGCCCTCCGGAAACTGGGCGGGCGGCGGGACCAGGCCACCCGCTGGCTGCCCGTCACCCTGGCCGCTGCGCAACGTGGACGCCCCGGCCGGATGTACCTGAACCGCGTCGGCCTGCGCCAGCAGGACGGGCGCTGG
>JGI12109J20283_11041661_pt1 | contig 15600 bp, 10 predicted proteins | sample ElkSlonscriptome_12_FD_20283 | JGI IMG/M metagenome (IMG submission 20283) | reverse complement strand
GGGACGGGCCGCATCCGGCCCTCGTCAATGGAAGACGCACGACCTCCGGGATGGTTGCATGGCTTGTCGGAAAAATTCCGCACCCGGGCCCCGCGCAAGCTGGAATTCCCGGCCAAAGGCGAGTACTTTTGCGGGGAAGTGAACCCAACCTGAACCTGGAAAGATGAGGGGTTTCAGCATGAAGAAACTTGTCGAATGCGTTCCCAATATCAGCGAAGGCCGTGACCAGGGCGTCATCGACGCCGTCACCGCGGTCATCGAGCAGGTCCCCGGCGTGCACCTTCTGGACGTGGACCCCGGGGCGGACACCAACCGCACCGTCATCACCTTCATCGGCGAGCCCGAGGGCGTGGCCGAGGCCGCCTTCCGCGTGGTCAAGCGCGCCGGCGAGCTGATCGACATGAGCAAGCAGAAGGGCGCCCATCCGCGCCACGGCGCCACCGACGTGTGCCCCTTCGTGCCGGTGCGCGGCGTGAGCATGGAAGAGTGCGTGCAGATCGCCCGGCAGGTGGGCGAGCGCATCGGCACCGAACTGGATATCCCCGTCTACCTGTACGAGGAAGCCGCCACCAAACCGGAACGCCGCAACCTGGCCCACGTGCGCAAGGGCGAGTACGAGGCCCTCGGCGACAAGCTGGGCACCAAGGAGTGGGCCCCCGACTTCGGCCCCAACGAGTGGAACGAGCGCAGCCGGCACACCGGGGCGACCAATGTCTCGGCGCGCGGTTTCCTGGTGGCCTACAACGTCAACCTCAATACGCGCAACAAGAGCATCGCCAGCCAGGTCGCCCTGGACATCAAGGAAGCCGGGCGGGCCAAGCGGGACGAGAAAGGCGTGCTGGTCAAGGGAGACGACGGCGAGAACATCCTGGTGCCCGGCCCCTACAAGCTGGACGCCTGCAAGGCCGTGGGCTGGATCATCGAGGAGTACGATCGCGCCCAGGTCAGCATCAACCTGGTGAACACGGCGGTGACCAAGCCGCACCAGGCCTTCGACGCCTGCAGCGCCAGCGCCCGGGACCGTGGCGCCCTGGTGACCGGCAGCGAACTGGTGGGCCTGATCCCCGAGGGCGATCTGCTGGCCGCCGGCAAGCACTACCTGCGCCAGGCCGACCAGAGCGCGGGCATCCCCCGCAAGATGATCATCGAGACCGCCATCCAGAGCATGGGCCTGCGCGAGCTGGGCGAGTTCGATCCCGCCGAGAAGATCATCGAGTACCAGGCCGGCCTGGTGGACGGCCCCCTGGTCAGCATGACGAACCGCGAGTTCGTGGACGTCCTGAGCACCGACAGCCCCGCCCCCGGCGGCGGCTCCGTGGCCGCCCTGTGCGCCGCCCAGGCCGCGGCATTGACGGCCATGGTGGGCAATCTGAGCGTGGGCAAGAAGAAGTACGCCGACGTGCAGGACCGGGTGAAGGAGATTGCCGAGCAGGCCCAGGAGCTGAAGGACTTCTTCCTGCAGGCCATCGATGACGACACCGCCAGCTTCAACGTGGTCATGGACTGCTTCGGCATGCCCCGGCAAACCCCGGACCAGAAGAAGGACCGCGGCCTGGCCATCGCCGACGCCACGCGCGGCGCCACCCGCGTGCCCCTGTCCGTGCTGGAGAAGATCCCCGGTCTGCTGGAACTGGCCGACGAGATCGGCCGCATCGGCAACGCCGCCAGCCTGTCGGACGCCGGCGTGGCCACCTTGACGGCCATGGCCGCCGCCGAGGGCGCCTACTACAACGTGCTGATCAATCTCGAGGGCCTCAAGGCCCTGGATCAGAGCGCCGAGCCGGAGTTCTTTGGTGAGACCCTCGGGAGGGCGAAGAATGCCATGGCCCGCTGCGAGGAACTGGCCGCGGCCGGGCGCCGGACAGTTCGCGAGAAGCTGGAGCAGGCCCTCGACTAGGACCCCGCGATGTTGTAATCTCATGGCCCCGACGGGTCCGGCCCAGGCCGCTGGACCCGTCTTAAACTTCCGGGAAACCCCTCAGAAACCGGAACCAACCCGAGAGGCGTCACCATGGCCCAGACTCCATCCGAAAAGCCCCAGAGTCCGCTGGAACAGCTCACTCAGCCCTTCATCGACCTCATCCATGCCCCCCGCGCCCTGTGGGGCATCAATCTGGCCTACTTCCTCGAAGGCTGGGTCTATTTCGGTATGCTTGGCTACCTGGCCATGCACTTCTCCGATTTCATCTTCCGGGGTGTTCCCGACGCCGACGTTCACAGCCACCACATGGTGATGATCCTGACCGCCGGCATCACCATCAGCATGTTCTTTCTGGGCCAGGTGGCCGACAAGTTCGGGGTTCGCAAGACCCTGCTCCTGGCTTTCGTTTTCTTGATCGTCGGTCGGGTCATCATCTCGGCGGCTCCCTTGTTCTTTGAGCCCGACGGCCTCGATTCCCCCCTGCAGTTCATGACCATGGGCGGGATCCTGTTTGTGGTCATCGGCTACGGTATGTATCAGCCGGCCGCCTACGCCGGAGTACGCAAATTCACGGGACCGAAAACCGCAGCCATGGGATTCGCCATGCTTTATGCCCTCATGAACCTGGGCGGCATGCTGCCCATGGGCTCGTTCCTGTTGCGAGACACCTTGGGGCTGGGCATCACCGGCACCTACTGGTTCTATACCATCCTGACGGGTGTGGCCCTGTTCTCGACCTACACCATCCTGACCAAGCGGGTGGCCCGCGAAGCTGCCGACCGGGCGGAGCAGGAACGAGCCGCAAACGCGGCTGCCGAGAAGGGTGAGAGCGGAGTCGCCGAAGCCCCCGTCGTGGATGAAAAGCCTGCCGTGAAAGTGGACAGGAGCCTCATGGAGCGCCTTGTCCATTACATCACCCACCACCCGTTCCGGGATCTGCGCTTCACCTTCTTCATCTTCGCGCTCATCCCCGTGCAGACCCTCTTCACCTACAACTGGCTGATCCTGCCCCAGTACATCAACCGGTCCTACACGGGCTGGATCGGAGAGAAGTTCGAGGTGGCCTCCAACTTCAATCCCCTGCTCATTTTCATTGCCGTGCCCATCATTACCGCCCTGACTCAGAAGAATGATGTGTACCGGATGATGATACTCGGCACCTTCATCATGGGCGCGCCGGCATTCTTGCTGGCTGTGGGGACCAACGGGTGGCTCCTCTTCGGATACCTCGTCATCATGACCATCGGCGAGGCCATGTGGCAGCCCCGGTTCCTGCAGTATGCCGCCGAGATCGCTCCCGAAGGGCGGACCGGCGAATACATGGGTGTGGCCCAGCTGCCCTGGTTCCTGACCAAGATGCTGGTGCCCTTTTACAGCGGTCACATGCTCAGTCGTTACGTGCCGGCCGAAGGGGAAATCAACCCCCAGGGCATGTGGTTGATCTTCTCCTTGATCGCCATTTCCACAACAGTTCTGCTGGTGATAGCCAAGGGCTGGGTGACCAAGGACTTCAAGACCAAGGCCTGACCCAACACCCAGACCAAAAGAAACCGGCCGCGGCGTACATGCCGCGGCCGGTTTCTTTTTTATCCGTTTCTTTTCAGCCGAGGATCAGTTCCTCGTCAAAGGTCTCCTCGAAATCCTGGATAGCCTTCTGCTGAACTGGGCCCCCGGCCTCGCCCTTCAGCTTGAAGCGCGAAAGAATGGTCTGCAGATCGTCCGCCTGCTTGCGCAGGTCCTCGCTGGCCGAGGCCATCTCCTGGCTGCTGGCGGCGTTGGTCTGGGTGATGGCATCCACCTGCTGCATGCCGGTGCTGATCTCCTCGATGCCCCTGGCCTGCATGGTGCTGGCCTGGCTGATCTCCGTCACCAGTTCGGTGGCCTTGGCCACGCCTGCGGTGATGTCGGCGAAGGCGGCCCCGGTGCGGGTCGTCAGGTCGTTGCCGTTGTCCACCTTCTCCAGGGTGGTCTCGATCAGTTCGGCGGTCTCGCGGGCGGCCTTGGCGCTGCGCCCGGCCAGGTTGCGGACCTCCTCGGCCACCACGGCAAAACCCTTGCCGTGCTTGCCGGCACGCGCAGCCTCCACCGCCGCATTCAGGGCCAGCAGGTTGGTCTGGAAGGCGATATCGTCGATCACCTTGATGATCTTGGCGATCTCTTCGCTGGCCTGGCTGATGTCGCTCATGGCCGAGGTCAGGACGCCCATCTCCTCGCTGCCCTTGACGGCCGAAGCCTGGGTCTCGTCGGTCTGCTTGTCGGCCGCCGAGGCGTTGTCCGCGTTCAGCTTGACCTGGCCGGTCAGGTCGGTGATGGCGGCGGTGATCTCCTCCAGGCTGGCGGCCTGGCTGCTGGCGCCGTTGCTCAGCTCCTGGCTGTTCATGAAGATGGCCTCGCTGCCGATGCTGACCCGGCCGCTGGCGCTGCGCACCTCGCGGATCATCGTATTGAGGTTGGCCACCATGTGGGCCAGGCTCTTGCCGAAGGTATCCTTTGGGGAGGCCACTTCCACCTCCTGGGTCAGGTCGCCGTTGGCGATGGTCTCGGCCACCTCCGCCTTGCGGGCCAGCCCGTCGGCCATGGAGTTCAGGGCCTGCGCCAGTTGCCCGATCTCATCCCGGGTCCGGATCTGGAGCCGGTGGCTCAGATCGCCGTCCCGCACGCTGTTGGCCAGGGCCACGGCCTGCTGCAGAGGTCGGGTCACCCCGTGGGCCAGGATGAAGAAGATGCCGCCCGCCGAGGCGGTCAGCATGGTCAGGAACATGGCCAGGCTCACCTTGATCTGGCGCTGGCTGCCGGCCTCCATCTTCTGCAGGGTGGCCAGCAGCAGATCGCTCTCGACCTCGTTCAGGGTTTCCAGTCGGGACTCGATGGCCCTCTGGCGATCCGCCAGCTGGGCGGCCTCCTTCTGGACGGCGTCCGAGACGTCGAACCCGCTCAGGGCGCTGTACACCCGGTGGGCTTCACGCGTGAAATCCCGGACCTCGCCCATCAGGCCGGCCAGGGCCTCTTCCTGGGCCTCTTCGCCGGTGGCGTTGGCCTGCACCTGCTGCAGCAGGGACTCCAGCGCCTGGCTGCTCTCGCGCGCCTTGTCCAGCAATTCGGCCTCCCCCATGATCACCGCATCGTTGTAGTACTTGGTCTGTATGTCGAAGGTGGCCATGGCCTTCTGGGCCAGCTGAGTGGAGGGGAAGGTCTCCTCGGAGAGCATGGCGATCATCGCCTTCTGGTTCGCCGTCTGCTGGTAGCCCAGGAAGGTGGTCAGGGCGAACCCCGCCACCAGCAAGGAAAATCCCAGCCATATCTTGGTGGCGATCTTCAGGTTCAGCAAGGCCGACCACCAGGCTTCGTTGCGCTCGTTCTTCTGTGCGGACATCTTGTCTCTCCGTTTCGATCCCACCCCTCCGGGGCGGTCCGTTTCTGGTGTCTATTGTCCTATGACCTCGGCCCGGACATGCACGGCCGCGGCTAGTCGATAGTGATGACCTTGACGTCCGCATGGGGCGTCGCCTCATCCACGTAGCCGACGGCTCCGGGCGTGCCGGCCACGAATTTCACCAGTTCCGCCTCGCTGTCGAAAGCGGCGGGCATCTCCCCGGTGCCGGAGAAAACAGCCTTCTTCCAGAAGGTCCCGAACTGCTTCTGGCTCTTCTTCACCCAGGTCTTCAGGAACTCGTCCGACACGGGGCCGTCCTTGAGCATCGACAGCATGACGCGGGAGCCGTCACCCCAGTTGGCGGTCTTGCCCAGGAAGATCTTCTGCACGTCGCCGGCGCTCAGCGCGCTCTCGGCCACGCTGTTGTTGGCGATCAGGATAGGAGCGGCCACAGCCTGCCCCACACACATGACACAGGCCAGAGTCACAGCCAGCCTGGTCAGGTTTTTCACACGTTCGGTGTTCATGAATCAATCTCCTCGGGCTGGTTTAGAAGTAGAACGTCGACTTGGCGCCGAACAGGGTCCAGTTTTCCTCTGCGAAGGTGCTGCCGCTATTCTGGTAGCCGTTCACGTCACCGGTGCCGGCCATGGTGTGGGCCTCCACCTTGAACAGCCAGTTGTCCTGCAGATCGAAACGGGCGCTGAAGGCCACATCCCGCTGGTAGTAACCGAAACCCTCGCCATCGCGGGTGCCGTAGTCGGGATAGTACATGCTGTAGTAGCTGCCCAGCTGCAGCCAGTCGTTCACCTGGTAGGTGGCCTGGCCGTAGTAGCCGCCCCGGCGGTCCTGGCTTTCCAGATCCATGATGACGCTGGCGGGATCGGGCATGCCGGTGGGCATGCGCACATCATTGATGGCGATGTCCGCGAAGTTGCGGTTGAACTCACCGGCAAAGACCCAGCGGTCGGTGCTGTACTCGGCAGAGAGCACGTACCAGGGGCTGGTATCCAGCTCAACGGTGGGCGTGAAAGGCCCGAAGGGGCTGCTCAAGGTACCGGTGCCGCTCATTTGCATGTCAAGCACCGAACCGCCCACACGGAAACCCTCCAGCGGCGTATTGAAGCGCAGGGCCGCACCTTGCACCGCCTTGACCTCGCTGGTCCAACCGGCCACCGGCAGGGCCCCGCCATGGTAGGGTGCCAGGGTGGGCTGGATCAGGGTCGGGACCGGGAACATGGTCCGGTCCAGATCCAGGGTGCCGTAGAAGGCGTCGTACTCGATGCTGGCGGCATCGCCAAGGGCCAGGGACCCGTAAACGCTGAGGCCCTCGAAGGCGTTCATGCCGTCACGAAAATCCTCGGTGTAGACGGACTGGGGCAGCAGGATGCTGTTGCGCACCATGTCCACGTCCCGGGTCTGGTTGTAGAACCCGAAGGGGGTCTTCACCTTTCCGACACGGAGCCCCAGCTCATCGCGCCAGCGGTAATCGCCGTAGGCCCAGTCCAGGACCACATCCTCGTTTCCTTCACTGCCAAAATTCCGCGCCATGATCTGGGCCCCCACCCGGACGTTGTCGCTCACCGCTGCCGAGACATTCAGCAGCATCTCGTTGTAGGCAAAGGTCCCCACCTTGGTGGGCGCCAGGTAGTTGTATTCGCTGGATTTGAGATATCCCTGGCTGATGATGCCATGCACGACAGGCTTGCCGGCCATGGCCAGATGCGTGGTGCCCAGGGAGCTGCAAACCATGAGCATGGTCAGGATTCCCAGGTAGGTTTTCCGGTTCATTTTCAACCTCCAGTTGAATGAGCGTTGCGGAGACACGCAGCCGTGCCTCCAGCAGGAATCGTCCGGTTGATGGGGGCCCTTGCGGGTGCGTTGACAGGACGAAGGGACAATTTTGACTTCCAGAGGCCTTATCGTCGCTACGGGGCCCTCTATTAGCCCCGATTGAAGAAATAGCCTAAGGGCAGGCCAGATTCCCCGTGGGCCAGGGAGGCACCAGGTCACCAACGGGCAAAAAAAACCGGTCCCGCATCCGGGACCGGCTCAAGTTTCGACAAATAAAGGAGTTATTTATTCTGTCCTTTTTCGTAGCCGTAATATTTCTGGTCGTAGTAATAGGGCAGGACCTCGGCCAGATTGTTGGCCACCGCGCCCAGGATATTGGCGCCAGCGCTGTTGAGGATCTCCACTCCCCTGCGGGAAAGCTCCTTGGGAGTCTGGCCGGCCATGACCATGTACAGGACGCCGTCCACTGCGTCGAGATAATGCAGGGGATCGCTCACCGGCACCACCGGAGGGCTGTCCAGGATGACAATGTCGTACTCCCGGTGCAGCTTCTCCACCAGGTGGCGCACTTTATGCCCCCCGAAAAGTCGGCTGGGGTGCCCCCCCGCCCGGCCGGCGGGCAGGAAATCCATGTTCTTGACCTGGGTGGTGGAGACGGCCTCCTTGATCTCCGCCTTGCCCTGCAGCATATCCGCAAAACCCGGTTCCATGCGCGTGGAGAATACGGTGTGCTGCACGGGACGCCGGATATCGGCATCCACCAGCAGGATCTTGCAGGGCAGGTGGTAGGCCAGCACCAGGGCGAAGTGCAGCGAGAAGAGGCTCTTTCCTTCCCCCCGTTCCGCGCTGGTGATCATCAGGGCCCGCTTCCGGTCCAGATCCAGGTTCCGCCCGATGCGGATCATGATCCGCCGCAGTTCGATGGCCATGGGCGATTCGATGTCGAAGAGTCCCCGGGTGCTCTGGCTGCTGCTCTCTTTGCTCATGGTTTCTTTCCGGCCGGCCATCAGCTCAGCCTCGGGTAGACCACCAGGAATAGCACCGCCGCGATGGCGATGACACCCAGCACGATGGTCACCCAGCGCAGGATTTTCAGCTTGCGTTTGCGTTCGAAGATATCGTCCTGGATCACGGGCAGGGTCCCGATGACCTTCAGGCCCAGCGTCCGCTCGATATCCTCGACCGTGGTGAAGGAGCGGTCCAGGAAAATGGCCAGGATCACCAGGCCCAGGCCGATGGCCAGGCTCAGGCCCAGCCCCAGCACCATCAGCTTCATCTTGTTGGGTTCGATGGGCGCCACCGGCATCTCGGGCTGTTGCCGGATCTTGATCTGGAAGCCGATCTCCGACTGGCTGGCCTCCAGGTTCATGTTCTGCTGGATGATTTCCCGCTCAAGGGTCTGCACCAGGCTGGCGGCCTGCGTCACCTCGTCCTGCAACTCCGTCACCCGAGCGGATTGCTCCGGCTGGTTGGCCGTGAAGGTGCGGAAATTGTTGATCCATTTTTCCAGGGTCTGGCTCACCTGGTTGAGATGGTTGCTGAAGAGGCCGAAATAGACGTACTGGCTGATGTGGTTGCGTTGCAGGAATCCCAGATTCGGGTAATCTGCGGCCACCTTGTTCTCCACCAGATTATTCAGACGGATGCGTTTCCTGGCCAGGCTCTGCTCGATGTGGTCGTACTCGCGGTTGGTCTGGGCGATGGTGGCCCGGGACAGGGAAAGATCGACCATTTCCCGCAGGACGCCGGAAATGGCCGGGTCGGACTGGAAGCGGTTCAGGCGGGGCAACGGATTCATGACCGTCAGGGCCTCCTGCTCCAGCCGCGCCATTTCCGAGCGGTCGCTACCCCGGCGGCGCTCTTTCATCTGCCCCAGGTTCACTTCGGCGATACTGAGGTTGCGGGAATTGACGGGATTGTCCACGAGGGTGCTCGAGGCGATGCCGGACTGGTAGTCCGTCAGGGCCTTCTCCGCCGTCACCAGATCCTCGCGGTAGGTTTCCAGCTGCTTCTCCAGGAAATCCCGCGTGCTGGTCCGGAAGGCCACCTGGCTCGCCCGATACTCCTCCAGAAACGACCCCAGGATGTGATCGATCAGACGATAGGCCCGCTGCGGATCCGTATCCCGGACACCGATCTGGAAAAGGTGCATCCCCACGCCTTCGATGCGCAGCATGCTCTTGAGGCGATCGCGCGCCACGGCCACGGCCTCCGCCTCACCGAGGGGGGGCTGCCCCTTGCGGGCCCGATCCTGGCGCAGGGCCAGATCCAGATTCAGCTCATGGACCATTTTCTCCAGGAAGTCCGGGCTGGTCAAAAGCATGTCCATCTCCGCCTGGGCCTGACGGTCCACGCGGCGCGGGGATCCATAACGACGGTTTGGGTTATTGAGCAGATTGGTCTCGGTATTGTTGAGAATGATCCGCACCTGCCCCCCACTGAAATAGATGGGCGTCATGATCTTGATGGCCACGGCGGCCATCGAGAAGCAGAGGATGAAGGGAATGATGAACAGCCACTTCCGGCGCCAGAAGGCGCGCAGCAGCCCCATCAGATCAAATCCGGAAGCTTGCGACTGAGATTCATCCAGAAACGGATCCATCGCAGACCTTTCATCTGGCCAGGGACACATGGGGTGAAGGGAGGGAAACCCGGTTCAGGCTAATTCAAGGGTCCCCCGCCCGCAAGCCAAAGCTGTGTATCGCGGTACAGGAAGTCTCCCGGCGGAGACGGAATTCCGTACACCGTCATCGCTAATAGTCGGCCGCCGCTGTGGCTTCCGTAGGGGATTCTCGCCGAAACCCGGCCGGCGGGCCATCGGGGACAATCAAGGAAGGTGGCCGGAATCCTGCAATGGCCCGGATCTCATCCCTCCCGGAGAGCAGGAAACCGTGGGCCGTGTCTTTCTATCCATCTTATTATTCCTGGTTGCCGGAGCCCCGCTGGGAGGGTGCCGTTCCGATGCGGACCCCGTGGCGCCGCCCTCCCGGCTGGCACGCCTGTGGGCCACTTCCCTGGGAACGGACCTGGGCTGGGAAGAGGGCCGCTGGGGCTGGACGTGGGCATCCCCCGACGGGGATTCGCACGGCACCGCCACCCTCGAAATGCTCCCCCATCCGCGCGGCTGGTGGATCCAGTGGCATTTTCAATCGGGCTTGCCGGATGGCCCCATCCTTCTGCAGGCGCATCGTCCGGGGCGCTGGCATTCCTGGCAGGGTTACCCCACGGCGCAGGACGCTCCCCTGCCCCTGCCCCGGGTGGGGTTGGATTCCCGGGCCTATCCCCACCTTCTGGCCCTGCTGCAGGACCTGACCAGGGACCGATTCCAATCCGTGGTCACCCACTGGCCCGAGCCCCTGGTCCCGGTGCGGCTCTTCCCTGCGGTGAACGACAGTCTGGATCTGGGGGAAGTCCTGCGGGAGGCCATGGCCATCTGGAACGCGGGGCCGGGCGGGCCCTTTTTCCGGGAGGACAGCCTGGCCGCCTGGGGCGTGCGGCTTGTTCATTTCCCGGATCGCAGCCTGCGACCGCCCGCGGCGGCGCGCATCACGCGGTTGGATGCGGCAGGACGCCCCCTGAGGGTGCACATCGAGGTGGGAAACGACTACCATCAGCCCTGGCACAGGCGCTACGCCCTGCGGGCCATGGTCCATGAGCTGGGCCACGGTCTCCTGCTCTGGGGCCATAGCCTGGAGCGGGATCACTGCCTGTGGGGAGCCGCCCCGCCGCTGGTCGCGGCCCCATCCCTGGACGAGAGGAAGGCCGCGCGGTGGTGGCGCGGCCTACCCCAGGGTCTGGATCTGAAAAAATACGGTCCGGCTAGCGGACCTTGAGACCATAGGGCAGCATCGCCACCGGCCGGCCGTCCATCATCTCCACCGCCGCGAGCAGGCCGTCCTCGCGCAGACTTGCCAGCACCGCGCCCAGGGGCACGCGATGGCCCGTCTCGAGGCCCAGATAGCCGCCGATCCGCGCCAGGCCGCCGCCCTGCCGCAGGGAGCGCAGGAGCATCCTTTCCAGGGCGCTCATTTCCTCCCCGTAGCCGGCCAGGGAAATGCGGTCATCCCTGTCCAGTCCCAGACTCCACTTGGCCGAGTCCACGGCCCGGTACAGGCCGCCCAGGTCATCCACCAGCCCGGCCTCCAGGCCCTGCCGGCCGGTCCAGACCCGGCCCTGGGCCACGGCGTGCACGGCGTCGCGCTCCATCCCGCGACCCTCGCCCACCTTGGTCAGGAAACGTTCGTAGAATCTCTCCATCTGGTTCTGGAAGAGGGTGCGCTGGGAGGTGCTGAATCCGCCCGCGTCGCTGAAGAGCAGGGCGTTTTCCCCGCGGGTGATGAACTCACGGTGCACGCCGATCTTCTCGTACATGCCGCTGCGGCTCATCTTGCCGGCGTAGACCCCGATGCTGCCGGTCAGCGTCCCCGGATCGGCGAAGATGCTGTCCGCCCGGCAGCTGATGTAGTAGCCCCCGCTGGCGGCCATGCCGCTCATGGAGACGATCAGGGGCTTTTTCTCCTGCACCTGCCCCACGGCCTCCCAGATCAGGTCGCTGGCCATGGCGCTGCCGCCGGGGCTATCCACGCGCAGGATGACGATGTCGATATCTTCGTCATCGGCCATGCCCAGCAGTTCGTCCACCACGGTCTCGCTGCCGGCGATCTTGCCCTGGAAGCGGTCCCAGCGGCTCTCCCCGGGCATGATCACCCCGGTGGCGAAAACCAACCCCGCGGTGTGGCTGGTGCCCTTCAGCTTGGGCGGATCCAGCACATAGTCCGAAAAATTAGTGGTCTCGTCCTCGGGAAAGTGGCGGTCCAGCACGTCCTCGAAGTAGAGGGCCTCGTCCACCAGGCCGTCCTCCAGGGCCGTGGCGGCATCGAACATGCCGCGGTCCACCCAGGCCTGGGCCTGCGCACGGTCCACGCTGCGGCCCTCGGTCAGCATGCCCAGCAATACGTCGTAGCGGTCATCCACGATGGCGCCGATCATCTCGCGGTTGGCCTCGGTGGGCTCGGTGCGGGTCATGCGTTCGGGGGCGCTCTTGTACTTGCCCACGTGGATGAAATCCGCCTCCATGCCCAGCTTGTCCAGGGTGTCCTTCATGAAACTGAGCTCGGCGGTGATGCCCAGGACCATCAGATTGGCCTCGGGGGACATGTAGATCCTGTCCGCCTGGCAGGCCAGGGCGTACTCCCGGGTGCCGGCGCCGTCGAAGTAGGCGTACACGGGTTTCCCCTCGGTGCGGAAAACGCCCAGAGCCTGGCGGATCTCCTCGACCTTGGCCCAGTCCGCCCCCAGGGACCGCATGTCCATGACCAGGCCGGTGATACGCTCATCCCGGGCGGCCCGCCGCAGGGCGATGACCGTCTCGCCGAGGGTCGCTTCGCTGCCCCCCTGCAACTGCCCCAGAAAGCTGTCGTCCCTCTCCTCGGGGAAGGAACCGCCCACATGCCAGATGAGAGCCCCGCCGTCGATGGCCACGGGCTGGTCCAGCCGGGATATGGACATCCATAGCAGACCAAAACCGCCGCCGATCAGCACGGCGACAACCAGGAACACGATCCAGAATTTCTTCATCAGTTCTCTCCCCGAGGGATGGAAGCGGTGCCACAGTAGGCAGCCAGGGCCCGCGCGGCCCGGTCGATTTTTCGGAAGACCGGTATGCCCGCCTTCTCGATCATGCGGCACATGGGGTCGTAGATTCTTCCGGAATCGACCACGACGACCGCAGGTTTAGCAGAAGCCTGGCAGATCCCGATCATGCGGCTGGGATGGGAGTCTTTCCCCTCCATATCTTCTCGGTGTTTTCCGTCCGGATCGGCCGGCAAATTGTCCAGGGCCGGGGTCACGGGCACGGCCGACAGGATGCCCACATCCACCGAGGCGCTGTCCATGATGGCCTGGCAGCTGTCACAGAAGGCCGCCGTGGCCGTCATCGGGGTGCAATCGATGGGGTTGGTGCGGTGGGCGAAGGAGGGCAACACCTCGTCCAGCACCTTCTGGCCGGCCGCATCGAAGGTGGCCAGTTCCAGCCCCTCGAGCTGATCCATCACCGTGCTGCACTCGAACCCGGCGTTGCTGATGATCCCGACCCGCCCTCCACGGCACTCCTTGCCCGCCAGCAGGGTGAAAGTCTTGATCAGATCCTCGAAATGGTCCAGGGTTTCGGCCACCACGATACCCGCCGATTCCAGGCAGGCCCGGGCCACGGCATAATCCCCGGCCAGGGAGGCCGTGTGCGAAGCCGCCGCCTGGGCGCCAAGGGCCGTCTTGCCGGCCTTGAAGGTGATGACGGTCTTGCCCGCCTGCCGGGCCAGGCGCGCCTTCTCCAGGAAGCGCAGGCCATCCCCGCTGCGGAAACCCTCCACGTAGCAGGCGATCACGTCCACCCCCGGCACGCCCGTGAAATGCTCCACGAAATCGCTGGCCGTCAGATCCATCTGGTTGCCGAAGCTGATGCTGGCCCGCGGGTTGATGATGCCGTCGTAGTTGCTGGCGAAGGTCACCGCGTAGGCGCCGGATTGGCTGACCACCGCCAGGTTTTCCCCCACGCCCGGGTTGAAGGGCAACTTGTAGTGGGGCAGGAAGAAGGTATTGTACTGTCCCCGGCTGACGATGCCCAGGCAGTTGCCGCCCACCATCACCGGCCCGCCCCCCGGCTTTTCATGGCCCGTCAGCAGGACGTTCTCGATGCGTGCGGCCAGATCCTTCTCCCCCGCCTCGGCAAAACCGCCGGGGATCAGGATGATGCTTTCGGCCTTGTCCTGCTCCACCAGCTCCGTGATGGCATCAAGCGCACCCTGGGCAGGCACCGAGACCACGGCCAGGTCACATTTCTCAGGGACGGCCTCCACGGTGGGGAAGCACGGTACCCCGGAAATGGCCTCTTCTTTCGGGTGCACGACGTACAGCCGCCCGGGATCAACCCCTTCACTGTTCTTCAGATTCTCCAGGATGATGCGCCCGGGGTTGGCCCCCTTGGCGCTCACGCCCAGAACCATGGCACTGCGGGGATTCAGCAGGGGGTGGATCTTCTGCACCGGGCGGGACCCCGCCGGCCACTTGCGGCGGCTCAGCAAACCGACGCCGTCCAGAGCCTTCAGCCCCTCGGCCGAGGCCACGGCCGGGTTGATCTCCATCTCCTCGAGGGTGAAATCCCCAGCACCACCGGGGCCGAAGTGGGTTCCCAGCCGGCCCAGGGTCAGGATCCAGTGGACCAGGTCCGCGGTGGCCAGCGGAGCTTCGCGGTAAAGACGGGAAGGCACACAAAGCAGGCTCAGCAGGGGGTGGCCTTCAAGAGCCGTCTCGATGGCGTCAGGTTCCATGCCGGCGGCGGGTAGGATCAGGGTGCTGTTGCCCCCGGTTCCCTTGCCGTACCATTCGGTCAGGGTACCGCCCACGCCCACCACCACACAGGGCCCGAAGGCGGGATCCTGTTTCAGGCTCAGCAGGACTTCCTGCCCGGGAGTATTGGGGCTGTGGGGCACGAACTCGCCCGCCAGAAATCCTTCCACGGAACCCTCAAGACCCCCATTGGCAAGGGTTTGCCGCATTTCCTTGACACGTCCCAGCAGGTCGGTGCTGGACATGCCGCCTACCTTGAGCACGGTCACGCCCCCCACATCCGTCTTGTGCAGGATTTCCCGACCCACGACCTTCAGCAGCATGCGTCCCGTCTCTGCGGCCATGCCCAGAGCCTTGTCCGCCCATGACTCACCGGCGGTTTCCACATCCGCCAGGGACAAGAAAAAACCGGAACAGGGTTTCAGGCCCGCCCGGTTCATCAGTTCGTACATCTCGACTTCATTCAGCCGGACCGCCTTACCTTCCTGGATGGAACCGATGCGATTTTCCGACTCGAGCAAGCACTGCGTCACGGCCTGGAGATCCATGCCAACCTTCTTTCTCAGTGGCCAGGGTTGAACTGTGGAAACGCCATCTTCCCCGCGGCAAACATAAGACCCGGAGAGCGTTCACCCAACAAAAAAACCCACCGGTAGTCCGTGACCGGGTCACGTCCAGCGATGGGTTGCGCGGGCCGGCAAGCTGTTGACCGGTAGGCAAAAAGAAAGGCCCTGGGCTGATGCCCAGGGCCTTTGAATAATCCGGCGGTTACCTACTCTCCCACAGGGGCGACCCTGCAGTACCATCGGCGCAACAAAGTTTCACTTCTGGGTTCGGAATGGGACCAGGTGGTTCCTTCGCGCTATCGCCGCCGAAAAGACGTTATTGTCCTTTTGACAACTGAATATGGAGAGTAGCGTGAGACACGCTCTTTGCTTGGCGAACATCTTTTCCCGAAAGAAAAGAAGATGATTAAGCCGCACGGCTTATTAGTACCACTCGACTGAGCACATCACTGTGCTTACATCTGTGGCCTATCAACGAGGTCGTCTTCCTCGAGCCTTCAGGGGGCTTGTGCCCCGGGAGATCTTATCTCAGGAGGAGCTTCACGCTTATATGCTTTCAGCGTTTATCTCTACCGTACGTAGCTACTCTGCAATGCCTCTGG
>JGI12109J20283_10688531_pt1 | contig 15610 bp, 18 predicted proteins | sample ElkSlonscriptome_12_FD_20283 | JGI IMG/M metagenome (IMG submission 20283) | reverse complement strand
GCCGGTGCCGCCGCTGGATGGTTCGCGGATTCTTGCCAGTCTGTTGCCGCCACGGGGTGCCCTGGCCCTGGCCAGGCTGGAACCCTACGGCCTATTGATCCTGCTGCTGTTACTGGTCAGTGGGGTACTGGGGATGATTCTGGGGCCGGTTGCTGGTTGGTCGCAGCGGTTTTTGCACGATACAGTTTTCGCCATTTTCGGAATGTCATGAGCAATATCAAGCACCAGAGTGTTCTGTCGGGGATGCGCCCCACCGGACGCTTACACCTCGGGCATTACCACGGGGTACTGAAAAACTGGATCAAACTCCAGCACGAATACGAAAGTTTCTTCTTCGTCGCCGACTGGCACGCCCTGACCACCCACTACGAGGATCGGGAAGTCATCGGCCAGAATGTCTGGGAGATGATCGTGGACTGGCTGGCCGCCGGAGTGAGTCCCCAGTCGGCGCGGATCTTTATCCAGTCGCGGATTCCCGAGCATGCCGAGTTACACCTGTTGCTGTCGATGATCACCCCGCTGGGCTGGCTGGAGCGGGTGCCGAGCTACAAGGATCAGCAGGAGAAACTCCGCGACCGGGATCTAGCCACCTACGGGTTCCTCGGTTATCCGTTGCTCCAGAGCGCCGATATCCTGATCTACAAGGCCGCCCACGTGCCGGTGGGGGAAGATCAGGTGGCCCACGTGGAGATCACCCGGGAGATCGCCCGGCGCTTCAATCATCTCTACGGCCAGGAGTCGGATTTCGAGACCCGGGCCGAGGCCGGTGTCCAGAAACTCGGCAAGAAAAACGCCCGGCTCTATAAATCCCTGCGCAAGCGTTACCAGGAACAGGGCGATCAGGAGGCCCTGGAGATCGCCCGGGCTCTCCTGGAAAACCACGATAATCTCACCATGGGCGACCGCGAGCGCCTGTTCGGCTATCTGGACGGGCGCAGCCGGGTGATCCTGGTGGAGCCCCAGGCACTGTTGACGCCGGCCTCGAAGATGCCGGGGCTGGACGGCCAGAAGATGTCCAAGTCCTATAACAACACCATTGCGTTGCGTGAGGCCCCGCAGGACGTGGAGAAAAAACTCCGCACCATGCCCACCGACCCGGCGCGGGTGCGGCGCACCGACCCCGGCGAGCCGGAGAAATGCCCGGTCTGGCAGTTCCATAGGATCTACTCCAGCGACGCCACCCGGGAATGGGTACAGCAGGGCTGTCGCAGTGCCGGTATCGGCTGTCTGGAATGCAAGCAGCCGGTGATCGACGCGGTGCTCGACGAACTCGCGCCCATCCAGGAACGTGCCCGGGAACTGGAATCCGATCCGGCGCTGGTGCGCCGGGCCGTGGAGGAGGGTTGCGAGGCGGCCCGGGAAGTGGCCACTGAGACCCTGGCCGAGGTTCGCCAGGCCATGGGGCTGAACTACTGAAAGCGGGCCTGGCGCGCTCATGAGCGACACCGACGCCGAGGTCCTCGCCCGGGTTCACGGTGAACCCCTGACCCGTCTGCCGCAGAACCTTTACATCCCCCCGGATGCCCTGGAGGTGTTCCTGGAGACCTTCGAGGGACCGCTGGATCTGTTGCTGTATCTGATCAAGCGCCAGAACCTGGATATTCTGGATATCCCCATCAGCGATGTCACCCGCCAGTACATGGCCTATATCGCGGTCATGCAGGCGCGTCTGGATCTGGCCGCGGAGTATCTGGTGATGGCGGCCATGCTGGCGGAGATCAAATCCCGCTTGCTATTGCCAAGACCAGCGACTGGCGACGAGGACGAGGACGATCCCCGGGCCGAACTGGTGCGCAGGCTCCAGGAATACGAGTGCTTCAAGCAGGCCGCCGGGCGCCTGGACGATCTGCCCCGGCTGGAGCGGGATATCCACCTGCCGCGGGTGGCGGCGCCGCCGCGAGGCACACGCCAGCACCCACCGACGGTGGACCTGGACGAACTGCTGGCCGCGCTGCGGGGTGTACTGGCGCGTAGTCAGCTCCACGAGCACCACCAGATCCAGGGCGAGACCCTGTCGGTGCGCGAGCGCATGAGCCAGATCCTGGAGCGCCTGGAGCCCGTTCACTTCAGCCCCTTCGAGAGTCTGTTCGCCCCCGAGGAGGGGCGTCTGGGAGTGGCGGTCACCCTGCTGGCGGTACTGGAACTGGTGCGCGAGGCCCTCCTGGACCTGGTGCAGGCCGAGCCCTTTGCGCCCATCCACGTGCGGCTACGGGCATGAGCGAACCCGCGCTGAAGGTGGTGCTGGAGGCGGCGCTGGCGGCGGCCGGCGAGCCGCTGTCGCTGGAGCGTTTGCAAGGGTTGTTCGACGAGACCGCACGCCCCGAGCGGGAGCACCTGCGCCAGGCCCTCGACGAACTGGCCGGTGATTATCGAGGGCGGGGTTTGGAACTCACCGAGGTGGCGGGTGGCTTTCGTTTGCAGGTGCCCTCGCATCTGGCGCCGTGGGTGAACCGGCTCTGGGAGGAACGCCCCGGGCGCTACTCCCGGGCACTCCTGGAGACCCTGGCGCTGATCGCTTACCGCCAGCCCATCACCCGGGCGGAGATCGAGGCGGTGCGGGGAGTTGGGGTGAGTAGCACTATCATCAGAACTTTGCAGGAGCGGGGCTGGATCAAGGTGCTGGGTCACCGGGAAGTGCCGGGTCGCCCGGCGCTGTTTGGCACCACCCGGCAGTTTCTGGATTATTTCAATCTACGCAGCCTCGGTGAACTGCCGGCCCTGCCCGCCCTGCGGGATCTGGAGGCGGTGGGGCGCGATCTGGAGGACCACGGGGCGATGGCGGACGGCAACGACGGACAGCGCCCATGACCCAGCGCTTGCAGAAATTCCTGGCCCAGGCGGGTTTCGGCTCCCGCCGCCAGGTGGAGGACTGGATCCGCGCCGGGCGGCTCACCGTCAACGGCGCGCTGGCCCAGCTGGGCGACCAGGTGCAGGGCGACGAGACCATCTGTCTGGACGGCAAGCCCCTGCGGCCGCGGCTGGTGCGCCGCCGAGTGATCATCTACAACAAACCCGAGGGGCAGGTGACCTCCCGCGCCGACCCGGAGGGTAGGCCCACGGTGTTCGAGTCGCTACCCTCCCTGGGGGCCGGGCGCTGGATCGCCGTGGGGCGGCTGGATATCAACACCCAGGGCCTGTTGCTGCTCACCACCGACGGGGAACTGGCCAATCGTTTGATGCACCCGGGCTCGGCGGTGGAGCGCGAGTACGCGGTGCGGGTGGTCGGGCAGGTGGACGGGTCACTCCTTGCGCGCTTACGCGAGGGGATCATGCTGGACGACGGGCCGGCGCGTTTCGACGAGGTCCTGGAGGCCGGTGGCAGTGGTCTCAACCGCTGGTACCACGTGATCCTGCGCGAGGGCCGAAACCGCGAGGTGCGACGTCTGTGGGAGGCCCTGGGCTGTACCGTGAGCCGGCTGATCCGGATTCGCTATGGTCTGGTGACCCTGCCCCGGGGTCTGCGCCACGGGCGCTGGCTGGAACTGGAGGCTAGTGCCTTACAGGAGCTGATGCAGGCCGCCGGGCTGGTGGCCACTGCCTCCGAGCCCCTGTACCGGCCGCCGGAGCCACCGCGGGGGCGACGCAAAACCCCCAGCAGGCGGGGTATGACGCCCCGTACCCGGCGCTAGACCGTCCCCCCGGGCGGTACAAAATCCGCGGACTCCAGCGTCCGCCCCGTCACTCCCCGGCTATCCGGCCCCAGCAGATACAGATACGGCGCCAGCACCGTCTCCGGCTCGGCCCAGTCGCTCTGATCCGCCGCCGGGTAGGCATCCAGCCGCAGGCGGGTCCTGACCTTGCCTGGGTAGACGCTGTTGACCCGGATCGGGGTGTTGGCCTCCAGTTCGTTGGCGAGGACTTTCATCAGGCTCTGGGTGGCGCCCTTGGCCACCGCGTAGGCGCCCCAGTAGGCGCGTCCCTCCTCGGCCACCCGGTCGGTGGTGAAGATCACCGAGGCATCCGCCGAGAGATTCAACAGCCCCAGCAGGGCCTGGGTGAGCATGAAAGGGGCGTTGAGGTTGACGTGCAGCGAGCGGTGCCAGGTCTCCACCGAGTAGTTGGCGATGGGCGTGAGCCCGCCCAGCACGGCAGCGTTATGGACCAGCCCGTCCAGGCGCCCGAACTCGCGCTGGAGCACCTCGCCGAGGTCCATATAGTCCTTGGGGAAGGCGCCCTCTAGGTTGATGGGATAGATCGCCGGCTGGGGGCCGCCGGCCTGTTCGATCCGATCGTAGACGGCCTCGAGTTTGCGCAGGGTGCGCCCGGCCAGCACCACGGTGGCGCCGAGCGCGGCGCAGCGGCGGGCGAGGGCACGACCGATGCCGTCACCGGCCCCGGTGATCAGAATCACCCGGTTCTGCAATAAGGCGTCGGCGGGTTCATAGCTCATGGAAATCTCCAGCGGACTCGGGCTCTCTCAGCCGGCGGTGGTAGCGGCGTTCCCGGGCCAGGGTACGCCAGGCCAGCCAGAATTTTCGCAGCGGGGTAAGATGAATCCGTCGGCTGAGTAATGGGAAGCGTGCCGCCGCCAGTTCATCCAGTAGTGCGCTGGCCAGCCGCTGGCGGATCAATAGCGGATACAGGGGGTAACGATCGGCCCTGGCGAGTTCGGCCTCGGCCTGGCCCAGCAGATCGCGGATCCGTCCGGCCTGGAACGCGAACAGGGCACGGCTGGCCTCGCTGTCCTCGGCCTGGTTCAGCGTCCGGGGATCCAGATCAAAGCGTTGCAGTTCGTCCTCGGGGAGAAAAAATCGCCCCTGGCGGCTGTCCTCGCGCACCCTCAGGAGCCGCCGTAGCAACGCCAGGGCGGTGCCCAGATGGTGGGCGTAGGCGCTGCTGCGAGGATCCTGGTAGCCCAGCAGGCGGGCCGACAGCAGGGCGGGCGTGCTGCCGCTGTGGTGGAGCAGGGTGCTGAGCGCCCGGAAGCCCGGATAGACGTCGTAGTGCAGGGCCAGTTCGGCGCCGTCCACCAGAGACTGGAGTTCCTCCCGGGGCAGCCGGCGCTGGGCGTCGTGGTTGGCCAGGGTGCGGGTGGCCGGGTGCTGGGGGGTGGCCTCGAACAGCCGGGCGATCTCCTGGCGCCACCAGCCGAGCTTGGCGTGGGCCACGCGCTCCTCGTGGACGCTCTCCAGCACCTCGTGCAGGGACTCTTGCAGGGCGTAGAGGGCGGTGAGCGGCTCACGGCGCTCCGGCGCCAGGGCCAGCAGGCTGTAGTAGCGGGCCGAGCCGGGCGGCGCGCCCTTTTCCTGGATCAGCGCCAGATCGTTCATGGGCGCAGTCCGTGGTAGCCAGCCCGCAGCAGACCGCGCGACCAGTCGCCGGGACCGGAGGTGGGACAGTACAGGGGATCGGGCTGTTGTTGCTTGCGCTCCAGCAGACCATCCACCAGCAGGATCAACACCCGCAGCGCCAGGCCGTTACGCCCGCCCAGCAGCCGCCCCAGGGGCGAGGCCGAGCGCAGCAACCGACGGGTACGGAACATCTGCGCGTCCAGGAGATTTTTCAGCGCCGGGCCGGGTTCCGGTTGCCGGCCGTCCAGCCCGCCGCGGGCCAGTTCGTCCCGGGGCAGATACACCCGCCCCGCCCGCAGATCATCGGCGAATTCCAGCCAGTAGCGGGCCAGTTGCAAGCTGCTACAGAGGCTGTCCAGATAGCCCAACTGGCGCTCGTCCTCGGTGGCCAGGGCCAGGTGTCCCAGGGGATTGGCCAGGACCCGGCAGTGACTCATCAGGGCGCCGAAATCGGCTATATGGACCTCGCCCACCTCGCCGCGGCAGGCGTCGAGCAGGGTGTGCAGGGGCTGGCGGGGGGCGTTGTGCTGTTGCAGGGTGGTCAGGACCGCCGCCAGTAGCGGGTCCTGCACGGTTGTTTCGCCATCAAGTGCCGCCTGCCAGGCGTCCAGCGCCGTCGGCGTGGCGTGGGCCAGTTGCAGGGCGCGCCGACGAAACGCCAGTCCGGCGCCGAGCAACGCCCGCTCGCGAGGCCCGGTGAGTCGAGCGAGCCACTGGAAGCGAGGAACCTGGTGGGCGAGGTGCAACTCGCCGATGATCTCGCTCATGGTGCCGATTCCGCGGGTTCCAGCCAGGTCCGTAGCGCCGCGGGGGCGTCGATGACGAGATCCGCCCCCCAGCCCGCCGGTTGTTCCCGGGGGTGGATGTAACCATAGCGGGCTACCACGGTACGCATCCCGGCGCGGCGGCCGGCCTCCACGTCGCGTACGGCGTCGCCCACGTAGACACAGGCCGCCGCGTTCACTCCCACCTGCTCGCAGGCATGGAAGAGCGGCGCGGGATGGGGTTTGCGCTGGGCCAGGGTATCGCCACTGACGATACAGGCCGCCCGCGGGGTGAGGGCCAGCGCCGCCAGCAGGGGATCGGTGAGCCAGCCGGGTTTGTTGGTGACCACGCCCCAGGCGATGTCGCGGGCTTCCAGCCAGTCCAGCAGTTCGGTGATGCCCGGGAAGGGTCGGGTTCCCCGGGCCAGGTCCGCCCGGTAGAGCGCCAGGAAGCGATCCCGCAGGGCCGGATAGTCGGTGTGGTCGGGCATTATGCCAAAGCCCAGTTCCAGCAGCCCCGGGGAGCCGTGGGAGACCACCGGGCGGATGGTCTCGGCGGGCAGCGCCGGGCGGCCCTGTTCGGCGAGTAGCCGGTTCAGGGCCCGGCCCATATCCGGCGCGGTATCCAGCAGGGTGCCGTCCAGATCGAATAGTACGCAGTCGCTCATGGCGAGTCTCAGGCCGGGCGCCGGTAGTGGGCGAGATAATTCACCTCCACCCCGGGACCGAGCCAGTAACAGCCGGTGAGAGGGTTGTAGTGCAGGCCGGTGAGGTCCGCCAGCACCAGCCCCCGGCGGCGGGCCATGCGATCCAGCTCCGATGGTCGGATAAAGCGTCGCCAGTCGTGGGTACCCACCGGCAGCAGGCGCAGTAGATACTCGGCGCCGACGATGGCGAACAAAAAAGACTTGGGATTGCGGCTGAGGGTGGAAAAGAATAAATCCCCGCCGGGGGCGAGCAACTCGGCGCAGGCTTTCACCACCAGTCCGGGCGCGGGAACATGCTCTAGCATCTCCATGCAGGTGATGAGCTGAAAGCCTTCGGGCTCTTCCCGGGCCAGCAGTTCCGGGGTGGTCTCCCGGTAGTCCACCTGGACGCCGGATTCCAGTTGATGCAAACGGGCGATTTCCAGGGCATTCTCGGCGGCGTCGATACCCACCACCGAGGCGCCCTCCCGGGCCATGCTCTCGGCCAGGATGCCGCCCCCGCAACCCACGTCCAGGACCCGCTTGCCAGCGAGGCCGGCGCGCGCTCGCACGTAGTCCAGGCGCAGCGGATTGATGGCGTGGAGGGTGCGAAGGTCACCCTCAGGGTCCCACCAGCGGTGGGCTCGCTCGTCGAATTTCAGGACTTCCCGGTGATCGACATTGGATTGTTCGTTCATGGCGCTGATGGGGCGGTGGCGGTGGACTTATTGACCACCGGCGGCGGCTTTTGTCTCGTCCAGTCGATCCTGCCAGATGGCCACCTCGGCGCGCAGGTTGTCCAGATCCAGGGTGCTGAGGCGGCGATTTTCCAGCACCCGTCGGCCCCCCACCCAGACATCGCTCACCTGATGGCGGCCGGCGGCGTAGACCAGTTGCGAGAGGGGATGATACAGCGGCTCGGTCTCCGGGCTGTCGAGATCCACCGCCACGCAGTCGGCCCACTTGCCGGGCACTAGCGAGCCGATATGCTCGCCCAGGCCCAGCGCCTCGGCGCCGTGCAGGGTGGCCATCCTGAGAACCTGGTGGGCCGGCAGGGCCGCCGGGTCGCCGGCCACCGCCTTGCCGATGAGGGCGGCGCTACGCATCTCGCCGAACATATCCAGATCGTTGTTGCTGGCCGCGCCGTCGGTGCCCAGCGCCACCGTGACCCCGGCCCGCTCCAGGGCCGCCACCGGGCAGAAACCGCTGGCGAGCTTCAGGTTCGATTCCGGGCAGTGCAGCACCCGGGTGCCGCTGTCCGCCACTCGCTGGATCTCGCCCTCGGTGAGCTGGGTCATGTGTACCGCCAGCAGGCGCGGCGAGACGATACCGAGATCATCCAGGCGGGTCAGCGGGCGGCGACCATGTCGTTGCACGCTCTCGGCCACCTCGTGGGCGGTCTCGTGGACGTGCAGGTGGATCGGCAGATCGAGTTTTTCGGCCAGTGTGCGGATCTTGCGAAAGCTATCGTCGCTCACCGTGTAGGGGGCGTGGGGAGCCAGCACGGTGCGGATCAGCGGGTGGTGCAGGTTGTGGTGCAGTCGCTCGCCCTTGGCCAGGTATTCGTCGGGATTATTGGCCCAACTCGTCGGCACCTCGATGACGATCAGTCCCACGCAGGCACGGATATGCGCCCGGGTGGCGGCCTCGGCCACCACCTCGGGGAAAAAATACATATCGTTGAAGCAGGTGGTGCCGCCACGCAGCATCTCGGCCATGGCCAGCAGGCTGCCGTCGCGCACGAAGTCCGCGCTCACCCAGCGCGCCTCGGCGGGCCAGATATGTTCTTGCAGCCAGGTCATCAGCGGCAGATCGTCGGCCAGCCCCCGGAGAAGCGCCATCGCGGCGTGGGTGTGGGCGTTCACCAGTCCCGGAATCAGCGCATGGGTGGGAAGATCCACCGTGGCCACCCCGGGATAGCGGATGGCGGCCTCAGCGCTCGGCAACAGGGCCTGGATACGGCCCCCGGCCAGCGCCAGGGTGTGGTGCTCCAGAAGCACCTCGTCGGGTTCCACCGGGATCACCCAGCGGGCATTTAGCAGGGTATCCACCGTCGCCATGGACCACTCCTGAAACAAAAACGCCCCGGCGGGTTGCCGGGGCGTCAAGCGGGGGAAGGGGGTTATTGCTGGATGATACGCACCGCGTCCACGGTGATATCCACCCGGCGGTTCATGGCCCGGCCCTCGGGGGTGGCGTTGCTGGCGATGGGTTGCAGCTCGCCGCGGCCGCTGGCGGTGATCAGCGCCGGGTTCACGCCCCGATCGATCAGGTAGGTCTGTACCGAGGCGGCACGGCGCTCGGACAGGCCCTGGTTGTACTGCTCGGTGCCGATGCTGTCGGTATGACCCACCAGATCGACCCGGCGTACTTCCACCTGACGCATGTCGGTGACCAGACGATCCAGGGCAGCGCGGCCCTCGGGCTTCAGCACGGACTTGTCGAAGTCGAAGTTCACGTCGGCGGCCAGGCTGGCCACCAGCGGTGCCGGCACTTCCACCCGGGGCGGGGCTTCCCGGGTGGGTTCGCACTCGGGATGGTTCAGTTCCTGGGCCAGGGCACGTACGCATTGCCCGAAGGGATCACGTACCGCACCCCCCGCGCCGCAGGTCAGGTAATACAACTGGCTAGCCGGTGCCTGGGCAAAGGCACCGTCGCCGACCATCAGTAGCAGCCCGAGGGCAGCCGCTACCAGGCCCAATCCACGAAAAGCAGTTTTCATCGGCTTTTACCTCCAGTGAAGGATTATGCTTACACCAACAACATTGCCGGTAGCGACCAAGGTGTCTGGTGCCCCCGCAAATTCCACCATACCGTTTTCAACAGCGTATAATCGACGCTAAAGTCAGTATATCGAAAAATCTGTTGCCTTTGACGCTTAATGATACATAGATGTGTCAGAATTGCAAAACTGTTGTGTTCAAAACAAATCAGGAGGCCGCATGCGCATTGCTCTGCTGGAAGATGATCGGAGTCAGGCAGAATTGATCCGTATGTGGTTGCAAGACGCCGAACACGATTGCCAGGTGTTCGAGCTGGGCAAGCAACTGATCCGGGAACTGGGCCGGGATACCTACGATCTGCTGATCCTCGACTGGATGTTACCCGATATCGAGGGCATCGAGGTGCTGCGCTGGATTCGTGGCCATATCGACTGGCCGATCCCCATCCTGTTCGTCACGGGGCGGGACACCGAGTCCGATATCGTCGCGGCGCTGGAACTCGGCGCCGACGACTACATGTCCAAGCCCGTGAAGCGCCTGGAGATGCTGGCGCGGATCAAGGCCATCAGCCGCCGCGCCATCAGCCAGGACGAGCCGCAGATGGAGTTTGGCGATTATCTTATCGATATCACCCTGCGCACGGTGTATCTCCAGGGCAACCCCATCGAACTGACCCAGAAGGAATTCGATCTGGTGTTATTTCTGTTCCGGTGCGCCGGGCGGGTGTTGTCCCGCGGCCACATTCTGGAAAGTGTCTGGGGGCGTAGCCCGGATCTCAACACCCGGACGGTGGATACCCATATCAGCCGGATCCGTAACAAGCTCGATTTGCGGGCCGGTCACGGCTGGCAACTGCGGGCCGTGTACCAGCACGGTTACCGGCTGGAGCCCACCGATCCTCTACAGGCTTCGGCGGGCACCCCGGAGGTCTGAGCGCTTGCCCCTCACCCCGCCAGCCGGGCGCTCAACCACAGGGTGAGCGGCATCGTCACCAGGCTGAGGAGGGTCTGCAAGGTGATGATCGCCGCTATCAACGGCGCATCCCCGCCCATCTGCCGGGCCAGCGCATACCCCGAGGAGGCGGTGGCCACCGCCCCGTAGATCACCGCCACCTGCAGGGCCAGTCCGTCCAGGCCCAGCAACCAGCCCAGTCCGACGATGGCCAACGGATGCACCACGAGCTTCGCCCCCGCCGACAGCAGAAACGGCCCCGCCGAGGCGTGCATCGCCCGCACCCGCAGGCTCGCGCCGACGCACAGTAATACCGTCGGCAGCGCCGCCCGTCCGAGGATCTCCACGGTATCGTGCAGCACCGGGATCTCCCCCAGGTCCAGGGCATTTACCCCGAAGCCGAGGGCGATCGCCAGGATCAGCGGATTACGCCCCAGTTCCCGGAGAATCGTCGGCAGCAGCGCCGCGGTCCCGACCCCGGTGGGCTGGAGCATGGACACCATGCTGCTCACCACCACCACGTTGATCACCGGCACCGACAACGAGGTGGCCAGGGCCGCCAGCGCCAGCCCCTCGTCGCCGTACAGCCGGGTGGCCACGGCGATGGCCACGAAGGTGTTATGCCGTGCCGCGCCCTGTAACACCGAACTGGCCGCCGGCGGTGCCAGTCCCAGTAGCTTGTTGCCCAGCACCGCCGTCAGGGTGGCGGCGGTGAAGCCCCCCAGTAGCACCAGCGCGTAGCGCACCGGAAAATCTCCCGGCAGGTCCATGCGGGAGGTGGTGTAGAACAACAGCGCCGGGAACAGCACCCAGTACACCAGTTTGTCGGCGTAATTCCAGTATTCCATGCTGGGAATATGGTTGTGCCGCAGCAGGTGGCCGAGTACCAGAATCAGGAAGATCGGCAGAATCGAATAAAGAATTTCCAGCATGGTGACGGTACGTAGGCAAGGTGGGCAAACTATGCTTTGCTAACTTTAGACGATCGAGGCAGGAAAGGCCCACGGTGGCCGGGGGTTCCGCTGGATTGTGAGCGTGACGATATCCGCACGGAGCGTACTGATGACCGAGACTCTGATAGTGCATGGCCGCTGGCTGATCACCGGCGCGGGGGCCGACGACCCCACCCTGGAAAATGGCGCGGTGGCGGTGCAGGATGGCGAGATCCAGGCCGTGGCCAGACTGGCACGCTTGCGTGAGCAATACCCCGGTGCCAGGGAACTGGGCGGGGCGGGTATGGCGATCATGCCAGGGTTGATCAACGCCCACCACCACAGCCATGGGGCCAGTAATTTCCAGCACGGCATCGCCGATCGGCTACTGGAGAGCTGGTTGATCGGCCTCGGTGCCAAGCGCCCCGGCGACAACTACCTGGAGGCCCTGCTGAGCGCCGGGGAGTTGCTCCGCAGCGGGGTCACCAGCGTGGTGGACGTGATCAGCGGCGGTGGCCTCACGGCCCCGGTGCTGGATAACGCCTGTCGTCAGACCCTGGAGGGCTATGCCAAGGCCGGTATCCGCATGGCCCTGGCCCCCGGTATCAGCGATCGCAATCGCCTGCTGTGGGCCGACGATCAGGAGGCGGCTTTTATCGCCAGTCTGCCCAGCACGGTCCAGCCCCTGGCCGAGGCCCGGCTGCCGGGCAAGGACGCCACCACCCCCGACGAGTACCTGGCGCTGGTGCGTGCCCTGCACCGGGATTATCGCAACCATCCGCGGATCGATATCTGGTTCGGCCCGCCGGGTCCGGGCTGGGTATCGGACGGGTTTCTGGAGAGGATCGCCGAGGCCGCCGGGGAACTGGAGACCCGTATCCAGACCCACGCCCTGGAGTCCTTCTACGAGAACCTCCACGGCCGCCGGCTCTACGGCCAGCCCACCTTGCTGCATCTACGGGATCTGGGGCTGCTGAACCCGCGCTTTTCCATCGCCCACGGGGTCTGGTTGAGCGAGGCGGAGATCCAGGCACTGGCTGATTCGGGCGCCGCCGTCAGCCACAATCCCAGCTCCAATCTGCGCCTGCGGGCGGGGGTGGCGCCGTTGCAGGAACTCCTCATGGCGGGGGTCACGGTGGGGCTCGGCATGGACGGCACCACCCTGAACGACGACGAGGATATATTCACCGAACTGCGCCTGGCCCTGCGCCTGGCCGGTGGTCCGCGCTACGAGGACGGCATCCCCGATACCGGGGCGGTGTTTGCGCTGGCCACCGACGGCGGAGCGCGACTCATGGGCCAGTCCCGGCTCGGCCGTCTGGCACCAGGTTACCGGGCCGATCTATTACTGCTGGATCTGTCGCGGATCTGCTGGCCATGGGTGGCCCCGGAGGCCGACCCCCGGGAATTACTACTGATGCGCGCCCGCCGCGACGATGTGGACACGGTACTGGTGGATGGTCAGGTGGTGGTGGCGGGGGGCGAACCCACCAGTTTCGACCGGCACACCGCCGGCGAGGAACTGGCCCGCCGGATGGCCTCCACCCCTCGTCCGGCGGAACTGGCCCTGCAACTGGGGAGCTTGCTGGCACCGGTGGAGGATTTCTACCGATCCTGGGAGGTGGGGGAGTTGCACCCGTACCGGATCTTCAACTCCCGAAGATGATCGCCAATCCCCGCCACCCGCCGGCGCGACCGACCGCGATCGCCGACGGCCAGCGCGATAACCGCCGGGGGGTGGTGCTCATGCTGCTGGCGGTGACGTTTTTTTCCATGGGCGATGCCGGGGCGAAGTGGCTGAGCGCCGACTACCCGGTGCTGCAAGTGGTGTTTCTGCGCTCCATCGCGGCGCTGCTGCCCCTGGGATTTTATCTCTGGCTGAGGGCCGGGATGGGTTCGCTTAGAACCCGCCATCCCGCCAAGCATCTGCTGCGCTCGCTGCTCGGCATCGGTTTTGTCAGTTGTCTGTTCTACGCCTATGCCCATATGCCCCTGGCCAATGTGGTGGCCATCCACTTCGCCGCGCCGTTGTTTATCACCGCGCTGTCCATGCCGCTGCTGGGCGAGCGGGTGGGACCCTGGCGCTGGAGTGCGGTACTGGTGGGCTTTATCGGGGTGCTGATCATGGTCCGGCCGCGGGGGGTGGATTTCAACCTCGCCGCCTGGGTGGCGGTGCTGGGTACGCTGTTCTACGCGCTGGCGGTGATCGTGGTGCGGCGTATCAGCCGCACCGAGACCAGCGCCGCCATCGTGTTCTACAACCTGGCCATGGCCATCGCCGTGAGCGGCGCGGCCACGGTGTTTTTCTGGATTCGGCCGGTGGGCTGGGACTGGTTGCTGTTCGCCTTCACTGGCTTTGTCGGCGGGCTAGCGCAGATCTGCATCACCAATGCTTTTCGCCTCGGCGAGGTCTCGGTGGTGGCGCCGCTGGAGTATCTGGCGATCCTCCTGGCCACCGGTTTCGGGTATCTCATCTGGGGAGATATCCCGGGTTCCTGGGTGTGGCTGGGGGCCGCGGTGGTGGTGGGCAGTGGACTGGTGATCCTGCACCGGGAGGCGCGCCTGCGCCGGGCGCCATGAAGGCCCTGTGGCAGCGCTTCCAGGCGCTTCCCGATAATCTCAGGGGGTCGCTGTTGTTGCTGGTGGCGGCGCTGGGCTTTTCCGTGATGACCGCTCTGATCAAGCTACTGGGGGCGCGACTGCACGTCACCCAGATCCTGTTTCTGCGCCAGCTCGGCATGACCCTGATGGTGGCGCCCATCCTCCTCGATCACTTCCCGCGAGCCCTGAAAACCCGCCGCCCGCTGTTGCAACTGGCGCGTATCGGCTGTGCGCTGGTGGCCATGCTGGCCGGTTTCACCGCGGTGATCCATCTGCCCCTGGCCGAGGCCACGGCCATAGGCTTTGCCAAGAGTTTCTTCACCACGATTTTCGCGATTCTGATTCTCCGGGAGGTGGTGGGCATCCGCCGCTGGTCGGCCACCATCGCGGGCTTTCTGGGGGTGCTGGTGATGCTCCAGCCGGGCACTGCGGGGTTCAGTATCTATGGCGTCTACGCGCTGGTGGGGGCGGGTGGGGCGGGGATGGTGATGATCCTGATCCGGTTGATGTCTCGCACCGACGCGGCGGTGACGATTCTCACCTACCAGGCGGTGGGAGTGGGGTTGATCATGGCGGTGCCGGCGCTTCTCTACTGGCAGCCGCCGACCCCGCTGGAGTGGGGTCTGCTGGTGCTGGTGGCCATCGCCTCGTATGTTGCCCAGACCCTCAATATCTACGCCTACAAGTTCGGTGAGGCGTCGTTGCTGGCCTCGCTGGACTATACCCGGTTGCTCTACGCGACCCTGCTGGGGTTTTTGCTATTCGGCAACCTGCCGGGCTGGCAGACCTGGCTGGGGGCGGGGATCATCGTCGCCGCCTCGGTCTACACGGTACACCGGGAGGCGACCCTGCGGCGGCGACGCTTGCAGGAAAAAAGTACTAAGTCGAAGGAATAACTTTGCGGGGCAAACGTTACTAAAGGTAAACATCAAGCGTTTTGAGGAGACCTCACCATGTTTGAATTTCTCACCATGAGCGCCGAACTGATGGCTCGCATCGATGCCGAGTTCGCCCCCGAGGATCGCCGCGAGGTCCGCCAACTGCTACGCAAATACGGGCGTGGACCCGGTGAGGGGAACGTCGAGGAAGTCCGCCGGGCGATTCTCGACTACGCCGATGGCCATCTGGAAGCGGTGGAAGCGCTGGTGGAACGGGCCAAGGAAGAGCCCTCGGTGTTATTCGCCTGAAGCCCTGCCCTGACCCTCTTTCCCTGCCATCCCGGGTGGCGCTCGTTGTTAGCGTACTAGGGACGTTGCCACAACTCCCGTCCACCGGCGTAATAAGTCCCGGCACCGGAATTGCCCGCCTCGGCCCCGCAACCCACGCAACCGGGGCTGTTGGGGATCGTCGGTGGTGGCGTGCCACAGCCTGCGAGCATCAGTAGCAGCAGCCCCGCGGGTAATAATTTCCGAAAGCACGTTTCCATGATCGCTATCTCCGTTGTGTGAGTGTTGCGAATCTAGACCCTGTCTGATCGAGAATGCTCCGCGACGATGGCGCTTTACAGGGGTTCATGGCCGTCGCGGAGCAGATAGATCACGCTGTGTTCCAGTTCGTCGTCGGGGTGCTGGCGATCGTCGGCGATCATCCGGGCGCCCACCGTATCGCCCACCAGTGCCGGTAGATACTGGCGAAACACCACCCGCGCCAGTTCGTCCAGAT
>JGI12109J20283_10019824_pt1 | contig 15622 bp, 9 predicted proteins | sample ElkSlonscriptome_12_FD_20283 | JGI IMG/M metagenome (IMG submission 20283) | reverse complement strand
GTTCGTCTTATTTTATATCACCTCAGTCAACTCTCTCCGGATAGAACCTTACCAATAAATGGGCAACAATGGGTAGATGTGTCAAGGGTTTTGGTTACAGTTACTCACCCCCGGAATGTATTGTTGAACTAATCCGAACCAATACAAACCCTCTCCAACCTGGCTATCCAAGGAAAAATAATCCCGATAGCGGGGGATTTGAGGATGAGTGAGCTGTTGAAGAACCTCGGCTTCGCGTTCAAATAACTTAAACTCATCCCACTGCATCTGAGGGTTAAATGCCAACAGCTTAACAATCACTGATTCTGGCGGGGATACAGAATGGTCAAACGCCAACCAGGTTTGGCGTCCAGGGTTATTGCCAAAGGGATGATGAAGGTGATAGCGATCGCATAAGACCTGTTCTGCTTGCAGCATTTCCCGTGTAAGTCCTGATCAAGCCTATTTCTCTACTTTAACCGTATTCCTATCGGTTTATCTTTTCTCAGGAGATGATCAGCTCCCCCAGCTCCCAGACGTAGCATGCTACGTCTCTACATGCTCCCCCAGCTCCCCCTTTTCCCTCATCTGCTTGAAAACGGCTGTAAATCAGCTATCCTAGCGTAGGATATCGTTCACCAGAAAACCTCTTATGAACAGGAAAAATCGTGTTGGCAATCGTCATTTTTGGCAAATTTGTGCCAGTCAGCTCGTTACAGCAAGTTTATTTACCCTAGCCTTTCCTGCTACTCCTGTCAGTGCTGGTGTCGATCAGTTTCAAATCTGCGCCGCAGAACTCTTGCGTGCGGGTATCTCTAGGGAAAATGCAGCCAGAACTTGTGCTGAGGCGCTTGAACCCAAGGATTTATCTCTCTGTGTCCTGAAAATCGAACAGTTAACGCCAATTGCGGCGGATGAAGCATTATTCGCTTGTATGCGTGTCCGACGTCCCAAGGAATTGGCAAGCTGTACTGTTGATATTAACCAGCATACTCAAGGATCTGATCCGGTTTCGGTGCTGGCAAATTGTCGCCGCACTCTTCTACCCTTACGTTTTTCTGAATGCGTGATTGGTTTGAGTCGCGAAATTGATTTCTCTGTCGAGGGTGCGCTAGCTACTTGTATTGATGCTGAGGATTTCCCCCGTTAAGTCTTCAAAACTTACTCATTAAGGGGGTTTTTCTCTGGAACTCTAAGAAGATAAAACGAAAGGACGCGGCTTCTAGTCCGTCCTGTAGTATCCGCTTAAAATCCCCCGCGCTCGATTCCGGGGGAGAAGTCAAGATTGAATTGGAATCTCAATCACAAACTCTGTACCCTTTCCCATTTCACTCGTGACCCATAATTGACCTCGGTGCTTTTCCACGATAATTTGGTAACTAATCGTTAATCCTAAACCCGTTCCAGAACCGACGGGTTTGGTGCTAAAGAATGGATCAAATAGCCTCTGACTTACCTCCTCTGTCATTCCCGATCCGTTATCAGCGATGCGGATAATAACCTTTGCTTCGTCTATACTCTCCGTACTAATCTCAATAGTAGGGATTTGGGATTGATTGGGAGTGAGTGGCGATCGCACAAATTCTCTCTCTTCTCCTTCATCCCCTCTAATTGACCACATATCATCCTCTAGTTTTAGGTTGCCATACTTCTCCTCTAAAGCATCAATAGCATTGGTCAGCATATTCATAAATACTTGATTGAGTTCACTGGCATAACATTTCACAAGAGGCAAATTACCATAAGTTTTGAGTACCTCAATTCTCGGTCGTCCGGCTTTAGCGTCTAAGTGGTACTGTAAAAGCAAGAGCGTGTTATTAATATCTTGATTAATATCGACGAACTTCAACTCAGCTTCATGTAAATGGAAGAAATTCTTGAGCAAAGATACAGTTTGGCGAATTCGTTCAGCCCCCACCTGCATTGATTCTAGAAGTTTAGGTAAATCAGATTGGATAAAATCTAGTTCAATCGCCTGAATTTTGCGATTAATTTTCTCAGTTGGATGAGTATAAGTTTGTGTGTAAAGTGTAATCAGATCAAAGAGTTCTTGAATATATTCATTGGCGTGGTACAGGTTGCCATAGATAAAGTTAACGGGATTATTAATTTCGTGGGCAATACCTGCCGCTATTTTGCCAAACGAAGACATTTTCTCCGCTTGAATTAATTGAACTTCCGTTTGTTGTAGCTTGTGTAATGCCTCTTCAAGTTCTAATGTTCGCTGCTTCTCTTGCCGTTGGGATTTTAATAAGCGTTCATTTTTGGCTTGCAGTTCCTTTTGCAAATTTCGCAGCGTCAGATGAGTTTGGATGCGGCTAACAACCTCTTCCGGCTGAATCGGTTTGGTAATATAATCAACAGCGCCAATCTCGAATCCATAAACCTTGTTAGAAATATCTGAAAGGGCAGTCATGAAAATGACTGGAATATCCCGCATTAAATGATTTTCTTTAAGTCGTTTACAAACCTCAAACCCATCCATTCCTGGCATCATCACATCCAAAAGAATCAAATCAGGTTGAGCTGCTTCAACACGCTGGATCGCGGTTTCTCCATCCGTTGCAACCCGTACTTTGAATCCAAACTTTGTCAAATAAGTGAACAGAAAACTCAGATTCGTGGGATTATCTTCAACAATTAATAATTTTCCTTTATCTGCTGTTTTATCCATTGTTTTGCTTGGGTATTCTCACAGTAAAAATACTTCCTTTGTTAATTTCACTGGTTACTTTTATATCCCCCCCGAAACCTTTTAATATCTGCATACAAGTATAAACACCTAGTCCTGTGCCTGTGGGTTGATTTCGCTGTTTTTCCTCACCCTTCAATGGTTTAGTGGTATAGAATGGATCAAAAACTTTGGAGAGATTGTCTGGGGCTATTCCACACCCTGTATCTTGGACATCAATGTAAAGATTGTCTTCATCCTGCCGGGTGATAATTGTTAACGCTTGTTCTTCCTTATCCCACATAGCATCTAGGGCATTACTGATTAAATTATCTAAGATTTGGGAGATATCAGTATAAACTAAAGGAGTTAAGGGAATATGCTCATCCAAGACATATTTCTTTTTAACCTTGTGTTTAAATTGAAGGTTTGCCTGCCAAAAATCGAGTTCTTTTTTTAAGATATCATTAATATTCAGCAAAGTTAACTGCAAGGAGTGATCCATTTTGCTCTTGTGCATGAGATTATCCAGGATTTGACTCATATTCCAGGCAGCTTCAGCCATCTTTTCAATGTAAGCGAATGTCGTTTCTGAAGAAACAGCTTCTTCGGTCATTTCTCCCGTCGCCAAACATTTATAAGATAAAATAAGCTGAATACGATTTCGTAAATTATGGACGATTCCCTGAGTAAGTCGTCCGATTAAAGCGTTTTTTTCTTGTTCAATCAGTTGTTGAGTTCTAGCTTGAACAATTTCTTCGAGATTCTGATTCAAGTGGGCAAGTTCTTCGGTTTTAGTTTGCAGTTGACTTTGCAGATAATAGAGCTTGATGTGAGTCTGAATTCGACTCAGAACTTCTTCTTGATGAATGGGTTTTGTGATATAATCGACAGCACCTAGCTTAAAACCTTGAACTTTATCTACTGTGTCTGAAAGTGCCGTCATAAAGATGATCGGGATATCTCGATTCGATGGATTTTGTTTCAATCGTTTACAGGTTTCAAACCCATCAATTCCCGGCATCATCACGTCTAAAATAATCAGATCCGGTTTTGTGACTTCGGTTCGCTGAATGGCACTTTCACCATCTAACGCCACAAATATTTTGAAGCCAGATCGCGTCAAAAAGTCAAACAAAATACCTAGGTTATGAGGTTGATCGTCAACAATCAACAGCTTGGGGTTTTTGGGGGTTGAATTATCCATAAAGGGTAACGGGTTAAAATTATATTTATATTTGACAATTGATACAATATATAAATTAGCCTAACATAAGCAATAGTATTTTGTTTATACCTTATGGATGATTAATTAGGGCTTATAATTATAAAATTATGGCTTATAAGTTAAGTTTTGTTTACGAGGTATATTGATTAATAAGTTGCTCTATTTTTTTTAGCTGAAAGCCTCTAGCGAGATCATGAATTTGTGTAGCAAAGGGAATCCATTGACTGTTTACGTCTTGCCAATGCTGCGCTTGATCGATCATGCCTTGAATATCCCCCATTGCTAACAATTCCGACAAAATAGCTAATTCTGAAGCAGGTGGCGGAACCAGCGGTGTAGTATTGGTTTCCAATTCAAAAGTTGTTGAATCTCTAGGTTCTTCATAAATACCTTTCACACCTAAATGGACAATCAATAATTCCAGGAGTTGCTGGATTGGCAAAGGTTTTGAGAGAAAGTCTTGGCATCCAGCCGCTAAACTCTCCTGCTGGGTCGTCTCGAAAACATTAGCGGATATGGCAATAATAACCGTCTTTGCGAGCTGAGGCAATTGGCGCAGTCGCCGCGTTGCAGTCAAACCATCTAGTCCCGGCATGATTAAGTCCATTAAGATCAGATCAGGCTGAATCTCAACTGCCTTTTGTAAGCAATCTTGACCATCGACGGCTTCAGAAATGTTTAAGTCGAACGGTGTGAGTAATTCTCGTAATAGAGACCGATTAATCGTATTATCATCAACAATGAGAACAGTTTGCTGTTGTCCTTTAACGCCAATGAGTCGGCGATCGCACAATGACTCCGAGACTTGTCCGTCGGACACATCAGACAACTCTAAATCAAACCAAAATATACTACCTTGACCCAAATTACTACTCACCTGAATCCTGCTACCCATCAGTTGAACCAATTTCTGGCTGATAGCTAGTCCCAATCCAGTGCCTTCAACAGCATGGGTGCGATCGCTTACTTGATGGAAGGGTAAAAAGATTTCGCTTAATTTTTTCGAGTCTATGCCAATCCCCGTATCTTCGACTTGAAAACGAATCTTGGTGATTGGGGATTGGGACATTATATCCCGTTCCCTAAGCAGGGTGGGTTTAGTCACGTTAGCAGTTTCTTGGGTAACCTTATCCGTCAAACCCGCCCCTACGCATTGAGACGCGCCATGGCACGTCTCTACATCTTCAACATAACCAACTTTAAACGTCACGCTACCCTGATCCGTAAACTTCACGGCATTACTAAGTAAGTTAATCAGAACCTGTCGCAACCGTTTCTCATCAGCGATAACATTCTGGGGAAGAGGAGATAAGACTTCATACGTAAAGTCAATCTGTTTTTGGCTAGCACGCAGACGAAAAAGACTGCTGATGCTGCTGAGAAAGGTTGGCAAATGAAACTCAGTTGGGTCAAGTTCTAATTTCTGGGATTCAATCTTAGAAAAATCTAAAATATCATTGATTAGCGTGAGTAAATGTTCGCCACATTGGTAAATAATGTTTAAATTATCTCGTTGAGTTTCGGTTAAATTGGTATCGTTTTGCAGGAGTTGAGCATATCCTAAAATGCCGTTAAGGGGGGTTCTGAGTTCGTGGCTCATCGTTGCCAGGAATTCGCTTTTCGCCCGATTTGCGACTTCGGCGGCGTCTTTGGCTTGTTGGAGTGCCACTTCTATCTCTTTATGCGCCGTAATGTCCCGGGTAACACTTAACACCGACCAAATTGTGCCATCAGCATTAAATTCAGGTACGATGCGAGAGTGAAAAAATTTCATCCCGTTGCTGGTGGGAAAGTCAAACTCAATCAGTTGTTCTTGTCCGGTTGTCAAGACAGATCGCAGCGCTTCATCCCAAAACTGGGCTTTATCGGGCGGCATTCCCAACTCCCCATTGGTTTTACCGATAAAGGTTTGAGTGGAACATTTTGTGACTTGTTTGATTGCCGGATTCACATAGAGATGACGCAATTGGTGATCAAATCGGGCAACAATATCCGGTGAATTTTCCACCAACGCCCTAAATTGTTGTTCGCGGTAATAGAGTGTTTCTTCGGTTTGCTTGCGATCGCTAATATCGCGGTTGCTGGCTCGTTGACCTAGCCATCGTCCATCCTCACTATAGACAGGCTGGCAAGCATGGGCAATCCAACGGATCGATCCGGTGCGAGTAATGATGCGAAAGTCTGTCGAGTAGACATGGGGATTGTCTAACTGTTGGCGGATATGTTCAGTAATTCTCTGGCGATCATCGGGATGAACAATTGCCTCAAGTAAGCGAGGATCATTGAGGAATTCCTCAGCCTGATAACCGGTGATCCGTTGACAAGAGGGAGAAACATAAAGAAAGCTGCCATCGGGATCTCGCCAATATTCCCAGTCATAAGTAAAATCGGCTACGGTGCGAAAGCGTTGTTCACTCTCTTGTAAAGCTTGTTCTGCCTGTTTGCGTTCAGTGATATCATGAGCAATCACATAAACTAATCGTTCTTGCACAAACGGTACGGCTGTCCAAGAAAACCATTGGTATGATCCATCTTGACAGCGATACCGATTCTCAAAAGATTTAACTGTAATCCCAGATGCCAGTTTTCTCATTTGCGCCTGAGTCGCTAGGCGATCCTCGGGATGAACCCATTGGATAAAGGGTTGGGTTTTTAAGGCTTCAGAGGTAAAACCTAGGGTTTTCTCGAAAGCGGGGTTGACATCGATAAAGTATCCCTCGAAGTTAACAATTCCTTGGATATCCAGGGAGAGGTTAAACAAGCGATCGCGTTCTTGTTGGATTTGTTGACGTTCTCTTAATTCGGCTTGAAGTTGGGAATAGAGTTCAGCTTGTTGGATGGCGATCGTGACTTGAGTCGTTAATGAACAGAGGAGTTCAGCTTGCCACGGCTGCCATTGTCTGGTGGTGGTATAGTGATGAGCAATCAGTAATCCCCAAAGGGTTTCATTCTCCAGAATCGGCATCACGAGTTTGGATTTAACCCCAAACTGCCTGAGAGTATCAGCTAAACAGGGTACTATGTCATCCTGTTCGACATCAGCAATGGTATGAATTCCCCCGCAACAGTAAAATTGATGACAAGCTGGGGGAAAGATTAATTCAGGCAGGGAATGTTCCTGGGGAACTGAACAGTCTGAGGCTAAGGCTTGGGCGACAAGGTTTCCCGTACCATCACGATGAGTCTGGTAAATCACCACCTGATCACAAGCCAACAATTGCTGCACTTGGGTTACGGTGGTGTTCAGAATCTGATTCAGATCTAAAGACTGGCGAATCTGTTGAGCGATCGCACTAATTAACCGTTCTTGTTGAGCTTGCAGATGCACCGCAGCTTCGGCGCGTTGGCGTTCCTGAATTTCATGGTTTAAGTTGTCATTAGTACACTGGAGTTCTTGGGTACGCTCAATGACTCGTTGTTCTAACTCAGCATTGAAGCGATAGATTTGGGTTTCAGCTTGTTTGCGATCGCTAATATCGATCACTGTACCCAGCATCCGCACCGCTTGACCTGTTTGATCATAGATAAATTTTCCCTTCCCCTCAATCCAGTGAATACTCCCATCTGACCACACCACCCGAAATTCATGATCATATTCATGCTGTTCTAACTGAGAACGGTTCGCCGCTTGTTTAACAGCTTCTCGGTCATCCGGATGAATACAAGCCTCAAACTTCGCGTATGTGCCATCATAAGTACCTGGAGTCAAGCCAAACAGCAGTTCATGATACTCTGACCAACGAATCTGATTCGTCAGGAGATTCCAGTCCCAAATGCCCATCTGAGCCGCATCGAGAGCCAGGTTAAGGCGTTCTTCACTTTGGCGCAACTCGGCTTCTACCTGTTTGCGATCGGTAATATCTCGCAAAATGGATAAATGGCGATGAGGAATCACATTAGCAGTTGCCGCATATTCCGTCTCCCGGATTGTCCCATCCCGACGCCGGATACGAAACTCCCCCTTTACCTGTCCCTGTTCCAGAAACATACGCCACGCCTCTTGGAAATCCAACTCCGAGTCAGTAAAATCTGAGATGCGGCATCCTAAGAGTTCCTCTCTAGATAAACCAAACAGCCGACAAGCCGCCGGATTGACCTCAACATACTGTCCTTGATCATCCGCGATCGCCATGGCGTCGAGCGCTTGATTAAACAGTGCCTGAAATAGCGATAAAGAGTGACTGTCACTGTTGCTATACATAGCGTATACTATTTATTGATTGACTCTCATCAGTTGGGATGTGATGTGAACAACCGCTGCTCATCCTCTTGACTACAGCACCATCACCCTATATATCGGATAAGGTCTAATTTGAGTTGATTTCAAACGTTGGTAGAGAAATTCTCCCCAAAAAACGATTTAGCGGCAAAGACAAAAAATTGGGGGTGATCCATCCAGTATTTGTAAACTACTATACAGTAACTTAGCAACGTATGAATTCAGTCTTGCACCATCCCCAGGCAAGTCGATTTATATACTTAGTCTCAAGTCCAGATGGTGAATAGCAAACTCTGAGGGTTGACGGATTGATGATCAGCAAAGACTTACCAAAACCAGAGAAGATGAAGATCCTTGTCGTTGAAGACCACGAATTAACCATGGGTGGCACAATCGAGGTGTTGCAACGGCAATACCCAGAGGCTCAAATCCGAACCGCTCAAACGCAACAAAGTACTCTGGAGCAAGTGGAAACATTTCAGCCTGACCTGGTTATTATGGATCTTTCCATTCCAGAAGTCTCTGGAAAGACAGCTAAAACTGAGACGGGCATTAAACTCCTGCGGACAGTGATGCAGCAGTACCCCGACCTCAATCTCGTCGTGTTAAGTACCTATGTCAATGCCTTGGTGCGGATTAACCATGAGATTGACGAGCATAAAGGGGGTTTCACCGTGGTTGATAAAGGTTTCTCCAGTCAGGATATGTTAACCCGAGTTGATTGGGCATTCCAGGGATTAACCCATACCAAAGACCTAAATATGCCAGGAGGAGAAGTCAAGCCGGAGTGGCTGGAGGTACTCATCCTAGCATTTCAAGAGGGATTGCAAGATAAGGCAATTGCTGAACGGATGCAGATAACGACCCGAACCGTGCTTCACTACTGGACGAAGATTCGAGACGTTCTGGGTGTTTATCCGGAAGAGGGGAAGAATCTGCGAATTCAAACCGAGATGCGAGCGAGAGAAGAAGGGTTTATTGATTGATCACTTAAGCAAGGAAGAAGCTGTTGCGGCGAAGTCTTTGGCAAAAAATAAAAAAGGAAATTGCCATCTGGCGTCGAGGATCACTGCCAGGAATTGTGGTGACTGGACTGGTAATACTCGCTCGTCTCAATGGTTCACTTCAAATTCTAGAGTGGATAATGCTCGATACCTTTCTGCGTCTGCGTCCTGCTGAACCTATTGATAAACGGATCGTCATTATTGGAATTGATGAAGCGGATATCCAGGATGTAGGAAGCTATCCCATACCGGATCAAGAAATTGCCAGATTATTTAGAACATTGCAAACCTACAAACCCAGAGCTATCGGTCTTGATATCGTTCGGAATTTACCAGTTAATCCGGGTCACGATGAACGGGTTGCGGTTTTTGAGGAGTTCAAAAATATTATTGGGATTGAAAAAGTATTACCCGTTCAAATTGCGCCACTTCAAATTGATCCACCTCCAGAATTACCGCCTAAGCAAGTTGGTTTTTCAGATACTATTCTCGATAAAGATGGTAAGATTAGGCGCTCTCTTCTAGTAACTCCTACTTCCCAAGGATACCAGTTTTCTTTATCTCTGCGTCTGGCAGAAACTTATTTAATCGCTGAAGGCATTTCTCCAGAAAATGACATTCATGATCCTCATGCGATCAGGTTTGGTTCAACGACACTCCCTCGCTTTTTGCCCAATTCCGGTGGATATGTGGGAACGGATGCAGGGGGGGTTCAAGTCCTGCTTAATTTTCGGAGTGGTCGAGAACGGTTTCGTACTCTCTCACTTAATCAGATCAAAACCGGGAATTTTAATCCCAGTTGGATTCGCGATCGCATTGTTATTGTTGGTATAACAGCTCCCAGCGTCAAAGATATCGTCAAGACTTCTGCCATTACCAATCTCAATCCTCCTGGGCAGATTTATGGCGTGGAATTTCATGCTCATTCTACGAGTCAAATTCTCAGTGCTGTTCTGGATGGGCGATCGCTGTTAAGGACTTGGTCAGATGGGTGGGAATATTTATGGATTTTAGGTTGGGGTTTGGTCGCAATTAGTCTGGGGCGGCTGACTCAATCCCCTTGGAAAAGTCTGTTTGGTTTTGGCATTGTTAGCCTGGGGATCGTTGGAATTGGTCATGTGTTTCTAGCTTGGGGGTGGTGGATTCCCGTAGCACCTATTTTATTAATTTTGACCCTCAATGGTTTAGGACTGAGTGCTTTTGCCTTTTATCAACATGACCAAGTTTTGAGGTCTGAGATTTACGTCCGCCAAGGCACTATTGAACACACATTTAATGTCATTCATAATGGTCCTTTGCAAACACTGGCTAATGTTTTGAGGGATATTCGAGAAGACTCACCACAAAACCCCTTTCTCTCAGAATTAGAGAATCTTAACCAGGAAATTCGGGGAGTTGGTGAATACCTGAAACGAGAAGCTCTCACTCAAGAAGAAAGCCTTCTCCTAGGCAGCGGCTTCAAACTCGACTTAAAGCTGCCAATTCACGAACTGTTCTATAAAGTCTATAGGGAGACGCTTCAGCGAGATAACTTTCCCAACTTTAAGACTCTCAAGGTTAAAGTCCGCACATTTGCTCCAATTGAGTCTCAATCCCTGAGCCTTGAGCAAAAGCGGGAACTCTGCCAGTTTCTCGAAGAGGCGCTGTGCAATGTGGGGAAACATGCCAAAGGAGTAACTCGCCTCAGTGCTATTGGCAAGCCCAATCAGGGCTGGTACAGTCTGAGTATTAAAGATAACGGCTCCGGCATCTGTTCATCCGCTGAAAACCGAGGGACAAAGCAATGTAAAAATCTGGCGAAACAACTAGGGGGGACGTTTAAGCGAGAGCCGATTTCTCCCCGAGGAACTCTATGCGAGTTAACCTGGCCCCTAGTAAGTCGGCACTGGAACCTGGATAAAATTGGAGATAGTGTTAAATCCTTTTTCTTGAGAAAAATAAAATAATTACTAAAAGTGAAGTTCTCGTAGTGCTGTGACCCAGCTAATTTGGTGCAATAGATTGGGTTCGTAGTGAGGGATGCGAGCCCTGTCCAGCTAGACGAAGCGAGAACTAAAGTTCTCACTACAAACAAAGCCCTATTTTAAGTGGGTCAGTCCGCCATCGTGGGTTAGGCGATAGCCGTAACTCGCCAACATCCAGGAATGGAGTGTGTTACAGTTTAACCCAAATTGCTAGCACCAGAGATTATGAAAACTAAAACCCTGGAATTTCTGAGCAACCACATCCACACTAGACTGGTAACTAGCTGTGTTTTAGGCTTATCGCTGGTCATAACTCCGGCGGCTCTAGCTGATTATGTACCCCCTGCTGATCAGGAGCCTCCAAGTGACTATACAGGACAAGCCGGTCCCAGAGGTGGGTGTGAAGGTAAAGGGATACCCCTAACAGCCCTAGCGCCTCAGAGTCATGTTGGACAAACAGCTTCAACTCGCCCGACTTTTGCTTGGTTTGTTCCTGACTCGACCACCAAACCGATGGAATTTAGGCTCTTTGAATATGACTCGAACGGTAAACTCCAATTAATCGGTGAGCCTATTTCTTTGGAAAGTTCGCCAGGAATTATGACATTGCCCTTGCCAGAGGACAGACCAAAACTTAAAGTAGGCCACACTTATCTTTGGCAAGTCACCATCTTATGTGACCCAGATAACGCATCGAGTGATTTGATTGCTACGGCAGATATTAAGGTTGTAGAGATGCCTTCGGCTTTGGAAGGTATGTTTGTCGATAGCTCAAACAAATCCGATTTCTATGCCAAGGCAAGTTTATGGTACGACGCTTTAGGTGAAGCGCTCAAGTTGGCTGACAAATCCAGGCTGGGAAAGGTGGGTTCAACCTTGCTAGAAGACCTAGCTGAATTAGAGGCAGCAGAACTAATTGACGAGGAGTATGAACGGATTGAGAACTTAAGCCAAATCGCCAGTAACCTGTGGTAATTGGGGCTTGCTGCACAAAACCGAAACCATTAGCTATCAAGGCTTTGAGTGGCATTAATATTTGCTCTAGTCTAGAAACTATTGTAGAGACGCGCTGTTGAAGCGTCTGGGCGGGTTTAGTCACATCTGGATGTAACCGAAAAGATAGTAGTAAAACCCGCCCCTACACAATTTTCCAATCTCCCCATCTCCCCATCACCTGCTCACCTCACAACTCCCGACAGCAACCCCTAGTTAAAGCCAATTGCCGATGAGGATAAACGGTGCCCAGTAGGCGGGGTGGGCATATTGGTCATTAATTTCTTCTGTGTCCTTCGCCTCAATCAGTTTTCGCTGAGCTGCACGTAAAGCCTCGGCTTTGCTCACACCGGGACGGCGCAAGTTGGCATAAAACTCTGTCACCAACTGAGCCGTGGAGGCATCATTGACAAACCAAAGGGAAGCTAAGGCACTGCTGACACCGGCTCGCACGGCAATGCCAGCTAAACCCAAAGCAGCTCGGTCATCTCCGACTGCTGTTTGACAAGCTGTGAGGGCAAGCAAGTCGCCGGAGTCGGGTTTACGACTAACGCGGCTGATGATGTTTTCTAGATCATTGAGGGTGAGTTTGTCGTTATTGCCAGTGACGAGAAAGGTGTCCTCTCGAATCGCACTAAACTGACCGTGGGTGGCGATGTGAAGAATCGGGTAAACGGTTTGACTCAGTTCTTCTTCCATGCGCTCTTGGATAAAATCCTCATTCAAGAGTGTTTTGCTACCGGGAAATTGAGTCTCGATTTCCTTAAGTTCAGTTTTAACATTGGTCAACGCTGAAAACGTTTGCCCATTGACTTCACTTTCTTGGGTTAAACCTAAGGCTAAAACGCGCAGGTTTTGACGGTTCAAAGCTTGCGGATTGGTCAGGTTAAGACTGGGGGTTGTGGCAATGGCATAGTTTTCCACCAAAAATTTATTACCGTCGTAAAGGGCAGCCATTGGGATGCTGCGTAAGATGCCATCCTGGATGAAAACGAGAGTGTCTATCGGTGCTGAGTTTAAATCATTGGCAAAAGGGGCAATAATCCTGTTGTACAGCTCCTGGGCTGGTTTTGGGTTATAGATAATGTCACGTCTGCGCTCTAGTCCCCGGCGAAATTGGTTAATGTCTTCCCGGAGCGTGTGACTATCAACGTCGATCCACTTCAGCCGCTTTTCACCGTTGGGAAGACTGACCAGAATCGCGGTGCGATCGCTTAAAATAATCGAGCTAAAGACAGCGGTGTTTTCCCCAAGCAGTTCGTCAACCCGTTCCTGACTGATGAGTGTTAAGGCACAATCATTCCCGAAGTAATTTTGCAGTTCTGCGAGTTTTAGGGAATCAATGGTTTCGAGGGCAGAGTCTAGTTCCTTTTTATAATCCTGACTATCTCTTGGTTTCAAAACAGCACGCTCTAACCTTAACTGAGCCAACTCCCGGTGGAGAGGATTAATCGCATCCCGAAAGTCAAACTGTAAGTCTCGCTCGGCAATCAGAAGCTCATTTCGGATATCGTTGAGTGTCGCGATCGCTCGTTCATAAGCTTTGATCGCCTCAGTTTCATTCCCTTGGGCGTTGAAGATGCGTCCTGCCTGCCACTCCCACAAATACAGACTATCTTTAGCCGATTTATTGTTGTCCGCCACCCACTGTGCCTTGCGAGTGAATTCTTGGGCGTTCTTATAGTCTTGGCGGCATTCATAGAGATGACCTAATTCACCCAAGGCAAACGACTGGGAACGGGAGTATTGAAGGCGTTGAGCAATTGAGACAGCTTGATTGAGGAGTTCTTCTGCCTGTCCTTCTAGCAGACGCTTACCGCAGGGACTGTGTTGGGACGTGGTATCAACTGGGGTCATTGGCTGCTCCAGTTTAGCTAATTCGATGGCGGCATAGACTTTATCTTGAGAATCGGGGAGCTGCTTGAGTAAGTTCTGAGCTTGTTTGAGGGTTGTTGCCGCGTTGTTTGCGGCGTTGGGTAAGGTTGATTCTTTCGGGCGGTAATAAAGTTTAATTAAATTGCGTAACACCCGCATTTGACCAAATTGGTCGTTTTGAGCAAGTTGGAGACTCTGTTGAAAATGGGTTTGAGCTTGCTGGTAATATTCAATCGCCTCTTGTCGAAATTCTGATGCCTTAGTGTTGGCACCGCGTTGCTGGGCGGAGTTGGCATAACCCTCTGTGAGTTGAGCTTGAGCCATGTAGACGTTGCCTATATTGTTTAGAGTAGAAGCGCCAGAGGCTGGGTGATTAAGCTCTTGGGCAATTTTTAAGCTCCTGTTTAAATGGGCGATCGCTTGGTCGTAATCCCCTCTGAGGCGATAGGCTTCTCCTAGACTCCCGTGGGCGGCTATTTCTCCGTCTCGATCGTGATGCGCTTGGGCAATTTGCACAGCACTGCCTTCAGGGCAACTCTCCTGTTGGCGAGAATCAGGGACGCCACATAAAAGCGCGATCGCTTTTCTGGCTTGTCCAAAGCGGCTGTAGGCTTGAGCCAGTTCGGTTTTCATTCGCCCTATTTGCTGCCAGTCACCTAGTTCTTGATAGTCAGCGATGGCTTGTTGCCAATAGCTGATTGCCTGCTCGATGTGACCGATTTTTTGATAGGTTCTTGCTAGGTTTTCCCGGATAATGGCGGCGTTGGCGCGATTATTGGTCCTTTGGTAAACTTCTAAGGCGTTTTGCCAGGGTTCAATCGCCCCTTGATAATCTCCTGTCCGGTAGGACTCAACCCCTTGTTGCACGAGTTGACTGGCATTGCCAGATTGGGTTGTTGCCACATTTCCCGGTGCGGCTGGTTGAGCAATGGAGGGAAGATGACCGAGCCATAGGGAAAGGGTAAGGCTACTGAAAAAGAGAAATCCTAAAAGGCGATGGACGCTGGTTTGATGATGTTGACTGGGCATTTAATAGAACCCTCCAGTGCTAAATACCTGGACACAATCTTGCCGTGCGGCTGTATCAGCCTTTTGTGTCCTGCAACTGCTGCGGAACCCGAATTTATTGTACAATTAGTCAGCTAACTCCTCCTGTTTTTATTTTTGGAAAATTTTGATGGCATGAATTGCCGTGAGCGCTCAAGTGAGCTGTCCCAAAGGAGATAAAGCTGATGATTACTCAACTTATGTACCGTGGATGCTGGATGTTAGGGCTAGCCAGTGGTTTAACCCTAAGTGGAACAATCACTCTCATGGGGTTGTTCGCTAGTGCTTTTTGGGGAAAATGTGCTCTTGCTCAGATTACACCGGATACAAGTTTAGGGGCTGAGAGTTCTCGTGTCACGCCTGATGCTGAGGTGAAAGGGAAGCCAGCGGATTTGATTGAGGGGGGAGCAGCGCGAGGTGTCAATCTGTTCCACAGCTTTAGTGAGTTCAATGTTGAGGAGTTACAACGGGTTTATTTTGCCAATCCAGCAGGGATTGAGACTATTCTGACGCGGGTAACTGGGGCAAATCCCTCGAATATTTTGGGAACCTTGGGAGTTGATGGTGCTGCCAATCTATTTTTACTCAATCCCCATGGGATTTTGTTTGGGTCGAATGCTCAACTGGATGTTGAGGGTTCGT